>Ga0172375_10000009_pt1 | contig 306641 bp, 327 predicted proteins | sample LakKiv1m_FD_114537 | JGI IMG/M metagenome (GOLD analysis project Ga0172375, IMG submission 114537) | Freshwater microbial communities from Kabuno Bay, South-Kivu, Congo - kab_092012_11.1m | ecosystem: Environmental > Aquatic > Freshwater > Lake | place: Democratic Republic of the Congo... | reverse complement strand
GCATATTCCTCAAGTTCGCTTGGTCTTTCATATTCAATTAAGAATGCCTGTTCATGAAAAGGCATTTGTACAAATTTAATTCCTTTTTTTGCAAGAGATGCTTTTACCTCGTCCACTGTCGCCTTGTTTGTGTTTACCCAAAATGCCTTTGGGCGCTTCTCTTGTATGGCTTTGTAGAATGCTTCCCATTCCGTGCCGAGCATTAATTTATATTTCTCGATGAATTCTTCAGGGAAGAATGTTTTCTTAATGGACATAAAACAAACCGGTAGTTAAGTCATTAAAAATTAAATGGTTAAAAACCTAGATTAATTACCACTAGGGTTTAGGGGGCGTTTTGGTCTGTAAGTGTGCTATTTATCTCGTTTAACGAGTTAGTAATTCCAGAGAGGTCTGTACTTACATCTGCGATTGTTTTTGCGGCATCCTTCTCGGAAGCAATATTTGTTGCCCCGTTGCCTGTAGCGGGTATAACGCATCCGGCGAATAATAAAGAGCATACTGCAAGAACCGCAATTACCAAAATTATTGTTTTATTCATAATCACACCTCAAAAATTATTCTAATAATACCATGAGTACGTCCTTTAGCGCCCCATCAACTATTTCATTTATCGAATCCCTTACTTCTTTGGCTTTGTCTTCGGTAAAATTATCCACATTATTCTTAATGCTCTGTTTTATTGTTTCAAGTTTTGTTAGGGCTAAATTCATTAGTTCTTTCGCAGTAACAAACTTTGCGGCGGAGTTTGTATCCCCTTTGTTTGTGTAATAATTTTTCAGCGAATCAAGTTTTTCCATTACTAAATTAAGCTCGATTTTTATGCTCTCGATTTTTAACGCGAGTCCCAATAGAGTTGCTTTGTCAGTAAGTATTTGCTTATTTATTCCCAAGTTATTTGTGTCTTTTGCCTTCCATCCAACGCATTCAAGTACGATTAAGCATCCATTATCATCGATTTTTGTAGCTACTTTGCCTCCTCTTTTCTCACATGAATCATATTTTTCCTGAGGAATGCTTTCAATTGTCCTGCATTCATTCACTGCCTCAGTTTTTTGAACGCATGCATAAAAGTCACAATCCTTTTCTCCTCTTTTTATTATTACTTCCCCGTTAGTTGTGCTGCAGTTTTCTTTTATTGATTTTATTTCATCAATTGTCTGCGCATTGCACTTATTATCCTCGGGTCTGCATGAGTCATTTGGTTGTATATCAACAACATAGCTGCATACTTTACTCTCTGTCGCGCTCGTTGTATTAGGGGCAAATCCGAAGAATCCGGATAAGTTTGTGAAAAAATCTGTTGTTGGTTCATTTGTAACTGAAATCGGGCTTACTATAGTAGCATTAGTGTCTATTGTTGTTGTATTAGTATCAATAGTAGTATTGTTTGTCACAGTTGTGCTTGTTGTAGTTGTGCTTGTTGATGCTCCCCCGCCTACTGAGCTTTCAGGAGATTGTACACACCCAGTTTCGCATGTTTTTCTTGCGAGTTGTTTCCATTCAGCATATGGTGTGCATCGCCCAGAACTTTGTTTATACTCTCTTCCGTCAGAGCACTTCCAATAAGCGCTCTTATAAAAATCGCTTTTTGGGGGCTCGGTTGTTTTGCACTTGCCTTCATAAGATACCTCTATTCCCTCGCACTTTGCTTTACATTTATTACTATAATTCTGTCCGTTTGTTCCGCAAACTGGATTATATTCTTGTGTGCATATACATTCGCTTGAGCAGTCAAACTTTGCGTAATCACTTTCCCCGTCAAGTATTATTGTTGCGTATCCTCCGCAGGTACTTTTCCAAAGTGCTTTTGTTCCCTTTACTCCGCTAACCTCAACACTGCATGTTTGTTCAATACTTTCTGAGGATGCACTCAAAGAGGATGATGAGCAAGAATATTCTTTTCCTTCAATACTAGTTGAACAGGTTTGAGCATTCTTTGCCCCGCTAAATAAGCATTTCACTATTTGGGTTATTGTTACATTGTCCTGCTTTGGGCAATCAGATGGACAGTTAGCATAATTCTCCCATTCATTCTCGCATGCTCCATTACCGCATTGCGAGCAAATGCTTGCACCAATCAGGGGTTGTATTATTCCATTAAATTCTTTTGTTGTTGGTATTGCTTTTAGTCCTTCACAGCACGCATACCCTGGGTACACTGGCATTGTTTGTCCTTCTTTTGTGCATTCCTGGCACTCGCCAATATTTAGAAGTGTTGCACCTGCCGCCTCAAGCACGCACTTATTTGAATAAGTTTTTTTAGTTGTATGACATTCTCCGCCCACACAGTTTGCCGCGGTTGTTGCTGTTGAAGCACAATTAGCGCAAATAGTAATGCTCCCGCATACCGGCGAATATTCTGCAGTACAAACCACCGCACCGCCAGAATTTGTATCAGTGGGGGACGTATTGGTATCCTCTGCAAGTGCGAAGGACCCCGCAAGTAATAGCGCCGCTATAAGTAGTAGTGCCCAAATTCCCCTTTGCTTCATCAATTAGGTAGAGCACAAAACTTGTATTTAAGGCTGAGTATTTTTCTTGGTTTAAAAAGAACCCTTATTTTGGTTCAAAATCAAGTTTTTTAAAGAGAATAAGCACTATTAGTAGTAATGTTTCTGCTTGTAGCAGATGCGGGTGATTTGATGAGCGAGACTCTTGAGGACTTAAAGTATGAGCATGAGAAGGCTATGAGGGTTAAAACCAGCCTTGAAAAGAATTATGAGAGGAGAAAAAAGCTTAATTTGCTTGATGAAAATACTGAGTACTCTCTAAAACAGGAAATTGGGGATATTACGGGACAACTTGAGGATTTAAAGAAGAGAGTAAGGGCGCTTGAGTCCCAGCATAACCGCTCAAGAGTAATATCTGAAACAAATGAATCATCTCCTTGGGGAGAATAATTCTATTACTAATGCAATGCCCATACCCGCGGGCATTTGCATAAACTCTTTTTTTATTTTATATCTTTGACTTATTTCGCTTTGATTCTGTTCCACCGCAACCCCATGCTTTCTTTTTTAACTTATTTACCTGTAATATGAGTGATGCCTCAAAAGTTTTTTTCAAATGTTTCAGAGCGTACAATTAAGTGCCTTGCGTGCCGCCATTATTGTTCAATTCCGGATGGAGGGTATGGCTTATGCGGTGCGAGGGAGAATGTTAAGGGTAAAATTAATTGTGTCCTCTGCAATAAGCCCGCTTCACTTAACCTTGACCCTATAGAAAAAAAACCTCTTTATCATTATCTCCCGAACACTAAAACCATGAGCATTGGTTTTTTTGGGTGTAATTTTAAGTGCGATTTTTGCCAAAATTTCGAAACTACTTTTGTTAGGGGCGCGCAGGCAAAAAAAGAGTCAGCACTGCTTGAAGAAATTACTCCGCAGAAATTTGTGGAGCTTGCGGTTAAGAAAAAAGCGAAGAGTATTGCATTTACTTATAATGAACCCTCAATTACTCCAGAATTTAATCTTGAGGCAATTGCGCTCGCAAAAAAACTTTCTCCTTCTCTTGGAACAATTTATGTGACTAACGGGTATACAAGCACTGAACAAATTGAAGAGCTTTCAAAGAAGAAAACAAAACTTGATGCGGCAAATATTGATCTTAAGTCATTTAATAATAATTTTTACAAGAAGATTTGCGGTTCAGAACTTGAGGGCGTGCTTGCGGGAATAAAGGAGTATCACAAGAAAGGGATTTGGATTGAAATCACTACTCTTCTCATTTCGGGCAAGAATGATTCAGAAGAGGAGCTAAAACAAATTGCGTCATTTATCTCAGAGCTTGACCATAATATTCCGTGGCACATAAGTGCATTTTTTCCAACTCACAAAATGTATAATGTTCCTCCAACAACTGCGGAAGAAATTAAGCGCGCAATCCAGATTGGTAAAAATGCGGGGCTTAATTATATTTATGGGGGAAATGTTCGCGCGGATTTTGAGGACACGCACTGCCCTAAGTGCAATCACTTACTTATACGACGCCAGGGTTTTGGTGCGGAAGTAATTGGGCTAGAGAAAAATAAGTGTGCTAATTGCAAAGAAAAGATTGTTGGAATATTTGAGTGAAAGTGATTTTTGTATGAGTAAAAAAGAAGTTAGATTTTCAGTTCATGCGGGCTCTTTTTATCCTGCGGACAAAGAAGCATTGTCATTAATGATTGAAAAATTCTTATCAGAGGCCCCAATAAAAAAACTTGGGGGCAAACTCGCCGCGCTTATTGTTCCTCACGCAGGATATATTTATTCGGGCCTCACCGCCGCGTTTGGATATAATTCCCTAAAAATAGCTGCTCCAAAAAAAATAGTTCTAATTGGGCCCAGCCACTATCATTACATTAAGGGAGCTTATTCATTTTCTCTTCCCTGGCAGACTCCTCTTGGGGAACTAAAAGTAAATCGTGCCGATTTTCCAATTATAAAAAAGGATGTGGAGCACTCGCTTGAGGTACAGGCCCCTTTTCTTCAGACAGTTCTTGCGAATTTTGAGTTTACTCCAATAATGTATGGGGAAATTTCTTCTGATGCACTTGCGGGCTCAATTTCTGCGCACACAAAAGATTCTGTTATTATTGCAAGCTCTGATTTGAGCCACTTCTTCAAATATGGTGAAGCAAAGCAAATTGATGCGGTTACAATTAATGCAATACTGGATTTGGATTTTGAGGAATTTATGCGCGCTGGGGATGCGTGCGGAAAAATTGGGGTAGGGGCATTAATTCTTCTCGCAAAGAAGAACAAGTGGAAACCAATTCTTCTTGATTATAGAAACTCCGGAGATACTGCAGGGAATAAAGATGAAGTCGTTGGATATGCTTCAATTGCTTTTATTAAATAATGATTTGATAGTTTAAGTTGATAGTTTGATTCAGAAATGCGCAATTTAATGGTGAATAGTTTTATGCAAAAAAATCTAGGCAATAAATCAGAAGGGTTTTTCTTAACTGACACTGAGTCAGCTTATTGTACTGCACTTGCGCGTAAGTCAATTGAGTTTGGGTTGGCAAAGGACTCTTTGCTTTCGCTAAACATTACAGAGATTAAATCCATTCCGGTTAAATTACTTGAAAAGAAAGCGTGTTTTGTTACTCTTACTATGGATGGTGATTTGCGTGGTTGTATCGGGCACCTTGCTGCAATCCAGCCGCTTTATTTAGATATTATTCAGAATGCTTTTGCCGCGGCTTTTTCTGATCCAAGGTTTCCTTCTCTTACAAAAAAAGATTTTTCTTCAGTAAAGATTGAAGTATCAGTACTCACAATACCTGAGGAACTCAAATATAGCGGCGCAGAGGATTTGTTAAGCAAAATTACCCCAAACAAGGATGGGTTAATTATCACAAAGGGGCATAATAGTGCAACTTTTTTGCCAAGTGTTTGGGAGGAGCTTTCAAAGAAAGAAGATTTCTTATCACACTTATGTATGAAGGCGGGGTTAAGGGATGATGACTGGCTTTCAAGTGGGTTGCGAGTTCAAAGATATTACGCAATTAAGGCTTCTGAGTAAATAGCTACCTACTTTGTGCCAGAAAACGTGCTTTTTGTGGCATTTGGGCGGCTTTATGTTAAGTTATTTAAATAGTTGTTTAGAGTAAATAAGTTAGTTGTTGTAGTGGTGATGAATTGGTTAATTTTACTGTTGTTCTTGATGATGGTGAAGATATTTTTGAGGGACTCTCCACTTTTGCAAAAGAAAATGATATTGTTTATGGTTTTGTTGCCGGCGGTAAGGGCGCAATAAAGGACTTTGATATTATTTCTCACGGTCAGCGAGGCACAGTGGAGAGAGTTAATTATAAGAGAGAATTTGAGGTTAATGCTTTGAGCGGAAAAATAGAGTACCGAAACAAGGAAGCAAGAATAAAAATAAACGCGCTTATTTCAAGTTCCGGCTTTACTCCTGTTACGGGCGAACTCTTAAGCGGAAAAGCTGCAGGGTCACTGCAAATCACAATAAAGAAAGTTGATTTAAAGAAAATGATTGAAGCATAAAACTTTTTTTCAAGCTTCAATCAAACAAAAATCTCTTTTGGTTTTTTTACTTCGCCTTGCTTTTGTTTTGGGGGCAGGGGATTAACTCGCATTTATGCCCGACTTCATCATACTTAATGCTGCTTCCGCATTTGACGCAGAATTTGTTTCCCCTTAAGAGCGAATCAAGTTCTGGTTTTTTCTTTTCCATCAACAAATCAATCTCCCTTCCATTTGGTTTTACAAAAATTTACTCAACTATTATTGTTCCGCGCATGCTAGTGTGTATTGTGCAGTAGTACGTGTATGTCCCAGGGGTATTGAATGTATGTTTGTACGATGCTCCTTTTGGCAATAGCTCAGAACTAATTTCGTTTCCACTAACCGACGCCACTTTGTGCTGCATTGAATCATTGTTCAGCCACGAAACCGAATCACCAACTTTTATCTTTACTTCCTGCGGATTAAATGAGAAGTTTGATATGTTGATTGGGTAATTTTGCGGTTCGGATGTTGTGACGGCTGTGTTTTGATCTTGAATATTATTATTCTGCGGTGTTGTTTGTGTGTTTGAGTTTGTTGTGTTATATCCCCCTTGCGTACAGCCAAAGAGAACCACCACGATTAAGATTAACGAAAATACCAGTATTAGTTTTTTGCTCATAAAATCACCTCAACTCGCATCATTTCTTCTACGAAGGGTAAAAGAACCTATCGGTGAGATGGCATGCACTTGGCATGTCCAAGAAAATGTAATTTTACGCCTTGTCCGGGATTCGAACCCGGGTCCCACCCGAACAGTAACCACAAATTCGCTTTCTGCCCGTCCCGCAGGGATGGGCAAATTCTTTCGCGAACCTTAGCAAGGTTCTGACAGGGGTAGATCCTAGACCACTGGACGAACAAGGCGTCTAATCTTTTTCCCAATTGCTTTGCAAGGGATTAAAATAAATTTGGATGGTAAGGGTTAAAAAGATTGTATTTTTGAAAAAAAAGCTTGGCTTTTCGCCAAGCTTTGATAATTCACTTTCTTTTTCTTTTAGCGGTTCTTGTCTTTCTTGTCTCAAATACCCATGCGATTATGATTCCCACTAACACCCAGTCAATAAATCCAAAAACAAGAGTATTTAGATAGAATCCTGTCGGATAGGACATGGTTGCATATATAACAAATGCTGAGGGTATGCTTGCTAATAGCCACATCATTGCACCGAATTTTGCCCCTTTTTGAACTAATTTTCCTTTGAGGTTAATGTACTGGTAGATTACCACCGCGCCTATTGCTAACACAAACCCATACAATAGCATGAGTGCCATCATTGGATCAGCGGGGTTTCTCATTCCCCCTATTGCCGTCCAATCAAAGGGCAGTAGAATTTGAGTGAGTATCCCTAGGGCCTCGGAGGCCAGAAGGTAAACAAGTCCGCCAAGTATTATTGCTACTATTGTTTTCTTGGCATCCATGCGTATAATAAGTTTTTCAAGTATAAAACATTTATGGCTAAAGTAATCCAGCTCCCAGTAGGGGGTTTTGATAATAATTTTTCATACATTGTCATAGGGAATGGCGCGCATTCAAAAGAGGCTGTGTTAATTGACCCTACCGGCGATAAGGATATTATTGAAAAGAAAATACATGCACTTGGGGTTAGAATCATTCTGCAGATTTTCACGCATATTCACCCGGACCATTGCGAGTTATTAGATTATTTTAAATCAAAAAAGATTCCAACAATGCATCCTGTTTCAAAAAAACTTGGAGAGTTTAAAGAGAAAGAGGCTTGCGGTTTTCTTATTCGTTTTATTCACACGCCTGGGCACACAAGCGAGTGTGTTTGTATATTAATTGAGAATAATTTATTCACTGGTGACACTTTATTTGTAAAGGGCGTTGGGAATACTTCTTATGGGGGAAACAAACTCGAGCAGGAGGAAACAATTGCTTTTCTTTCCCAGCTTGACCAAAACTTAATTATTTGGCCGGGGCACGATTACGGCGGAGCGAAGAGTACACTTAAAGAAGCACTAGAAAATGCTGATTTATGCCCAAGCGAAGAAACCATGGCAAAAATAAAAAAGAAAGTTATTGAGTATAATTCGAAATCCAAAAATCCTTTCTAAGATTTTAAATGTGTATTAAAAAAAACTTATTCTCTAAATTTATTTTCTAAACTTATTTTCTATAAACAATTCTTCCGTGCATAAATACAAGTATTGACCCCATAATCGCGGTCACGAATTGTATTATTCCAAACGCGGTGAGAAATAAAACTGGGACAAGCCCAAAAGAGAGCATTGTAATTGCCGCTGAGAATAACAATGCGGTTTTTGTTGTTGTGCCCAAAATTGATGAGAGCCAGTAATTTTTTTTCTTTTGAATAAACATTTTCCTCATTAATACCATTATCACAAAATTTCCCGCCCAAATAAATGGAATCATGTATATCATTGCGCTACTAAACCCCCCAAAGAGCAGTCCGCCCGCCATAGCCGCAATGCTTGGGATTAGCGCTAAAAGAAAAACGTTTTTTGTTTTCATTGAGATTGCGGATTTTATTAGAAGAGCATTAACTATTGCCCCAATAATTAATTGGTGAAGAGGAAAGAGGGGGATAATAAAAAGCAGTAAGCCATAAGCAAATATTGTTTTGTTTTCAGTTGAGAGAATGTTTTCATACACATTCCAAAAAATATTCCCTTCTTCGTAGTTTAATTGGCTTATAGGCATAAGAGGATAAGGTTTTTTTTGTAATTAAGGCTTTCGTTTTGCAAAAAAGGCTCTTTAATTAATTAAGCGATTATTATTCTTCCTTTTGGTTTGCTTTCGTCTCCGCCCGCGCCTTTCTCAAATATTATTTCAGCTCCCGGCTGGAAATCCTCTTTGTAAACGCCTTCAACCATCAAAACTACTTGTGCGCCGATTTTTGTACAGTATCCGTCCCCGGATTTTGATTCAACACTAATTATTACACTTTTATCCTTGCCGGCCATTTTCATTTTCTTGGCAACCGCGCCCTCAACTAGCTTTGCTATTACGCATACCGCGTCCATTCCAACGAATTTCTCTGCTTTAATTATCTTCACTTTGCCCCTATTATGGGACTGCGCGTTAATACTATTCATACTTCCAAAAGTAAGTGTGCTTAGACTCAAATTAATCACCCGATTCGCTTAATTTATTGGTAACAAAACCAACACTACTAATGATTACTTGGTTAATAAACTTTTTTATTAGAGAAATCAAACCATTAACCGCCAAGAATTAGTTTTTCCAAAAAAGGAGTGAAAAACTCCTTTATTTTGGCAGACTTCTTCCCCAGGTTTGCATTGCTACTTTTAGTTCTGGGCACACCTTTGCTTTCTCTTCCACGCTTTGTTTGTCAAGGTATGCTTCTACTGCTGCGCGCATTGCGACTGCTCCTGCGTGGCTCCCTTTTGGGTGCCCATGTACTCCTCCACCGAGTTGTACCATAATATTTGTTCCAAACATCTTGAAGATTTGATCAATTATTCCCGGATGTAGTCCTCCGCTTGATACGGGGAATACTTGTTTAAATTTATTCCAATCCTGCGTTAGGCAATGCTCTCTTATGTTTTCTTTTGTTTTCTTTGGCGCAGTGAGTTCTGCTTGGCATTGGAGCACCTCTTCTTTTGGGCTTACTAATTTTCCAATACTTGTTCCAATATGTAACTGGTCCACCCCAATTAATCTTGAGATTTTTGATACTACATTCATTGAGATTCCGTGGTCGGGGTTTCTTGTGAATGCTCCGTGCATTGCGCGGTGCGCATGTATCGCAAGTCCCAAGTCCTCGCATTCTTCGCGCAGGCTATTTACGCTTGTCCAGCCTGATGCAATAATATCTATCATCACATATTCTCCGCCATTCTTTTTCACAAACCTTGCTCTTTCCATCATTTCTTCATTTGTGGGCGCGGTGACATTAATTAAGTAGGATTTCCTTTCACCTGTTTCTTTCTCTGCCTTATCCCTCATCTTTAGTGTTTTCACAACTCTTTTTTTGAATGGATTAAATTTTTGGTTTGTAAGATTCTCATCATCCTTTAGTAAATCAAGTCCGCCTGTCCATATTTGGTATCCTATATCAGCATGTTCTTCTGTTGTCATCCCGACTTTTGGTTTTGGTACTGTTAGCATTAGGGGCCTTGTTGGTTCTTCAAATATTTTTCTTATTCCTTCTATTCCAACTCCTGGTCCGCGGAATTGTTTTACAATATTTTTTGTGAATTGTATATCTTGCAATCTTAGTCCGTCAACTGCCTTCATTCCAAAATCGTTTCCCGCGATTGATGCGATAAATTGGCTGATATTGTTTTGTTCAAAGTGGTCTTCAGGGTAAGCTATTTTTATCCAGTACCCATGCGGAGTATGTTCTATTGAGTATACTTTTGCCGCAACTTTTTTTACATATGGGTACTTTGCCCAAATATTTAAATCAGTCCAAGTTCCAACTGAACTCTCGCTTGCTACTGCCCCAAATGCCCTCTCAGCCTTCTCCCACTCCGGCACTTTAACCTTAAAGACAGCTATAACATCCTTAACATTCGGCTTATATCCCAAGTCAACAAAATCCTCATATCCTGCCATTTACATCACCAAGCATAATTACTAACTCGCATGTCATAAAGGAATTTTTAGTATTTAATACTTCGTGGTTTGGTTTTTATGGTAAGCACCAGTCTTAAGCAAAGAAAAAAACTTGTGCAGCCGGATAATAACCCCCTTATTAGGCATAATACGCGCCTGTTGCGGATTGCACTATGTCCAAACCTTCAAGAATAAGCCTTTCAATACCTGGCTTATTCAATTTTGCAAAGTACTCTTTTTGAAACAGCGCATACTCTTCTTTTCCCATATTCTCACTCACTCTTAAGAGATTGGATGCAATTTTTAAAGGGTAAATAATTGTAGGCCTCTCAAAATCAAATATATCAACAATTAATCTGTTCAATTTTCCAGTTTTTTTGTTGCGGTAAAACATCCAAAAATCAATGTAACCTGGAACATACCCAAGCGAAGTTATTTTTGCAAAGTCGCCTGCCATCGCACTAATTAATTCTGAATCTTTCTTGAGTGTGAGTTTTTTAAGAAACCATGGGTGCGGTTGGTTGTGCCCTGTGTTTATGGGAATAATTTTTCCATATGTTCTGGATAAGTCTTCCATCATCACCGAAAGATATTCTTTGGATTTTTTTCTAAGAATTGGAACAAAAAAAGCAGGGACTGGGAGTCCCGCACCCTTAAGGTCCCTCCAAGTTATTCTTGCTGACAAAATCCTGTCTTTACTGGTAACAGGGTCTTTTTTGTATTTTTTCCGCATCCGTCTTACTGCCACACGAATTTTCCCATTCTTAAAAAGAGTTGTGTGGGATTTTATTTTCGCGCTATGAACCTTGCTTTCATGACCTTTTCCAAGCAAAGGAAACCTTCTTACTTTAATAGTGTATTTTTGTTTTCCGCCCACACCCAAAAAAAGGGCTGTCATTCTCTGAAATAGTGGAATCATCAGTAAGACCCTTAACCCATCGCCTTAAACAATTCTTTCTCAAGTGCGGTTTTGATTTTGTTAGCGTCAAATCCGAGTTTGATTAGTCTTGTTTGTCCTTTGATTCCTTTTCCGCTTGCGGTGACGAGTATGAGTCCGTACATCTCAAGTTCATTAATGTACTGACGATACCATCTGCTTGTGATTGTTCTTTCATCAAATTTCTTTGCGAGTTCTAAGTATGTTTCAAATATTTCCCCAGAGTAGAGCACTCCTTTTTCAATTTCCCCTGTGACTTTTCTTAGGCCTCTGTCTTTTTGTGAGGCGAGTTGCGCAATCGCATAAAGTACGAGTTGCTGCTGCTGTGGGAGTGTTGATATCATTGAGAGGATTATTTCTTCCTCTACGCTTGCCTTCGCTTTTTCTACATGTGTATCAGTGAGTGTGGTTGCTGCTTCTGTGTCGGCGATTTCTCCTGCTCTTTGCATTAGCATTACCGCGGTTCTTGCGTCTCCGCTTTCCTGTGCCGCGATTGCTGCTGCAAGAGAGATTGCGGGTTCGCTTACAACATTTTCTTTGAATGCGGTGGCGCATCTTTCTGTGAGTATTTCACGAAGCTCGGTTGCATTGTATGGGTTAAATACTAATTCGCGTTCGCATAGGGAGCTTTTTGTTCTGGGGTCAAGTTTTTCTTTGAACATTAAGTTATTTGATATTCCTATCATTGTTATTGAGCCGCTCTCAAGTTCATCATTTCCTCGTGAGAGCGAATAAACTAAATCATCAATATCTTTTACTTTATCAATTTCATCAAGCACTAAAATTAGGTGCGCTTTTTCTTTTCCTGCAAACTCAAGGAGTTTTTCATATACAAAGGATGCGCTGTATCCGAGGAAATCTTTTTCCGGATAAAATCCCCTTATTGATTTTAGAAGTACTTTGTATTTTGATGAGTGGCTACGGCAGTTCACATAGCAGGAGAAGGAGCACATATTATTCTTTTTCACAAATGCATCTAATTGTTCAAGTACGTGTTTTACGGTAGAGGTTTTGCCCGTACCTGTTTTTCCATAAATGAAAAGATTATTCGGCTTTGAGTTCTTTATTACCCCTGAGAGTCCGTTTGTGATTTCCTCTATTTGTTTTTCTCTAAAAGGAAGTTTTTCAGGAATATAGTGCGGAGAGATTATGTCTTTGTTTAAGAAAACGGTGCTCTTGGATAATTGTTTCTCAAAAATATTTTCCAATTTTCCCCACCCACACCCAAAATTAAATGCTTCTTGCGGCAACCCGCCAAAAAGTAATATTGTTTTGGGGGCAAACAAATAAAAATAGTGGTAGTGAGGCTTCCGAATTAAAAGTTCCATTACTTCAGTAGCTTTAAAGGAGATATTTAACCAAAATTCTCTGTTTGAACTAATTATTAGTCAAATACCCAACTATAGTGCATGCTGCGGAGACCTCGTTTGAGCAGGAGCCTGCAGCAAAGTACCAGCAGGTTGACTTAAAGCTTAATTGTCCGTTGCACCAAACCGCATCTGCGCCATGTCCATAGAGTTCCCCATAATTTAATCCGCAAAAATTCGCGGAAACCTGTTTTGATGGGCAGGAATAAACCGCCGCACCATTGCCGCTTGCTCCGCACCCGCCAATTGTCCCGGGTGACTGGTCCGCGCTCCAAGTACCGTCAGCTAGACAAGTTTTTTTGTAGCAATAATGAATTGGATACAAAGGAGTTCCAAACGCATTGCAATTTCCCCCTACGCCGCATATCGCACCCACTGAATAAGTTTTCCCGTTATAAGTGCAGGTTACCGAAGATACTGCTCTGCATGTTACGGTCCCATCCTGATTAATTGATGCTATTGCCTGTCCAGCAGGACAAGTGCCGCTTACTCTTGATTGTACAGCAGAAGTATTTACTGCAATGCTTCCTGTTGTAGTAATTATACTTGGGTTCAAAGTAATTCCTGTTCCTTGAGTTAATTGAGTAATCCCTACAGAGCCAGTATTATCCGTACCGCACACCCATGCAGCCCCATCCCATTTCAAGATTTGTCCAGATGAACAAGTAGGAAGACTAGGCCCGGACGTAGCCAAGTCTTTGCACACCCAAGAATTTGCACTCGCACTCCACTCCAAAACATCGCCATCAAGGCACGATGGGAGTCCCACGCTGTTGAAATTAATTGTCCCACACACCCAAGAATTTGCACTCGCACTCCACTCCAAAACATTGCCGTCAAGACAGGAAACAACCCCTGTTCCGCCTGAAACAGGCATTACAATATTATTATTCATTGTGAGGTCCCCTACATTTGCCCCGCAAACCCATGAGCTAGAAGCCGCCCTCCAAACCAAAACATTTCCGTCTCTGCAGCTTGATAAACCAGTTCCCCCATACTGCGCCAAAATAATATTGTTATCTGCAATAGTATTTCCGTTCACCCCAATTGAAGAAAGCGGGTGAGTGGGCCGAGTAGTATTAAGCACGCCCGCGAAAACAAATACCACGCCGAGCACTATTATTGCGATAACAAAAAATAATTTGTCAAACTCTCCAAACAACACCATGCCAAAACAATGGCGTCTCTAAGATATAAGCGTTTCTTTGCGAAAGGTAAGCGCTTATTTTTCAAAACCCTTGTTTTTTAACAAAAGTATTTCCCTATAAATCCTTTTTTGGGATTTTTTTACCTCGGCATAGGGCTTTTAAATGTTTTATTTAAGAAAAGGTAAGTATACGCGCTTTTTCGCGGGGTGGTAAATTTGGGTTTTTTTAACAAAGTAATGACAAAAACTGATAACGTAGACTTGGACGAGTTTTTGAATACTCTTGACCAGGTTGAAGAAGAAAACTATGAGAACGCTGACGCTTTAGTTAAGCCTCTTGACTTAAACACTGACGTTGACGCTGACGTAGTTATTAGAGAAGTTAAACAGGGTAACCTTGTTTTAGCTAACATAGCTGATTTGAACAAAAGAAATAAAGCTAAGCTAAAAGAATTACTAAGCAGAATAAAACAGGAAGTTAAGGCTGTTGACGGGGACATGGCTGGTATCTCAGCTGAGAGAATACTCATTACTCCATCAAAAGTAAAAATTATAAAGAAAAAGGGACAGTGAGTTAATTGTATTTAGGCAATCCACTGTTGCCTATTAATTTTACCTCTACTGGCGCGGCAGACTCTGTTAAGAAGGAACTTAGTAAAAGGAATTGGCGCGAGTTTGAGCTTAAGCCTTTGAGGCTCGATTTAGTGCCATATTTTTTATTTAATTATCACTACTTTATCGAGGCGGAAAGTAACGGGCATAAGGTTGTTAAAAAATCCATTGATGGTGTCTTGGCTGTTGACGGGCATGATGTTAAGATGCGTGAGGACCTTGTTGAATTATTAAAGAGTAATTGGAAGAAGGCGGCAAGCGGCACCCCTAAGGGCGCGTTTGATGAGAAGTGGTGTAATATTGAGAAGAAGGACCAGGAAGAGGTCCTCAAAATGAAGACTGCTGAATATTTTTCTGTGCCAAAAGGAAATGTTGTTATTTCAAGCGCAAGAAAAATGTTTTTGCCATTATATCGCACAAATATTTCTCTGGGTAAAAAAGATTATTCGCTTACGGTTAATGCTGTTGATGGCGCGATTGAGGGAATTGGAGAAGTTCCAAATAGAGAGAAGGGGTATATTGAAATTACTTCAGAAACAATTAATGATTTAAGGACACCTTCTAACTGGGGAAAATATGTAAATGAAATAATTACGGGCAAAGCTACTGAGGCGCCAAAAGTAAAGAAATTTGCAAATGATGCAAAACAAAAGGGGAGAGGAATTGATTTGTCAATTCTTAACAGCAAGTGGGTACTCATTTTCTTAATGCTCTTTGCATTATTTATGATATTTGTCGGGATATTTAGAATAAAGGGAATTTGAGTTGAATTAGTTTGAGAACACTTTTCTTGTTGCGCAAATATTCACATCTTCTACTCCAATAATTGCGTTTCTGTCCGCATTGAGCCCCTCAAGTACCCTATCTTGGTTCCAGAATACTTTCCATCTTGGGTTTGAGAGTGAATTATCTTCATAAACACAAATGCTTCCGGTTTTTATTCCTGTAAATACATCGTTTAAATCCAGTACTTGTGTGCCGGGATAATTCCCGACTATATTTTGAATTGTTCCGTCGCAAGGGTGGTCTGAGTTGCCATCAGGGCAGTTAGTATATCCAAGCCATTGTAATCCGAATGTCGCATTTTGTATAGTTAATTGCCCGTTTAGGACCGGAACATAAAGAACTGTTTGTAAATACATCACCGCATTTTGTTTTGTTCCGCTTGATTCGGGCATAATAAATTTTCCTGATGCTGTGTTTTTCTCATCAGCAACTCTATACGGCAGCGCTTTTTGTGTGAATGGGTTTGTGCATCCGTCTTTTACTCCTGCCTTGTTTGGTTCGTTGCTTGCAAACCCCGTCCAATAAGTAAATATGTCCCCAGAATAATCCGGAACCTCAAAAGTAGAGTTTGCGCCGCTTCCGCTTTTATCACTTATTTTTGCCATAATTGGAATTGCGACTGTCTTATAGAACTCCCCAACCAAATCAGAGCCTTTCTCAAATGTAAGTATTGTTCCTCTCGCATCAACGTTTGTTGTGTATAGGCTTGGGTTTGTGGCGGGCAGAATCTTATCAGGGAATCTATCCGTATTTTTGTCATAGTAAAAGAACCAGTCAAATTTTGGAGACTCTTTCTTTTCCATTGAAACAGTAATATTAAGCCCGTCCGCAACTGTTTCATCATTCTTAAATAATTGGCTTGCGCTGCTCACTAGTGCTATGTCAGAAATATTTGTTTTTATCTGGTAAATCCCCGGCTCAATTTCGGTATCATCAAGCACTGTGTCCTCAAATGTTTTTTGGAATTTTATTGCCGTGCTGAGGTTCTTAAATTCTGTTTTAGTCATTGGTTCAAATCCTATGTTTGTAAAAATTGGGCTTGTTAGTCTATCTGCAGAAGAAGTAATATTTGAAGTAGTGAGGCTTTGTGCGCGTAAATGTGCGTCAAAGTTAAGAAGATTTAACGCATTATTTCTGTGTATTTGTGCGCCAGAGAAGTTACTATCACTTTCGGCTCTGTTCGCAGAAGCCATCTCAATATAAGCCTCTCTTATTCTTTGGGCAAGCACTACAAGGAATTCTCTTTGTGAGCAATACACCCACGAATTATCATTGGCACTATTTTGTGTGCATTCATCTTTTGAGATGAGGGTTGTGTTTCCTATCGGAGTACTTGGCGAATTTGTTCCAAAGTAGAGATTTACTTTTGGAGCATACTGCTCTCCTGTTACTCCTGCTTCTCCTTCAGCACTTACGCACTCCCTTTGTACTGGACTTTGTATTACGCTTATTTGAAAATCCTGTTTGTCAAGCAGTCCTGCCTCGATTTTTGTTTGCGTTGAGTGTGTTGAATAAATTTTGGTATTGCCCGCGGCATCTGTTATTGGGTGGTTTGCATCAGCCATCACATAATAATTCAAGTCAATTAAAGAAAAGAATGAGTAGGGGGTTCTTGCTTTGTCGATTGTTACTCTTGCGGGAATTATCATTGATTCGCCTGGAAGAATTCTAAATCCTTTGTATTGCAGCCTTATTGCGCCAGATGCTGATTCATCAGTAATTGTGTCAAGAGAGCATATCGTATTCTCTGTGCATTTGACATTATAATTATCAATCACTTCAATATATTTTGATTTATTTGTTATTGTAAATAATGCGGTTTCGCTGGCAGTTCCGCTCGTCTCGAAATAATTCATTCTCTTTAGTCCTTGTTGCCCAAAAATTAGCATATTTGGGGTTCCAACAAAGATAGTAAAGGTTAGTTTTGGGGTTGGCCAAATTACTGGATTGTATTTATCTACTCCTGCTGGAGAGATTGCGCCAAGTCTTAGCTGGAGTGTGTGCGGTCCAAACATATTTTGGTTAAGCGGCAAAATAATCGAATCATTATTTCCTTTTCCCATTGATAGGAATATGTCACAGGTGCCGTGTGCTGTAATATACTGCCCATTCATCATATAGCAGGGGCTGTCTGCACTATGTGAACACATTGGGCTTGAAGTATTTGCAGGGCCCCCATAAGTACCATCATCAAGCAGTACATTAGTTGCAAGTATTGTTCCCATAGTAACATCATACACATCAAAATAATTTGTGGTTGACCCTGATGCTCCATCATCGCAATAGAAATTATATGTTCCAAAATTTTTGAAGGTTATTACTGACCCAACGGGAACAATAAAATTATAATCGTTTGAAGTTGTGGCTACTTTGTAATTATTTAAAGAGGTGGCAACTCCACCAAATGCTTCGATTTCTACTACCGGGCTTACTCCCCTATTCACATCTGCTCTTAAGCAGTGAGTAGTTGCTGCATTTACTAGCGGGAGTAATGCAAGGAGAAGTAAAACAACGCAAAGTATATTTAATTTCATTTTTTCTTTCCCCCTTTAACATTAGTAACCGCTACTATTAGAATTATTACTATTATTAGAAGAATCCACAGTGCAAGAGGTACTGGAGAGAGTAACGTGCTCCAATTTGCTTCTCCCACTCCGCCAGTAAGACACTGCCCCATACAGCACTTGCCTTGGAGTGTGTCGTTTATTGCGCCGCTGCAAATAGTATTTTGCGGGCAAATTGTTCCGGTACAAACCTCTGGGTCCTTTCCCGAAGTTACTTGCCCTAAATTACTTGCCGCCCCGTTTTCTAAAGGAGTAGAAATAATTTTTTGAGGAGCAAGATTAATTTCAACGAGTTTTTGTTGTTTTGCATCAAAATCATCCACCGCAAGCGTTAGATTTTCTTTTGGAACAATAATTGCTTTGCTGTACAACCCAAATCCAATTGCTTTCTCGTTTAATAGGGTAGTATCAGAACTAAAAAGATTTATTTGCGCGTTTATTGATTGTTTTTTTAGTATTATTGTTAGTGCGCCGCTTAAATTATCATAATTCCACTCAACATCAATAAGTTTTGGGTGTGTGGCATCATACTCTTGTTGTATTATTAATATTGGAACATCAACACACTGGGATTCATACTCTGTGCCGTCCTTTATTATTTTCAGACACATTTTGTCAAATATTTCGCTTCCCAAAAAAACTCCTTTTGACATTATTTCTCCCGCGCTAATTCCAATTATATTTTCCTCTTTCTTTGCAACACTCTTACCCTTATAAAATATCTCGGCGGTTAGTAAGAAATTATTAAAATCCGGTTTTGTAAAGTGGTCCGGGCTTCCTGAAAGAAGGATATTGGCTGAATAATTTTTTGTGTCAAGCCCGTTTAACAAAAATTTTCTTATTTTTGCTGTCCCGCCAGAAACAATTACTCTGTTTTTGTATATTGATTCAATTTTGTTTCCGTCATAAAGTATTATTAGTATTTCATACGCTGACGGGATAGTTGGGGCGCTCATTTTTGCCCAAAGGGAAGTATAATCCTCTTTTTTTACAAGCGGAACATCAAAGGTTTGTTCCAAAGAATCACAGTAAATTGATGCCCACTCGCATATTTTTACCCCAAGTTTGAGTCCGGATTTATCTACATTTAAAGGATTATATAACATCACAAACCCGCTGAGTTCTTCTCCTGCTTTGACTGGGAATCCCACTGGTCCGGCAACCAAGTTAAATGAGGTTAGTTCTCTTGAGATACTCACTCTTTTCTCTTCAGTCCCATTCACAATAAAATTTTCTGATATTGGGTCCATTAAGATATTGCTTGCTCCAAGGAATTTTGATTTTCCTGCCCACGCATATGCATCAACCCTATATTCTCCGCCAGACTGCCCTAAAAGCGAGAAACTTATTTCTTTTGATGTTCTTGGTTGTATCCACCCGGCTTCAATTATTTTTTCATAAACAATATTATCGTTTGCGTTAAATTGGGAGGGGTATTCATACTTTCCTTTTGAGATTTGGAGAACAATTTTTCCGTTTAATAGTAATGATTCCTGATTATTCAATAGCGCGACTTTGCCTGTTATTGCTTCTCCCTCTAAGAAAGTATTTTTGTCAAGTTTAATACTCATCATTCCGCTCCAGGACATATCCTCGGGTTTTGGCGCATCGGCAAATGCAGCAACAGTGAACACAAGCAAAAACGCTAATATGCACGCCGTCAAAACTTTTCTCATAATACCCGTACTCCCTTTAATAATAAATTTTTCATAATATCAATACCAATTTAATAACAAATTTCTCATAATACTTGTACTTCATTTAATAACAAATTTCTCATAATACCTTTACTTAATTCAATAACAATTATCTCTTTAAAATTAATTTATGACCCGCCTCTTGTTACATAATCAACCGTAGTTAATTTTCCGTACGTATTTCCAACAATGGATTTGTCAACTAAAGTTAACTCAATGTTTCCGTCATTATATAGTGCATAATCCTCTCCAAGGAATCTTGCTTTAATATATTTTCCCTCAACCCACACCGCAACTACTGAATTATTTAAAGTGGCATTGCTTGATTTTGCTCCTGTGAGACTTAGTTCAATAAAAGGATTTATGCTTGTTAGAAGACTTTTGCTTATTGAAGAGTTTATTGCTAGTGTTCCTGGAAAGTTACAGTCCTCTGGGTATGCTCCGCAAGTTATCCCAAGTGCACTGCATTGGGCTAATCCTTGCGAATCAACTAAATTAAGCTCTCTTTTTTGAAGTGCTCTTCTGCATAAATCTAGAGAGGATTTAATTGAATCATTGAAATTTGCATCAAGGCTCTTTAACACAAAAGTTGTTCCTTCTATTGGATATATTCTAAACCCTCCGCTTCCTACTTGCTGTACTGATTGTCCTGCTGATGGAATAGCTGTTTGTATTTCTTCATTATAATCCACGTAAGCCATGGCTCTGACTTCTAAGTATGGGGAATCTTTTGGTGCAACAAAATTAATATCTATTTCAGAGATTTTTCCAGGTGTGTAAGTTATGTAATTAATTAACCCGTTTAATACATTTGGATTAGGGAACATATCAAGCACCTGCGGGTCAAGTTCTCGTCCAAGCATACAATGGGGCGCGGTATCCCCAAAATAGAGTGAATGATCAAGTGCTATGCAGGAAATGGATGGTTGGGTTCCAGTCATACATCTCCCCGCCCCCACTTGCACGCACGCGGTAGGGTAATCAAGGTCAAAGTTTAGTGAAGGGGTTACTTGTCGTTCTGACCCATCACTGTATTTTACATTTATAGAATCAACTATTTTAGCACCATATGCGGTATCGCTATTTACATCCATCCACTTAAAGAATAGTCTTCCATTTCCAATACCCCCATAATTAGGGATTGGAAATTTCAAAGTATACTTTCGCATATTCGCATCCGCCGTGTTTTCATACTCCAACCCCTGCACTTGCTTTGTAAGAATCACTGAGGCGGTTCTTGGAACAATAGTTCTTTGTATTGTATAATTTCCCCCGGTAAGTTTGAGCGCGTAATTAAAGTCAATATAATCATATTTGGGTGTTTTTGTATTAACATCGGCACCAATGAGTTTTAGTGTTGCTTTTGGAATAAAATAATCCCCAAAGGAAACGTACTGGCAAAGCGCATCATTTACAGTAAAGTCTTTTGTATCATCCGCTCTTGTGAAATCAAATGTATCCTTTGAGATTGAGAAGCAGCCTGCGGAATTTCTAAGATGGACAAGGAGTGTGTCTGTTAGCGCGTATTTTCTTGAAGTTGAATTGGGTTTTGCTTTTATATAAATTGGGAACACTCCAAGCACATCACTAAATGGATCTGTTGCAGAGTATGTTTTATTTTTTCCGGTTATTGTTGCTGTGCAAGAATTCCCCGGAGCGATTGCATCAGTGCAAGAACCGCCAACTAAAAGGGCATTATCATACATAAGCGCGGTCTCAATAGTGGCTTTCATTGGAATTTCGCAATTATTTTTTATTGTGAGTATTTTTGTTTCCCCCCAGTCAGAATTAATTTCTTTAAACGGTTCATCTGGATTTGTGCCAATAATTCCTGTGAAAAAGCCCTGTACGCATGAGACACTGGCATCCTGCAGCACCCCTGTTGTTGCATAAAATGTTTTTGTTAGGGGGGTGTAATCAGGGTTGCTTGGTATAACCGTTACTACTGCGCAGTCAGTTGGAGAAGAATAGGTTCCTTGTATTGTTACTTTAAAATAATTCGGCGGAGTACCGGATATTTCTGGGGACAAAGTGATTGGCGCACCCAAATTTAGAGGGCCCTCTGTGATTGTGGTGCAGTTATTTGTTTTTACTGTGATTGTTGCTCCATTCTCAATCAGCCCGACTTTTGTTAGTCCGTCGCGTGAGTATACTTCTCCGTCAAATGTTTGATTTGGCACACCCATAAAGAATCTTGCGCCGGAGATTAAGAGTCCCGCACTGTCAGATTTTGTATCTATAAATATTGCGTAAGTATTTCCATCCACTAGTTCCGCAACCACCACAAGGTAGCTTGTTGCATTTGGAGCGGATTGAATGAAGTTAATTACCTGCGGATTTGATGTTGAAATATTCGTTTCGGAGGAGGGATTAATGCTGGCGTCTGACCCAGTGAGTGGATTACTATAACAATTTGCATTAGCCGTTCCAAATCTTATTGAAGAAGAATTTGCACAGCTTGGGGAAAAGGACTCTTTTATTCCAGAGTATGGATAAACCGAAATGGATTTTATTGTTAATGGCGAGGGAGTATTGTTTCTAAGGGATACACGCATTGTGTTTGATTGCCCGCTTGTAAATATAGGGAAAGTGGTTTCGTTTGCCATAATAAATCTTTTTGTTGTATTTGAGTAAACAAAATTCTCCGAATTCGTTGGTTTTGTGTTTAGTGTGATAATGAAGGATACTTTCGGCTGGTAATCAGAGGGATTTTGCCCGGGAGGAATTATTACGCTCCCGACCATAAAATTAACATCATTCATATCTTCCGCAGAACCAAGCGAATCAATTTCTTTTCCGGCAAAGTGTATGCTTAGTGTATCCCCGTCAGAAGCGCTTTGTGCAAACTTAAATTTTGATATTACCGAATAAGTTCCTCTTCGCACTCCCCCGCCCCAGTGCACGCCTGCCGCTTTTCCCACAGAATTGGAATCAGCAACGCACCCTGCCTGTTCTTGGAGATAATAATTATTGTCATTTATTGGGAGTTTTATTTGGGGTACACAGGAGTATCTTCCTTTTTGTATGAAATAAAGATTTGTAATAAACGGTGTGCTTTCTATTGTGGCGGTCTCGTTAAGCGAAACCATTCCGAATAAATCCAAATAATTAAGGTCAGTTTTTATTACTGTGTCGGTTCGCAAATAATACTCGATGTTGTTTGATACGCTGCTGTTTGAGAGTGAGAGTGACTGTGCGCGGTTTCCCCTTATTGCATCATCTGCTGTTGCGTAAATTCCGTTAAAGAATGCTTTCACGTTCTTATCTAAAACATTTATTGGGTAGAGGTATGCTTTGAAATTATTCTCTCCGGAAACTAACTGGGGTATTTCAACAAAGCTAGTGGAATACCCATTTAGGTCAATAAATATTACTGGTTTTTTTGATGTTACATAGGGGGCGCTCTCAAATAATCCGCTCTGTGAATCAAACTGCAGGGCCTCAAGCGGCGTATCACTAATAATTGTTTTTTGATCCGCGCTTGTTTCATAGAGTAAAACTATTGCTTTTTGCGCCGTGCCCGCGCTTATTGTATTTCCCAAATAATCAAGGAGCTGTAATTTAATTGTTGCAACATTAAGGCTTAGCCCTATATTAAATATTATTTGATTTCCTGCGGAGGGAATAATTTTTTTTGTGGTTAAATCGGAGGTTGCGGTGTATATTGATGCTCTTGCGGAGTATTGGTATAGTGAGCCTATTGGCAGCCCCTCAAACACCGCTTCTCCAAGTGCATTAGTTAGTATTCCATTTTTTGTAACTCTAATTTTTTTTATTCCTAATTCATTTGAATCAACAAACAAATCAGCGTTAGCTCCGGGCAGTAGAATACTGTTTGCGCTGTTTCTTATTATTACTTTTGCGGAGCCTGAATTACTTGCAAGTGCGGCTTCAAGTGAAACGCTTACTGGGGACGCATCAAGCTTCATTAGTGCGGGTTTTAGAAATTTTGTCACATATCCCGCGCGTGAAATTGTAACTACTATGCTCCCCTCGTCCGCGGTTGTAAGCCCTTTGATTGTAATTATTCCGTTCTCATCGCTTGTACAAGAATTAACGCACGAAACGGATGCTTCACCCAAAACTTCATTTGCGTTTGATATTATTGAAATTTTTTGAGTATATGCTTTTGCTCCGGATACAATTGTTCCTGCCGCCCAATCCTCTATTCTAAATTTTAGCATTCTTTTTGTTTCAGGGAGTGCTTTTTCCATTGCAATTTCCGCTTCGCTTATAATTCCCATCGCCACTGTCACGGATTTGTTAGCGTCAATCCCTACCGCTGTATAATTCCCATCGGGGCTTACTGCGGTTAATTTGTATTGCCCCTGTTCAAGCTCGGTTATTAGTGCAACTCCGCTGTTGTCTGTGAACACAATCCCGGAATTATTTCCTGCAGAGTTTATTGCGGTTATTTGCACAAGCGGAATCATTTTTTTGGGGGAAGAGTTTTTCTCATAAACATATACTTTTATTTTTCCTTTTGTGCTCTCGGGAATTATTTTTTGGAGTTCAATTATGTACTCGCTTCTGTCTTTATTCAGCGTCAGGGGCATTGAACTTGCTTCTTCGTATCCATTCGCAACCGCACCCGTAACAGAGAACCAGCAATTGGGTGCGTTAAGAGTAAATCTCCCATCCACTTCCCCGTCATCGCTGTCATAAGCTGATATTGGATTTATTGTTTTGTTTGCGCATCTAAAAGTCACGTGCGCTTCCCCAGTATTGTCAATTATTGCTCTCTTTGTTTCGGAGTCAATTAGTATTATTGTTGCGGTGTCGGAGTAATCCCCTTCAAGCTGTCCGCTATTTTTGTTTGGAGGAGTAACTGTTTTTAGTTTTACGAGTTCTATTTGTATTTCTCTTGCATCAGAGGGCAGTTGCGCAGAGAAATCCGAGTAACCCTCTTTTTTTGCTAGTACATTTCCAAATAATTCTTTTTTTGTGCCAAATAATATTCCTTCAATAATATCCCTTATGCTATATGAGCCAGAAGCGTAGGCTTTTGCGCTTCCGTCTTCCATTGTAACAGCTTCAAAATCAATTCCGTTTATCTGCCCGGATAGCATTGTGCCGTCAATTCCAAGCCTTGTTTTTGAATCAATAACCACAAAACTATATTGCATGCTCTCGGAAAAATTTACAAAATATAATCCTCCAAGCAAAAGGACAATTAGCAAAAAAATGAATAATAAGAAGCTTGGGATTACACTGTCAATTGGGTCAATTATTTTGTAAACTGGGGCGTGCTTTGCAATAGCATCCCAAAAACCATACCACTTATCCTCAAAGAAGTAGTATGCGCCTTTAATTGGATCAAATAATCCCATTAGTCCCACTAACCCCTAAAAAAACTTGTTAGAATAAGGGGAATCGTTGTTAATAAAACTTACTTTGCCCTGCTAAAACTAATGAAAATTTGCACTATAAAGAGTATTTTGCGTTATAAAGTATATTTTGTGTTATAAAATATTTTTTTGTTCAAACCCCTCATTTGGATTGTTTTTTGTATCGGCGGCTAGCTGTTTTGCGAGGGTTTCTGCAACTTTTTTCCCTAAAATCGCCTCTACTTTGTGCAGATTCATTTTCACTTCGCTTGGTTTCTTTATTCCTGCATTAAATAATTTTCTCGCCCTCATTCTCCCTATCCCGCGTAATTCAACAAGCATCAATAATTCTTCTTTTACCCCATAATTCACTCTTTTTCCTAATTTCTGCGCCTTAAGTAAGTGCCTTTCCTGTCCTAATACCTTTGAAAGTTCAACTGTAGAGTATGCGAGCCACTCAATTATTCTTGTTTTTCCAAATAATACTCCCGGGGCAAGCCCAAAATTTGAGAATAATTCCCCTTCGCGCTTTTCATTCACCCAATGCTCAAGCATTAGCGCGGAAAAAAACTTTTCAGTTGATTCTGGAGCAAATAATGCCTTTTCCTGCGCAAATGGAATTTCCTCAAGTTTGTTTGAGAGTTCTTCCATCAGAACAGCGTGAATATTTTTTGGGGGCCTAAGCCATGGAACAAATTCCGTGCAATTAACCCATGCATATAAGTAAGAGAATGGGGTAAATGTTTTTTTTGTAAGTAACGCATTTACAAGTTCGTTTGCGCTGTCTGGGTCAAGGAATAAATCAGATACTCTCTTCCCAAGCATTGTTGCCTTATACCTGCCCTCTATTTGTTCAACGAATTTGTATTCCACTAAGTCCTCAATTATTTCTAAAACATTGTCAAGCAAATCACCCATATTCTGGAGCTGGTGTGCATAAAGAGTGCCCTCAAAAAATTTCTCAATGCTTTTCAAATCATAAATGTAATCAGTGGAAATTAGGGCGAGAATGTGTGTTCGCAGTATCGGGATTATGGATAACTTTGATTCCACATCCTCCATTTTGCCGTTAATAAATTTCTCCAAAAACATTTCTCTTTGTGCTTCCCCCGAAGCAACTATAATACTTTTACCTTCCGTTGAGAATTTTGGGCGCCCTGCACGTCCCGCGCACTGCTTGTATTCTCTTACAGAAATTAATTCCATTCCAAACTTTTCAAACCTATAAAGAGTTGGAATAATTACAACATCGGCAGGAGTATTTACTCCGGCGGCAAGCGTAGTTGTGGAGCAAAGCACACGTATGCCCCCGTTTCTAAAATTCTCTTCCACGATTTCGCGCTGTTTGTTCATCAGCCCCGCGTGATGAAAAGCCGCGCCGAGTTTTATTGATTCTGCGAGGCTCGCACATTGTTCTGTGGGGCTCTCAAGGGTATTAAGCGCATCTTCGGCGGCGCGTTTGAGGATTAACTTATTTTTTTCTTCAATAAAATTTTTTGTTTGCTCCGCGACCTTTTTTGCCATTGCTTCCGCGCGTTTTCGCGCGTTCATGAAAATTAATACTTGTTTTTTGCTGGCAAGGTGCTGCTCAATAACTTTTTCCAAATCCCCCTCTTCTTTTGTTTCATCATTGTATTCTGTTTCATTCTCAAACAATACTCCTTCTCTTAATTTTGTCGCCCGCCACTCGCTCTCCACTAATTCCGCCCCCAGCCACTTGGCCATTTCTTTTGCATTTGGTATGGTTGCGGAAAGCCCCAATACCAAAACGTTCGGATTATTAATTCTCATTTGTGTTAATGCGATTTCAAGTACGGGTCCCCTATCAGAATCAAGTTCGTGTATCTCATCAACAATAATACAGCCCACGCTTGACAGCCACTCTGCTTTATGGCGGAGTAAAGAAGCGAGTTTTTCGTAAGTTGTCATCACCACGTCAAAATTCTTTAAGTAAGATGAATTTGAATCAAGGTCCCCTGTAGAGAGTGCAAATCGTATTTTATTTTTATTTTCCTGCCCAGAGTATTTCTTCTTGAAATCATTATAATGTTCATTTGCAAGCGCGCGAAGCGGACAAGTGTAAATAACTTTTTTTCCTTTTGCAAGCACGCTCTGAATAGAAAAGAGTTCCGCAATAATTGTTTTTCCGCTCGCGGTTGGGGCGCTCACCACAAGGTTTTTTGTAAATCCTTTTTTTATGCACTCTTCCTGCATGGGATTAAACTTTTCAAATCCATTCGCACGAAGAACTAGCGCAGGAATCTCAAAGTTTTCCTGTTTTTGAATAATCGCCTCTTTTGTTTCTTCTTTCATAAAGAAATAGTTCCCTTAGAGGCAATTATAAATTTAAGGTAAGTGCGGTGCCGGTAAAGAAAAATTGGGGTTTTGTAAAAATATTTTTGGGCTTTGTCAAAGAATTAATTTTTAAGTGCCTTTCTTACAATTAGTTCGTCCCCAGGGTTTGTTACCCCAAGCCATTTGTCTTTTGTATGTAATAATTTTAACGTGATTTTTTTGTTCTTTGCAAGAAGCCCTAATTCATTTGGGAGATAGCATTCCGCTCTTCTATCACCCTCATTATTTTTCTTATACTCAATTAATCTCTCTTCAAGTAATTCAAGTGTTTTTTCTTTTAACCCGAATAAATTCATGCTCACGGGGGTTTTCTTCTCAAGCCCCTTCTCCGCCAAGTTCTCTTTCTTAATATCAAATACTTCTTCAAGACCCACAACATTCCCTTCTTTGTCCAAAATATACTTTGCCCTATTTACTCCTCCCTGATTTGAGAGCACATTCTCTAGTTCATACCCCATTGTCGCGCACTCTTCTTCGCTAGTATTTTCTAGTAAATAATCGCGTATTAGTTTGAAGGATTTCTCGCCATATAAATCATCCCCATTACATACGACAAACGGGGAGAGGATAATATCTTTTGCAGAAAGGAGTGCATCAACTGTCCCCCAGGGGCGGTCGCGTTCACTTGGGTTAAATGTTTGTTTCGCGTAATATATTGGCACATCCAAATAGCCTGATTTGAATTTGTCCTTAAATGGTTCCTCTGTTTTTTCTCCGACAATAAATATTATTTCATTAAAGCCCGCCTTAATGGCTTGTTGCATTGAGACCTCCATTAGAGTTTCTCCCTTTGGCCCGACCTCTGCGAACTGCTTTATTTTTCCGCCAAACCGGGAGGACATGCCCGCAGCCATGAAGACAACAGTTGTTTTTTGCACTCTTCCCCTTCTCGCCTCAACCATGAAAGAATATTAGTTTTTGTGGTTATTAATTTAGCGGTGCAAAGTTGGTTGCACAAATTCACTTCAGCGGATTTATCGCTTTTACTCCAAGTGAATTAAAGTCTTTTGTGTTCTCGGTGTAAATGCACTCAATTCCATTGCGTTTCATCACTGAAACAATTGAGGCGTCCCAGAAGAGGCGCGGGTTTTGCGCAGATAATTCAACTGCATTCTTTGTATCAAGAAAATCGTCTTGGAGAACAATGAACTTGGAAGTAAACAATTCAATTAGGTTTATTACATCCTCAATTGGGGCGTGAAGTAATAAGCAATTATTTGCAAATTCTCGAATATTTTGCGCTGAGAGAAAAATTTTATCGCTGCACGATGCAAACCAATTCATTGCTTGTTTGTGCTTGAGTACTTCTCTAGTATCGAGCAAGTAAATTAGAATACAGGAATCAACGAGATATTTGCCGCATTCGTTCTTCGTAAAGTTTGTTTCTGTCAAATTTTCCATCTCCTTTCCAGGTTGATTTTCTTGCTATTTCAAGTATTTTGTAATGCGCTTCCATCCTTTTTGCTTCCTCATCCACAAGGTCAATTCCTTTTTCCACTATTGCGGAGAGCGCCCCTTTTTTTCCTTCATATTCTTTCATAGCAAGTTCCCTCAGTTTTTTGTTGTGCTTTTCGCTTATTGATAATACTATTTGAACCATTCAAACCACAATACAATTAGATATAATTATACATATAATTATATCGTTTTGTAGTGAAGCGGGTGTAATTTGCGCTTAACCGCGGCAAGTAAGAGGATAAAATAATTGATTTATTCATCCTTGAGTGCCACGAAGTGGTATGCTTCCTGTAGTGCGAGTATTGCTTTTGGCAGGTCGCTGTCGCGCAGAGAATTTGTTTTCTTCCACTCTTCCCCTATCTTATAACTTCTTTCCATTGTGGTGGTAAAGAACTTTTTTCCTTCTTTTGAAGCGTTCTCCCATACCGCGGCTTCTATCCCGCCTATTCTTACTTTCTTCACTGGACCTCGCCCTTCTTTCTCAACTTTTTCTTTTTCAACCATATTACCCAACCTCCGAGTTTTCTAAAAATAATTTTTAAAAAAATCAATCGCCAATTCCTTTGAATTTAAACTCAACTTGTGTGGGGAGTTTAAAGGAGGCCAAAAAGGGATTTATTGCCTTACGCAGGGTGATGCAATTAGTGCAATAACTTCCCCTTCAAGCTCCATTACATCTTAATGTAAAAGAAATTTGGCTCCTTCATTCCAGTGCATTCAATGAATCTTACTATTCTTGATTCAACCATTCATACCATCTCCAGAAGATTTTAAGGTCGGGAAAATTAATTCCCAACCAATTTCAAATCTATACCACTACCTATTTTGGCGATTTATAAACGCTTTGCAAGTGCCGCGCCGGTGGTCAGTTAAATCAAGAATTTGTCCAAGAAAAAGAGTGTTGATTGAAATAATTTGTGAGAGAGAATTAGGAATTTTATTCTTTCGCCCATTTCTGCATTTCGCGCAGAGCTCTTTCAGTAAGATTTAGTTCATTGATTTTTTCTTCAAGTTCTTTTACTTGTTTTCCCGCAGCTCCCATTCTAAATCCCTGGAGTTCATCAGCGTACTGTGCAACTTTCTTATTTTTCTTATATACTATTGATGTATTGACAGTTTCCGCGAGTTGTTTTCTGTACTCAATATCTTTCACAAATGTTTTTACCATGGGTTTCCATCTATCATCAGCAACTAGGTGCACGGGAAGTTTTACTGAATCAGCATCTTTTCTATAATCAGAATCAACTATTGTTTTTGCGAGGTGCTGCCAGTAGAGTGGCTCCCCAAATTTTTTTACCTGATTCATTTGGTGGTACATCGCCGCGGAGTTGTGTTTTTTCTTCCACTCCGAGAGTTTGTCCGCATAAATTTTTCTTTTTTCAATTATCTCCTTGATTTTTGAGTCAAGCACTCTTGGGTCTGGATAAACTAGCGTAGGCCACTCTTTTTCTGTTGCAACGGCTTTCACTACCCCGTGTATTGCAAAGTAGCGCGCTAGCGCCTCTCTTCTTGCCCCCTCTTTAGGGATTTTCGGATAGTCCTTGTCAAAGTCCTTTAGTGATGCGATTACTTTATGCATAAAAAAAACCAATTAACCAAGCATTAATGAAATTAAGGCATTAAGTTTAGGAACTTGAAGCTTAAAAAGTTTTTCAATCAAGAATTATTGAGTATTGAGGTGTATTTATGTTTCCGGGCGGAGTTAATCCAAAGCAAATGAGCCAGATGATGCGCCAGTTTGGGATAAAGAATCAGGAGATTAGCGCAAAAGAAGTTATTATTACGCTTGAGAATGGAAGCAAAATTGTTTTTGATAAACCACAAATTCAGTGCATTGAGATGCGCGGAGAAAAAACCTATACTATTGCGGGCGCTTCAAAAGAAGTTGGCGGCGTGCCAAATGAGGATATTGATATGGTGGCGAAAGAAGCGGGCGTATCAAAAGAAGAAGCAAAAAATGCCCTTGCAGAGGCAAACGGGGATATTGCCGAAGCGATACTTAAACTCAAAAAATAAGCCCGTGGATAATTGCACTCATCCAAAAAATAAAAACAAGTCCCTAATTTTTTTCAATCCTAACTTTAACTTACGCCGCTTTGCTTTTCAGTTGTTTTGCTTCTGCAGTGATTCTTGTCTCAGCGGATTTCATTCTTTCAAATAGGGCTGTGCGTGCAAACGGGGTCGCATGATTATCAACAACCCATCTAAGTTCGTTTGTTGTCACAATTATTTTTTGGTCAAATGGGACAGCAATTCCTTTCTCCTTCCTGCAAGCGGTTTCAAACAACACCATTAGCGACTTATTATCATTCATTTTGAGTATTTGTCTTAGTGCCGATTGCCTCTCAAACGGCGGAGTCAAAACATTCACTGCAATCTTTTTTTGGGCAGCGGGTTTTGCGGTAGAATTTTTCTTGGTTTTATTCTTTGTATTTAATCCAACTATCGTTTTGCCAAACTTCCCCGCTTTAGCTAGGCATTGTATTCTTAGCTCAACAATCCATGTGGGAGCATGCATTCTTTGCATAAACTCCCTGCGCAGTGCATTAAGCGAGTGGAACTTTATTCCACCTTCTTCAGGCGCCGCCATAAATACTTTCATTATGTTCGCATCAAGAGGGTGCTTCATTGGCGCGATGTTTAGTAACTCTTCTCTTTCCTTGCTTTGTCGTGCATTTTGGGAATCCAAAAAAGCCCTTCTTTTTTGGGGGTCCACCTCTTTTGGTTTTCTAAATACATTTGCTCCAGTTCCTTTTACTCTTTTTTTTGCATCCTTAAGCCATTTTTCGTAATGCGTAGTTTGGCTTGCCGCGCCAAATGGACTTGCAACCACTACTTTTCCAGTTGTTACATCAATCATTCCGTGTTTATTTAATCTCACTCTTGCTCTTGGTTTCATAATATCACGCTTGAGTAATTATTCTCCAAATCTTATTACGCGGACATCTTTTCGTCCTAATGCGAGGCCCTGATTTACTTTTTGTTTTAAAAGAACTCTTTTGGATGCTTGTGGTTTCTGTGCTTTCTTTTTAGGTCGGGGTGCGGGTGTTGTTTGCGTAATAGAGGGATTACTTTGAACAATTGGTTTTGGAGGAAAGGGGCTTGGAGTGAATTTTATCGCTTTTACTTCCTTGAGTCCAAATGTTAAATCGGTTGGAGTTTGAGGTGCCTTCTTCTTTACGGGGCGAATTGGCAAAACTAGTTTTTGAGAAAGAGGGGCTTTCGCATTCATTGCCGCAAATCTTCCTATTCTCTCGCCGAAATAATCGCCCGCAGCAAGTACGTGTATTCTTACAACAAGCACAGATGGGGGATATCCTTTTCCTTCGGATGCTCGGCATAGTTCTGTTAGTGAGTTGAATTTTTTTCCAAATTCATTAATCGGCGCTTCCCCAAATACTTTAAGTATTACCGCGTCAGCTGGGTGCTTCTTGGCCGCGATGCGTAATAATTTTATTCGTGTATCCTGCCTGTTTTTTTCTGCATTCTGTTTGTATTCTTTAATTCTTGCTGCTTTCTCGGCTTTTATAAGCGGAACGAGGTATGTACACTTGCCTTTAAGCTCAGTCCTCATTTTTTTGCGCCATGCTTTTCGTTGGGCTTCTTTTGATTTGGGTGTCCCACCTTTTCTCTCCATAACTCTGCTTAGGCTTCTTAACTGCATAAAACTCAAGTCCTCATTTTGTTCGTTCTAATTCCTTTATCTTTGCTTTAAGCCTTCCTTTATCAACATCAGTGCCCCATTTCATAATAACCGCACTTATTTCATTGAGGTTTTTTGTACATTGTGCTCTTAACAAATTTATCCGCTCCTCTGTACTTGCAGATGCTTTGCCGTTCACTGATTTTAATTGGCGTAAATATTCATGCTCTTTTGCATACTCTTCAAGCAGCGGCACAGTGCCATTTTGTCTCTTTAATTTATACCATGGGCTCTTGATTAATTCAGCATCTGATATCCCGACATTAATTTTTTTTCCACCATTACTGCTTCTCTTTATCACCGCACGCCCTTTGCGCAAAATTTCTGGAAAACTTCCCTTTCGAAGAAGTGTTGTGAGGCGCAGTATAAGAACATCACGCGGAATGTCATTTCTTTGTAGCACACCTTTTAGTGTTGGCGACGCTTCACATGCAAGTCGGAGATTATCAAGCGTTATTTTTTCAGAGTTAAGTTCACGGTATAGTTTCATTATGGGCCCGTCAAGCACCCCTTTTAATTTTCGTTCCATTCGCTTATACCGCGCCCTGTTCTGATAGTGCCGTGCACTCGCTTCCTCCCTCGTGGGAGTTTCTTTTTCTTTTCTCACTCCGAACCGTGAGGCATTTTTTTTCATCGCGTTTTCTGCTGCTTCGCGAATAGCCCTAGCTGAGGTTGCTCCTGGTTTTAGGCGCCAAGGATTAACACTATTCATAAGTAAGCCATCTCCAAAGTTGTATTTATTCCTTCTCGCAGAAAAGTACAGGTTGTTTAAAAAGGAGGAAAAAATGGGTCAATAATTAGGTTAAAGGGTTAATGCTACAATTAGAGAGTTAGTAAATTTAATATTACTGCATTGGTAAATTTAATAGTGTTACAGCTATTTAGTTGAGTTATTATCTGTTGAAGTATTGCTATCATTTAGCGGCGGGGTACTTGCCGGCGTATTAGCATCAGTTGGTTTATTCAAATCTTGCGGTGCTTTTTGTGTTAGGTTTACTGTTTCATATAATGAGAGCGCATTTATTGCGGAGCCTTGTACTGTTATTGTCCCATCTATTTGGAGTTTATCCCCAGTAGTTGTCCCTATTGATGCGAGTGCTGGGAGTGTTGTTGTTGTGAATGAAAAATTTCTGTCAATATTTAAATCCGTGTTTTTTAGCATTACCCAACTTGGCGCGCTTACTGTGATTTGTTTTCTTGCATCAAATCCCCCTGCTGCATTAAAGTAATTAACATCAAGCATTTTTGTTATAGTAGAAACAATATCAGTATTTTTCTTAAGAGTGATGTCCGCAAGGTATACCCAATCGTTTGAATCAAGTGAATTTTTTTTGAATTGTGAAGTAACCTTTGATACTCCCTCAATTTTTGATATTGCTAAATCAATAAGTGCTTTATTGCTGTTTGAAGTCATTAAGGCGATTTTTATTGCTCCGGCGTCTTTGAGTGCGGTTGCCTCAAAACTTAGTGTGTAATTAAACGGTTTGTCGGTTGCTACTGGGAGAGTATTTGTTGTATCAGTGCCTGTCGGTTGTCTATCAACATATATTAACGCAAAGGATATCATGCTTAGCGCCATTACTACTGCAACAATTATCCCTACTATTCGTACTGTTTTTTTTGAATCCATGCTAACCAGCTTTTTCTAAATAATGGCTTGCCTGAATAGTTTAAAAACCCTAAACAGCAAGTTCGGTTTAGGCAAAACAAAAAGGAAGGGGATTTATATAGCTGAGAAGAAAAGGAAAATGGTTAGTATTAACTTTACTGGTAAAGAGCTCTTAGGCGGCTCTGTTTTTGACACTAATATTGAAGAGATGGCTAAGAAGTCAGGGGTCTTTGATGAGCGCAGAGCATACAAACCGCTTGACATTATTTTAGGCGAAAAGGAACTGCTTGAAAGAGTTGAGAATGAACTAGCAGGCATGAGCGAGGGGGAAAAGAGAATTGTAAAGATGCTCGCAAAGGATGCTTTTGGAGAGAGAGACGCAGAGCTTGTGCGTGTTGTTCCACTCCAAAACTTTTTAGAACAAAAAATTAATCCATTTCCAGGCCTTGTTGTTAGAATTTCTAATGCTGTAGGAAAAATTCAGAGCGTATCAAGCGGCAGAGTAAGAGTTGATTTTAATCACCCTCTTGCGGGCAGAGAAATTGAGTATCATGTGGAAGTTGTAAAGGAGTTTAAGGACAAAACGGAAATCGCCGAGAAAATTTTTGAAAAGTATTATTCAAGGGTCCCAAACTCAAAGAAAGAAATCGTGGGCGACAAAATGATTGTCACGGTTTCTGGGGACTTTTTGAAGAATCTCGAAAAAGTAAATGACGCGATTAAGGGAATTGCAAAAGACTTTGGGATTGAACTTGATTTTAAGGAAGAAGTAACAGGAAAGATTGATTCGGCAAAGCAGGTAAAAGAAATCGCGGAGGAACACAAGCACGGACCAAACTGCAATCATGAACACGAGCATGATGCACATGAGCCTCATGCGCACGAAAGCCACGAACACGAAGAAGAGGCACATTCACACGAAGAGCACAAGCACGGACCGAATTGTAATCATGAACATGAGCACTCACACAATTTTGTTCCACAGATGAAGGCAGATACTTTGAAAGGAAAACCAATTGAACAAAAACAGCAAAAAGGAATTAACAAAATTGTTAATGAAGTCCTAAACGAGAAAAAACAGTCAAGAGAATTTGAAACATTCAAGGACTCGGCTTCAACGATACAACGCCCAAAGAAGAAACAATAAAATTAATACCCCCAAGCCCTTTACGGGTTTGTGAAATCTTTTTCTACGCGAACTCAAACAAACTCTTTTGCTGTACTGTATCACTTTTGAAGACGGAGTTTATTTCTTTTTCAATCATGTTCAGCCGCTGTATTAGATACGGCGAAAGGTTTTCCTGCCGCGCCATATTCTGCGCGATTTTTAGGTATTTACGCACGCTTCCCTCATGTATTGTTAAAATAATTGTGCTCTTTCCGCACTTATAACATTTTCCCGAGAGTGGAATTCTTCTGTATTTCTCTTGGCATGTAGTGCATCTAAATGTTTGGCGCGAGAATGCGCGGGCGTTGCCAATTATATCGGGTAAGAAGTGTGAGCCCATTACTCTCTCAAGCGCATCTTTTGCGTTCACCGCAAGTATTTTTTTCTGCAGGGTGTTTTGTGATTGTATTTTTTCATCCATTGATTTTAGCTGAACATAGCGCGACATTTTCGGGCCCTCATCAAATATTTCCGTGTCGTGCGTGAATCCAATTTGTGAGTATTGTTTTTCTTTTCCCAATCTGTCTTTTACGCTCTCTGTTGGAACATTTGGTTCGCACACGTTAGTGGATTTTTCGTATAACTCAAGCGGGAAATGCCAGGCGGTTTCCATTTTGTGTACTTCGTCATCAACTTCTGTTGGATTAATTATTATTGTGAAAACAAGTGGGGCATCCATTCTTCCTCCGCTCTTATGCGAAAGATATTTATTTGAAAAATTAAGCAAAGCATCCATTAACAGCATTAGTGAGTCCTGGTCCCCGTCAATGTTTCTTCTTTTTGCACAAACAAAATATGGGTGCCCAAAGCCCAGCCTGGATTTTGTATAACCAAGTACTCTTCCATTTACTGCGGCGGAGGTGTGGGGCGCAAGTCCTAAAACCATGTGCCCGATTAAGTCTTCTTTTTTTGTTGCATTATAAAACTTTTTTTGTTTATAAAATTTTTCAAGGAGCTCATCAATGAATTGGCTTACTCTTACAAGCCAGTCTCCGCATGTGTCATTAACAATTACGTCCTGCGGATAAATTTCAATTATTTGCTCAGTGCTTGTGATTTCGTTTCCATCCAAATCCTTAACATACCCAAGTTCTTTTACTTTCTCCACACTAAGATTAATCTCTTTGGGTTTGAAGTGCGTTATTCCGGCATTTAAAAGTTCAAATCTTGTGGTCCCGTCACGGAAAATATGTATGTCGTGTTTTGCTCTAAGTATTCCTTTCTCTAGCGGTTCTACTTCCTTTGAGTCGGATATCATTCCTTTTACCCCTTTCACTATATCAGGGAGCGAGTTTTCACCAAGATTGGCTTTTGCTTTTTGCATCATATCAGCGAGGCTAAATTCGTGTTCTCCTGCGCGGACTGTTTTATTTGAGCACATCCCGCATTTTTCCCCCGTGACTGATTTTCCGCAGACTTTACAGTAATTTAATCGAACACCTATAATTTTGCACACTTCACATCTATGGTGTAATGAAAGTTTTTTGCATTGCGGGCAAATGTATTCAGAAATTTCAACATTTACTTTTCCGCTTTCATTATAATTTTGGTCAACCGCCTTGATTATGCTTCTTGTTGCGCCGCCCTTTAACCCAATTGGAAATAATACATGGGGATTTCCTTTCATTTGTCTTGGTTTTGCCTGTTCTGGTCTCCCCATTCTTCCGCCAATAAAAGAGCCCGCTTTATCTTTTATCAATAGCCCCGAAATTTCTGATAAGTATTCCAATACATTTTCTTTTTCTGATTTTTTTTCGCTTTGAAGGGCAAATGTTTGAATGATGCTTAGTGCAAATTCGTTGATTACAATAAACTTTCCGGCTATTGTGTGGGGCAACCCGATTTTTTCCATTAATTTTTTTTCTTCTGCCTTATACTCAAGCAAAATTTGAATTCCCCCTTCCTTTTCTTCTATTTTTCCGCTCTTTAGGTACTCGCGAAGCATTATAATTTCTCTTGAATTAATTGCACGGTAGAAGTGAATGTATTTTGGGTGGAGGGGCACGCCAAGTTCTCTTGAAATTTTTATTGCATCACCCTCCGTTACTTTTTGAAGCGCGGGTATTCTTACTTTTAGTAAATCACTAAATCCCAGTTCCGCGAGTTTTTGTTTCTTTCCCTCATCCTCGCACGCTTTTTGAAGTTCTAATTGCCACCATTCTTCACAGTATCCTACAGGAACTAGCGGATGAGCGCTTTTTCTAAAATCGCCGTAGGTTGCAAGTAAGTCCCCTAAGTAAATTATTTTCTCAACAAGTACTTTCACTTCTTCCGCTTCTTTTGTGCTGTTAATTCTTTTCACTGTCCCGTCTTTGAGCAGGACTATCGGACCATCTATTGTAGTGCATGGAAAGAATTGTGTTGCTTTTCCGGGTCTTTCAATTCTTCCGTGTGTTCCTACTGCGATGAATTCATCAAGCATTACCATTGTCCCGGGGTTAATTGCTTTTGCCATGATTCCGGTGTTTCTTCCTCTCCCGTATCTTAATCTAAATCCACCCCATGCGCTTGGATAGGCAAGTATTGGTCTTCCCGCGGCAAGCCTGTCAAGAAATGCTTTGTTTGGTTTTACTTCTATTTTTGTCTGGGTTTTTTCTACCTTCACAATTTTTTCTAAGAAATTCCAGTTTAGTCCGAGTTCTTTTGCGGTTCGCATTACCCATAGCGCTTTTAGTGCGAGTCCCTCTGATACCACAAGTCCCATTCCTCCGCGTATCCTATTTGTCGGTACGCGTGCCAAATCGCGGTGCGCGCTTACTTCAACTTCTTCTGTAGGGACTCCGTTAATGCATACTGGACAGCCATTAATTATTGTTCTTATTTCTTCATCGCTCATTGTGTATTGGCGTGAAATTACTTCGGTTTGGTATATTCCGATTTCTTCAACATATCTCTCTACTTCGTCTTGTGTTGGTTTGTATCTGTCAAGTTTTAGAAATGTTCTTGCGTAGTCAGCTAGAATTAGTGGGACAACTGTTGAGCTTCCCCCCGCGGCTCTTATCGGACCCGCAAAATAAATATCAACATATTTTGAGCCATCTGGGTTAGTGTTTAGTTCTACTTTTGGCACTCCGTCAAGCGGTGCAACAACAACTCCCTCTGTTTCAATTAACAAACACGCCTTAATTCCAATTTCTACTCTCTCCTGTTCGGGCATTTTCCACCATTTCTCTTCAAGTATTTCTTGAAATAATTTGAAGTATGCTTTTCTTCTATCCTTTGCTTCAGCATAGAGTTCGCGAAATATTTTTGCTAGTCCCGGCAGACCAATAATTGTTTCTGCTCTGTCCGCAAGGTCCACTGCGGGAGTTACTTCAACAGTATCAGATAAATCCACTCCAACTTTTTTCGCATTCTCTGCCGCCTCAAACACTTTCTTTGTTTGATTCTGCATTATAGTAAAATAATTCTTGACATTCTCTTCCGCGGCGAAGGGGGTTGGCTGCATTATTACTTCAAGCGCACTCACTTTCTTTGCGACGAGTTCTAGTTTCTTTTTCTCGTGCGCCGTAAAGGGGGTTTTAAATTTTTGTTCATCCATAAAAATCACTATTTCTTTCACTTAAAAAATTTCATCCGCTAGTATTTATCATTCACCCATTTTTCTCTAAATTTATTGCTCAAGCACTCTCTCTGTTGTTTCTTTTGAAAAATGTGTTTCTGTTAATTGTCTGTTCTTCAAATTTATTGTTGTGAAGATGCAGGGGGTTGGCACGTGCCCCATCTTTTTTTGAAAATCCGTCTGCGCTTCCCACGTCCCTGAATTTATTACGCTTGCTCCGCGGTAAGTTGCATACCCTTTGTGGTGCATATCCCCAAACCACACAAGGTCTGGTTCTTCTTTCACAACCATATAATCTCGCCCTTCCGGAACGTAAGGGTTTTTTCCCCCATACTTTGGCATGAGGTCACGTTTTTTTAGGAGCTCAACCATTCCTTCCTGGGGTTTTGTCATCTCAAGAAAACTCACGCTGCTGATAAGGTCATGCACGCTTGGACCGTGGTAAATTAAATTCTTCAAGCCCTCTGTCTCTACCCATGATGGGGAGGAGATGAAGTGAAAGTTTCTTAGTTTTGCGAGACGTGGAACAAATTCCTTATCAATTGCGGGTTGGGGCTCTGCTCTTCTTACCGCATCATGCTGTCCGGGGCACATGAACACATGAATGTATTCAGGGATTTGGAGCATTAAGTCCTCAAGTTTTGCGTACTGTTCGTATACGTCCTTGATTACTAAGTCCTCTAATTGTCCTGGATATACTCCAATTCCTGCGACATTATCCCCTGTAATAAATAAGTATTGTATTTTTCCCACGCGTTCCTGTTGTTTTTCATTTAATCCTTTTCCGTTAATGTAATCAAGGAACTTGTTGAATTGTTCCTCGTAGAATAATTTGCTTCCTATGTGTAAATCGGTTACTTGCCCCGAGAGTACTTCTTCATTTATTAGTTTGAATGGGCGTAAAGGTAAGTCCGGCCAATAAACTTCTTTTATTATTATGAAATCTTTTCCCCACTTTACTCCCTTTATTCCCACAACATTGTCTTCAAGTATTCTCTCCGCTTTCTCTATTGTTGTTTTCTCTTTTTCCATCGCAAGCGCAATGCACTTTGCGTCAAGGTCCTCAATCTCAAATGCCGTGTGCCCTTTTTTTGTTATCCACTTTTTATTTACCATTCCAATTACATCTATTTGCTGCTTGTCTGCTGTCCCTGCAAGATTTTTTATTGGGACCGGGTTTAGGTTGTGGCGCGCGCGAAGCATATTTGATAATAATTCATATTTGCTTCTAAAGAGGCGTAAGAAGTCATCCACTTTTCCTTCTGAATTGCTTTTTCCTGTGACATCATACTCTTCCATTACCCTAAAACTTGGCGCGCGGTCCTTTGCCTGCGCAGTGAATGATGCTCTTCTAAATTCCACATCCTCAACTACTGCCGAGAGTTTTGTTCGGGCGAGTTTTTTTTCAAGGGAGTTTGGGTCAATCATGAATACTCCTTCGTTTGCCAAATCAGCGAGTATTTGTTTCCAGTTCTCGTGTGAAAGTAATAGTGCGACAGCGTCCTTTGTGAGCATTAGTCCGGTGGTTTCAGCAAATGAGAGTATTTGCTGCTGCCTTACTGCTGTTAAGTCCTCTATTCCCATTACTACACCATTCTTGGCGTTACCAGAATCAGATTTTTTTCGCAAAATTAATTTTTTTTTTGAAAAGTTATTTCATTTTTTCTTTTGCTTCTTCTACTAACGAGATTATGTGCCAGATATCTGTTCTTGTGTGGTCCGGCATATTGACATCATTGCTTATATCGTCAAGCAAATAGATTGCCTCGCTCATCGAAGTAGCGTTATTCTGCCTTACTTTTCCTATTGCTTCTTCTACTTTTGCCCTAATGTTGCGTGGAACAGCGCGGTCAGATAGGATTTCTCCCATTATCTCCAGCATCTCGTCATTCATCAAAGCACCTTTAGGGTTAAATTTTTGCGAACAAATCAATTATGATTCGCGGTTTAACCAATAAAGAAAATACTCCAAGAAGGCTTTTTAAAAGAAACTCTGTGACGAAAATGAGTTAATAATAAAAACTGGGGTTGAATGGAGGTTATGCAAAATTAAATTATTTAAAAGTATTAAGCGGCTTTGCTGCCCTTAAGCCGTTGCTGCGCCCGCTTTTTTTTCCCTAACCAATAACCTTTGCTTTAAATTATCCAATCCGTTTCCTTCGGTTATTACTTCAAATCCCTCAAAAGTATTTTTCACATTCTCAATTTGCTGGGGGGTTGCAATATCGGATTTTGTGGATACAATTAAAAATTTGTGTTTTGAGAATAATTTTTTTATTTCATCAAATAATTTTTTCTGCCCCTCTACATCATCAAGCGGGTCTACTACAAACACAAGCATTCCTTGTAAGTATTGCAGTGCAGTAATTGCTTTTAGCTCTATTTTGTTTCTTTCAACAAGCGGTCTGTCCAAAAGTCCAGGAGTATCAATTACTTGCACGGGCAAGTATCTTCTGTGGAACACTCCAACGTTAAGTCCTTTTGTGGTAAATGGATATGCTGCGATTTCTGGTTTTGATTCAGTAATCTTTGAGAGTAATGTGCTTTTTCCAACATTTGGGAATCCCGCAAGCATTATGCATTCTTCATTTGTTTTTATGCTGGGTAGTTCATTTAGTTTTCTTGCGCTCTCATTAAAATATGCGATTGGTTTTTTTAGTCCGTTTATGAGTGATGCGAGTCTCCCCACATATGCTTTTGTTATTACAAATACTTTTTTCTCGTTCCCGCGTACATACCTTAATTCTTTTAACGCAACTAAGGAATTTCTTCTCCTATCTTTTATTAGTCTCGCAACCGAGCTTATGCTTGAGAGGTTTTTTCTTACCTCATTAACATCAATTATGCACTCATATAAGTCCCTATAAAATGGTTCAAGTGTTTCAAAGCTAGGGAATTGCTGTACCGCTTTGAATAATTTTTCTTCAAGGTAAGTCGCGGAGGTATCAACTTTTACAAGCTCTTTTCCCTTTATTGTATAAAAATCGGTTTTTTGTCTTGGGTAGCTTCCGGCAGCTTTTCTTCCGCGGGAGAGCGCCGCATCAAGCAGTACTTTTGGTTCTTCAATAAAAGGAATATTCATTTGTCTCACTATATATAAAATGAATAAGCAGGTTTTAATACCTATTAAATCCCTAAAAAACAAAGCGCTTTAATAGTGGTGTCTTTTGTAGCCCCAATTGCCACGCTTTTTAAGTCTTTTGAATTCAAATCTGTAAAACTATTGACTTTTTGAGTGAACCAAAATGCAAGATATTTATTCTAAGAATTACAAAAAAATGGTGTTTATACCTTTAATCATCCTCATACCTCTGTTGTTTCTGACTTTTGTTTCGCCGGGGGTTAAACAGGGTATTGATCTTACCGGGGGAAATGTGTTAATCATCCGCTCGGAAACATCATTTTCTGCCACCCAAATTGAAGAAATTTTAGTGAATGATTTTAATCTCTCTGAAGTAAATGTTTCTTCGGTTAATTCTTTGGGGGCATCTGGGGCATATATTGAGTACAGCAAGAACAAGGTGGCGCTGAATGCGGAAGAATTAATTAAGTCCGCACAAACTGCAATTGACACAAATAATGAAGCGAATGCGATTATTTTTTCATTAAATGCTATTGAGCTTCTGACTAATGAAAAAAAGTCTTTTGATAATCCAAAGACAGCTCTTTTAGCGGCCCAAGCAGCCTTGTCAACATATAATGAAAAATTTTATGCAGGGATTGAAAAAACTCTAAATGAGAAATTGGGGCTTGGTAGTAGCGCAGAGTACCAGCGAAGGGAAGTTTCCCCCGCATTTGGTAAGGCGGCGAGCGAATCAGGAATATTTATTATCTCAATCTCCGCTATAGCACTAATACTAATAATCTTTATTTTCTTTAGGCAGATTATTCCTGTTGCAGGAATTGTTTTTGCCATGGGTTATGATGTTATTGCTGCGCTTGCGGGAATGAGTCTATTTAACGTTCCTCTCTCACTATTATCCATTGCGACTCTATTGATGGTTGTCGGTTACTCCGTTGATACAGATATAATGCTTACATCAAGAATGCTAAAAGAGAAAGAAGGCACTCCTGGAGCAAGGGCAACTGCTTCAATAAAAACGGGGCTTACAATGAATGCAACAAGCCTTGCGGCATTAATTGCAATGATAGGGGTTTCTGTTTATTATAATATTGAAGTTGTTTTCCAAATAGCAATAATACTAACATTCGGACTTATCGGGGATATAATCTCCACTTGGTTTATGAACGCATCAATCCTAATGTGGTTTGTTGAGAAGGTGAAAAAGTGAATCCGCTCATAAAACACTGGCAATTCTTGCTAGTTGGTTTCTTCGTGATGCTCGCAATAGCCTCACTTGCAATATATGGAGTAAATTTTGGAATTGATTTTAAGGGGGGAACATTATACCAGGTAGAGCTGCAAAAACCCCTCAACGCTGAAGAAATGCTTAGGATTGTGAATACGATTGAGCAGCGTATTGACCCTAGCGGGCTTCGCGGGGACGAGTTATCCGCTGTGGGTAACAAATTCATAATGGTTAAGACTTCTGTCACTGACTCCGCAGAACTTGAAAAAATTGAATCAAGAATAAGGCAGCAGGGAAAATTTGAGTCTAATCTTAACGGCGAAGTTGTCTTTACAGGGGACGAAATTCGAAAAGTACAAAGAGGAGACACCTCGTTTGGAGTTTTTAGGGCAAGTAATACTGTTTTTGAGTGGAGCCTTCCATTTATATTAAACGAGAAAGCGGCTAAGAGCTTTAAAGAAAAAACTTTCCACCAGTGTAATGTCACTTCATTTAGCACAAGCGGCACTCCGCAATATGAATGCGCAAAAACCGTGTTCTTTTTGGATAAGCCGGCTGCATTGCTCGTTGAGACTGAGGAACAATACTCAGAGGATACAAGTTTATTTATAACAGGTAATCAATTTGAGAATATTCCGCAGGATACAAAAATAGATGATTTCATTAGGGACACTATTCTTCCTGTTGCGGTTATTGACAATAATAATTCCCTTGACATGAACATAATAAACTCAGCCCTTGCAAAAACAAAGTTGGCAATTGTTTCTCCCGATACCAGCCAAAAGATAATTAATGATTTAAACGCCCTTGGATTCAGTGTTCTTGTAGAGGGTAAGAAAGAGAATATACCCTGGATTTGGACTGCCTCTAATGCGAAGCAAATAATCAGCCTTACTGAGGGAATCACAAACGAGGATGTTGCGGACATTACTTTGGCAAAAGAATTCACTAACCTTAGGATTTCCGGACAGAGAGCAACTATTACCCAAGCAAGGGCGGATCTTGAGGAACTTGCGATACTATTAGAGTCAGGGTCATTGCCGACGCCTGTTGCAAGCATCTCAAAAGAGACTATCTCCCCTTCGCTTGGAAAGTCCTTCTTAAACAACATTATTCTAATGGGAATACTGGCGCTAATAATTGTGGCAGCGGTAATAATCATTAGATATCGGGATGTTAAACTAGCAATACCTGTTTTTGCAACAGTGATAAGCGAAACACTTATACTTGTCGGCTTGCTTTCTCTTCCATTCATTAAACAACCATTTGACCTTGCGGCACTTGCAGGGCTAATCGCCGCACTTGGTAGCGGGGTAAATGCGGAAGTTGTTATTGTTGATGAACTTGTGAGCAAGACAAAGCGCGAGACTCTTTCATTATTACAGAGAATAAAGAGCGGATTATTCATCATAACTACTTCGGCAGTAACAATCATAGGTGTCATGGGTCCAATTGTTTTCTTTTCAAGAAGCATGCCTGGATTAAGCAGCCTTTATGGCTTTGCTCTTGTAGCAATACTTGGGGCAATAATAGGAGTTCTAATAACAAGACCTGCTTTCACTAAGGTAGTTGAGATGGTTGTGCACAAGAAGGAGACTAAGGAACACCAAACTCATCATGAACAGAAATAATTTTCTGCAAAAAAAGCAGAACCATCACCCTAAACTAACCTAAGTAATACACAAAAATAATTTATATTAATTATTATACTAATTCACTAAAGTCCTTTACTTTTGCCACTCTTTTTGTCCCATAATACCAAATCAACAGTACTGCTGCGCTCATTATGAACCATGTAAGGGTATGTACTAACTCAGCATCAAGCCCCATCATTGCAGAGTATAACACTAGTGATACGCGTGGAATATTTATTAGCAATAATAATACAAGTCCTCCCAAAAATAGCACAACTTTTTTTCCTAGCGCGGGTTTTCGCAGCGAGAATACTATTGCAGCTAGAACGCTTGCGCTAACTAGCCCCGTGCAGAAATTAGTTATTGTAAATATTGCCCCATTAACAAACACTATATTTCCCTCATAACCTAAACCCAATAGTGATGCGGAAGAGTATGCAATAAAGTTATTCAGTGCTGAAAGGTCAGCAAGTTCTATTAGATACTGCAAAACAAAATAGATAATAAAGAATTTCGCACAAAAGAAAATGATTTTCTTAAAGCGTGAATTGTTTTTTGGAGTGTTTTTTGATAAGGGCCGGGCATTATGTGCACGCAAAATAACTTTCTTTTTCCTTTGATTATTCCTTCGCTTGTTTTTCTTTTCAGCCAATTTTTCACCACGGCACTTTCTTTAGTTTCAATTTGTAAGCCGCAAAGTTTGTTGCGGAGTGAATAAAGAAGGTTGCAATAAGCAGTGCAAGCACTATCCACCATTCAGGCATTCGTGCAAATAGCGCGCTAAGAATAATTCCCCCCACAACAAAATCAAGCTGGTCGGCAAAGTCCCATTTCTCTCCGCTCTTAATTCCATATCTTCTCTTAAAAAAACTCTTGATTAAATCCCCAAGTATTGCACCTAAACCGAGCATGAATGCAAGAAACATATAATTTGGAATTACTCCAAGCACAAATGGAATAAATATTGAGATTACTGCTCCGCTCGCTGCTCCCGCAATTATTCCGCTGGCTGCACCGATAATTGTTTTTCCTTTCCCAAATATTGGTTTGCCCCAGAGTTTTTTATTAAAATCAAGCGGGGTTTTGCCGTGAATTAATATTGGGGTGGCATTTGCAATGTATAAAGGAACCAAATAAAGCGCTAATAATATTGCAGCAGTAACTAAATCCATTTGCCCACCATTAACAATAATTTCTTTCCAATACTGATTCTAAATAATGATTTTAAATACTAATTTTAAAATACCCGCTAAAAATATTACATAATTCTGTTCATCAGGATTTATATTAGTACCCCGAGCAAGAAACAAAATATCGCGCCCGAAAGAGAGCCAATCAAATTTACCTGTGTATTATCAAGTTTCTCTTTTGTTTCAAATATTGCCCCAAATATTGAATCAACGTTTGAGCCTATTATGCCTGCCGCAAGTATTGCGAGTGCTGAAAAAATGTTTTGATAAACGAAGAAGTAAATTAGTGCAATTACTGCGCCCCCAAATAGCGCCGCTATTTCTCCAAGCATAGTTACTCCGCCGTCAGTTCCTCTGGGAACTCTCTTAAAAGTGGTTATTAGTATTGGTCGTGATTTTGAGTAATATCCTACTTCTGAGGAGAGTGTATCCGCAAGCGCCGCGCTTATCGCCCCAAAGAAGCATAATTCAAGCAGTAAATAATTTGATGGAAAAAATACTATTAGTATCAGCATTAATAGCGCAGGGAGTGAATTTCCCAGCACATTCCAAATATTTCTTTGTCCGTGTTTTTTCCGCGGGTAGTTGCTTGCGATTTCTCCAAGAACAAAGAATACCACAACAACAAAGAAATCAACGAGGGGGTTTGGACCATAAGTTATTGCCGCAAGTCCCACTGCATTGCCAACAAGAACCCCTTCAAAATCAAGGAGTTTTTTCTTATAAGAGAGGATTGAAAACGCCGCCAAAAAAGCCAACAGTGAGAATAATATCAGCGGGTCGTTTAGCACCATATAAACCATTTTCCTAATAGAAACAATATGGTTTTGGGTATTAAAAGGTTATTTTGCCCCTTAACCATTACTTTGTCTGAGTGAAAGTTGATTTTGCCACAATTACTTTTTTTACAGGGGCAATCTTTGACGCTTTCTTGAATAATTCGTTTGAGAAATTTCCAAGTAGTAATTCCTGGGCAAGTAATTCAAAGTCCTTTCCGGCAAGTGTTGCTAATTGTTCTTTTATCATTAAGCGGATAGTTGCTTTTTGTATATTTGTTGCTTTTCTCTCTGTAATAACTACTACTGTTGTCATTGCTTCTCCGCCGACAACTGGGACTTTGTCAACAAGCGCAACTTTGCTGTTTCTTCTGCGTATTGTTCTTCCAAGTGTTCCCTTATTTACTGCGAATTCTGATATAACTGTTGATGCTGTTTGTCCCTGTACATCATTTATCTTAAATGATACCGCATAATCTCTTTTCATTCTCTGTCCTGTTACTGTATCAAGAGTTACTTTCATTGTTCTTCCAAGTACGTTCTTTGGTTTCTCTCCGGGAGTTTCTCCTAAAGGCCTTTTATCAAATATTTTTGAAGCGGTAACGTTGAACCATTTCTTTTTCTTCCACTTATCAACCGTTTTTCTTGCAGCGCTTGCTTTTTGTGCTTTTGATTGTTCTGCCATAAAAATCACCATTTTTTTCATTTCAACTCATTAATCGCTTTCTCATTCAACTCATTTCTTATCATACAAAACTTATTTCTTCAATAAATCATCAACTTTCTTCAATGACTCAATTCCTTCTCCTTCATAAACAATTTTTTTGTTCTCAAATAATTTTGTTTTAATTTTCATTCTCCCACTTCATGCACTTTACTTAACAAGCAATGCCGCCTGTTCTGGTGTATACGCCCACCCTTGGGGGAGTCTTTTTTTCTTTGAATAATATTTTGTAAGCCTTCTGATTTTTGATACAGTTAATTCGTATCCGTGCTTTGCTGAAAAATCATGTTTATTTTTCGCCATGTGGTTGAATAATACAACGCTTCTTCTAATAAGGTTTAGTAAGTCTTCGGGCATTTCGCCGATTAAATTGTTTTCTTTTAGCACTGTTTGGATTGTTTTTCCTGCTTCTTCGCGAAAATCCTTGATTCCGTGTTCATCTCGTAGTATAATTCCTATGCTGCTTGGGGAGTGCCCTGCGTTAGCAAGCGAAACAACTTGTTCTTCAAGTTCCTGTCTGCTCATCAAGCTTGCAGTAGTTTCTTTTGCTTTTGCTTTTTTTGCCATAAAAATAACGCCTTTATAACATCATCAAAAATTCCAATTTTTCTTAAAATTTAACCTTCCAACCCATGCTCACCAAATCTGGCGCTGGAAAGAACAATAAAACTAATACAGAAGATAGAAAAAAGAACCTTTTTAAAGGTTCTCCCGAAGCAAAAAAATTCACTGCTTAATTAGTCCGCCGCCGTACTTTAATGAATAAACATTTTTTTTGGCAAAACAAATTAGTTCCTCTCCGCTAAATCGGTCTAACCCGCCTTCTACCCTGTTTTTGTACTCAAATTCGTTCTCGGAGTAACTCTCTGGCCCCCTAAATGGTTTTTCTAAATTAACGCACAGCAGGGCTTTTCTAAGAAAAGCATAGGTTTTCTTTCTGTCAAACTCTTTTGCGAGCATTCCGCCAGAATAATCCATTGTCCAAACTATTTTTCCATTAAATAAAACAATTTCTTTGCCCAAAAAATATTCTTCCCCAGAATAAGTGTCTTTGTATTCCCATTCACCATCCGCATAAACAAGTTCTTTTGAGCCGTCGCTTAATCTCTTCTCTTTGGTTCCTTTTGCGTAAGTATTTGTTTTTGCTAAAACCAGAAATTCTGCAAGTTCCACATATTTCACCAAAATTATCCGATAATTAATTTATTGCAACAAAATATTAGATATTCCGGAACTAAGTAAGTTTCAAACACTTTTGGCGAATTCTTTATTGGTTGTGGTTCAATCAAAGATTTAACAAACAGCCCCGCTTTATTTAACATTAAGAAATACGATTCCAATGTCCAATGAATATCAACAAAATCAATTTTCTTACCATTATTGAGTAATACGTTTGATGAGAAGAGGGACGCATCCTTAAAATAAGAAAACCCTTCAAGATACCCTTGGTTTTGGGTCGTTGTATTTGGAACCATCAAAGCGATTGGATGTAAATCGGTAAACAAAAATATGCCATTATCTTTTAGAACCCGCGAAGTTTCAAGAAATATTTTTTGGATTTTATCTTTTGAATCAACATTAATCAGAACCATATTCATTACGACAAAATCAAATGTCTTGTCCTTGTATGCCCCGAGGTTTTCGGCATCAGAAAGTAGATAAGTAATGCCTGAAACATTTTGGTTTTCTCTCTTTGCAGTATCAATCATCTCTCTTGAAATATCTACAGCATCAACAAAGGCCCCCCTCTCTGCAAGTTGTTTTGATAAATCTCCCACGCCACAACCTAAATCCAAAATTCTTTTTCCACTTATATTGCCCATCAGTTCAAGAAGTTTTGGAAAGACTATGTAATTATGCCCTACCGGCCTTTTCTTATAAACTGCAATGAATTCTTTTGTTGAGTGATTAGTGAGTTTCATTAAAATCCCCTAATGATACCTTGCCCTTTTCTCTATTGCTTCCATTTTTGCGAGCATTTCATTAGTTGGGGCGTATCCTTGCATTACTTTTTCCCACCCATTCTTAAGTGAGGAGTGCGTTGCGTTGAATGTTTTTTTAAATACAACCAAATCAGTTGCTTTGTCCTCAAGTTTTTTTGAAAAATAACCTAAGCCGAAATCAATGAAAAAGAGTTTTCCTTTATTCTCAATCCTTTCTTTTAGTTGTACAGAATCATTTGCAACCAAAATATTCGAGGTAGTAAGGTCCCCGTGAATTATTCCGGCCTCGTGTAGTGCGCGTATCTTCTGCCCTGCTTCGATACAAAGAGCGGGTTGTTTTGTAATTACTTCTTTTAGCATTGTTCCTTTAACAAATTCCATTAGTATCTCTGATTTTTCCTCATCAACCCTGATTATTTTTGGGGTATTAACAACCGCCGAGGCAGAAGAGAGGAGTTTTGTTTCGCCGCGAACCCTTTTCTTTCTTATGTTTTCATCAAGTATGGGGTTTCTATAACCTTTAGGAATTCTTTTTTTTAAAAGCGCATCTTCTCCATCCTCTACTATTTCAAGTAGTTCTGCTTCCGCCCCTTTTTTATAAAACTTATCCTGTTTTCTTTGCATAAGAATTAGTTTGCTTGATTGGTTTAATTAATTTATTGTAAGGGTGTTTACGCAGCAAATTTATGATTTTGGCATCATGCGTCAGCATTTGCCATCATAGAACTTTTGTGTTGCTTGTATTTGCACTAGATAATTTTTCATCATTTCAAGCTGATTTGCTCTTAAATTTGATTTCTCAGAATCAGAAAGTCCATTGAGTGCAGTTACCGCTTTTTGGGCATAATCTGCTGCAAGTTTTACATCAGACATTAGTGCTTTTGTTTCTTTTAGCGAGCAGACAACATCAGGGTAGCTTATTGATGTTTGTTCCGCTAGTGCTTTATTGTAATAATAAAATGCCTGTGCGGAGTAGAGTTCTGCGCTGATTATTTTTGCTGCGCTCCCGCCGGCATTTCCTCTAAGCTGTGCAAGGCCACTAATGTAAGAGTTCATTGTATTTTGTGAGGTTGAGAAGTTTTCCTTTACAGAGTACTTTGTTTGTAGTGTAGAGAATTGATTAAGCGCCTTATCATCACTTTGAGTAGTGCACCCAAAGAAGGCGAAGAGCAAGGCAATTAGCAGCACTAATACAACAAGTTTTTCTTTTACCATACTCATCATCATTATTCTCAATGTATTAAATCCTTTGCTCTTGAGTTTAAACTCGTTTTTGCTTTGTTTTTGGTTTGATAAAAATCACTATTACTACAAGCGATAGTAGCATAATTATTGGGATTAAGTTTGTGTCTGCAACGTTTGATGCTGATGAGGATGCACTGGATTTTGTAACCGCAAAGAAGGCGTCCTTTGTGCAGTTCGCATCATATATTCTTGCGCGGTATACCCCTTCGGCGCTTGCGGAGTTTATTTGGAAGGCACTATACGTTTGTGCAGCTGTATTACATATTATGGCTGAATTTGTGTTTATTATATTTCCATTAGGGTCAAATATTATTATTGTTTCATTCACGCCATTATTGTAGCAGTCATATTTTATCCCAATACTCACATCAACAAGGGAATTAGAATCAAGTTTGAGCGGGTCCGCAGTAATGCTTTTTATTTTACATCTCTCAACCGGAGTCACTACCCCTCCAGGAATTGGTGTTGTTACTGTGAAATTTGTCCGCCCTGACCGGCAGGACGCGTCTTTTGTAAACAATTGTGCAGTAAATGTCTTTGGATTGTAGGTTCCCATATCAAGGCTTGATGAGTTTATCTCAAATGATTTTTGGGTTGGACCGCATTTGTTTGTATCCGCTCTTAAATAATTATTCGCGTCAACCAGAATATTTACATCAATATTTCCCGCCGGGCAGTTATAATTAAATCTTATTGTTTCCCCTAAATTATAATCTGTTTTGTCTGTTGTGAGATTCATCACCGGGCAGTTTTGCAGCACGTTTGGGAATTTACAGCAGAATTTATATTCGGGGCTGAACACATTGCAGGCTGAGATGTGCGCGTTTGTAGTGTCGCTTAAACCAAACATGCAGTTATATCCTGCACTAGCATCACAAGAAGCACTCCATGTAAAATAACAGTATCCTCCGGTAAATGTATTTGCGCTCATGCAAATATCATTGCCAGTAAAATTTGGTGTTGGATTTGTCCCTGCATCAACATGTGCATCAGTTGAGTCGCTTAATGCAAGTATTTTTGCCGCCCCTAATTGCCCGCATACCCCGCTAAAATCGGAAGAGATTTTTACTATTTGATTATATGCGCATAGCGGACTAGCTGGCGCGCATGCGTGTGATTCTGTTGAATTATTATAGTATGCTACAAGATTTGCATCAGCAGAAAAAGCGAAGCTCATTACCATGAATAAGGCTATTAATAGAATAGTTTTCTTCATCTTGCCACTTCAAGCAATAGGGTTTTTGAATATAAAAACTTGCTGGCAATAATGGCAAAGATAAGCATTATTGTGGAGTTAAGTGGTTAAATTCGTGGAGCTAAGTAATTAGGTTTGTAAAGCTAAGTAATTGTGTTTCTAAATCTAAGTGATTAGGCTTGTAGATTTAGTGGGCTAAATTCAATTTGTAAAAGAATATATAGAAAGAAGTTGCTGGAGAGTTTTACTCTTTTCCAAGTATTTTATCAAACAAGCTTTTTCTTTTTTTTGCGCTCTCTATCTCGCTCTCAAGTTTTTCAAGGAGTTCTCTTTGTTTCTTTGAAACACTTTTTGGGGTTTCTATAATTACTTTTACATATTCGTCGCCCTCTCCTTGTTTGTTTAGCCGCGTAATTCCTTTTCCCTTTAATCTAAATATTGTTCCTGTTTGTGTCCCTGCGGGAATTTTTAGTTCTGCTTTTCCATCAAGGGTTGGCACTTCTACTTTTGCTCCAAGTGCCGCTTCGGTAAATGAAATTGGTATTTCCGCGTAAATATCTTCTTCATCGCGTTTGAATATTGGGTGGTCTTCTACAAATATTAATACAAATAGGTCGCCTGCTCCGTGTCTTCCTTCATGCCCTTTTCCTTCAAGGCGCAAATGGTTTCCCGTATTTATTCCTGCAGGTATTTTCACCGCAAGCTTTGCCTGTTTTGCCAAGAAGGCGTTTCCATTGCAGTTTTTGCATTCTTTTTCTGCAATACTTCCTCTTCCGCCGCATGTGTGGCATACTGATTGGGTTTGAAATACCCCGAATGGAGTTCTTTGTTGTCTTACTTCAAACCCTTTTCCTTTGCAGGCTGGACAATTCTTCACTTTTCCTTCTTCTGCTCCGCTTCCGTCGCATTTTTCGCATCGTTCTATTCTCTCATAAGAAATTTCTTTTGTCACGCCGAATGCAGCTTCATCAAAAGTTATAGTTAATTCCATTTTTATGTTTGAGCCAACATCCTGTTTTTGCCTGCCTGCTGTGCGCCCGCCTCTTCCGCCAAATATATCTCCAAGGTCTGAGAATGAAGAGAAGCCGGAGAAACCGAATTGGTTGAAGATGTCTTCAAAGTCAAAATCTGTCCCTTGCCCAAAACCCTGTTGTTTGTATCCTTCAAAGCCTTTGTATGCCTCACCATAATTATCATAATTTTGTTTTTTCTCAGGGTCTGAGAGAACAGAATATGCGTGGTTTATTTCCTTAAATTTTTTTTCGGCGTCATGTTCCTTTGATACATCAGGGTGATATTTTTTTGCGAGCTCTTTATATGCACGCTTTATTTCTTCAAGTGCGGCTCCTTTTTTGAGGCCGAGTATTTCATAATAATCACTCATAATAACGCCTCACGTTTAAGCCCTGGCTCCCCGATTCTAACTTGCGAGCCACATATCTTGCTGAAAAGGGGCAGAATTTTTCTTAGTAGTGTTTTTCCTTTCAACAATTTCTTTTTCTGCTCCCCGCACTGACTTTTCGCTTTTGACGAACTGCCCTTCTTGCGGTGATTTTTTTTCTTCCATAACTTCAACTCTTTTGGGCTTGTTTTGGAATTTGAACTTATTTTTTTTATTTTCAAAATTGTTTTCTCTTGTTTTTTCCTTAATTTTATTTCTGTTTGCCAGCCTGGATTTTTAGAGAAAGTTAAAGTTCTTCACTTTTTCTTTCCCTTATCTTCAAATTCCGCATCAACTACTTTGTCATCTTTACCATTATCCGCGCCGTCGTCCTTATTATTGTTATTGTTGGCGCCCCCTTGTCCTTGGCTTTTGGAGTAGACCTCTTGGCCTACTTCCTGCAGCACTTTGTTGAGTGAATCCATTTTTTCTTTTACTTTTTGTGCGTCGCGTTTGTCTCCTTCAATGGATTTTTTGAGTTCTTCAAGCCCTGAAGTGATTTTTGTTTTGTGTGCATCGCTTATTTTATCTTTTAATTCACCCAGCATTTTTTCTGTAGAGTATATTGTTGCTTCGGCGTTATTGAAGATTTCTATTTCTTCTTTTACTTTCTTATCTTCATCAGCGTGCGCTTCAGCATCCTTCTTCATTCTCTCAATATCTTCCTCATTAAGTTTTTGTGATGCAACAATTTTGATGCTTGTTTCTTTTCCTGTTCCGTTATCCTTTGCGGTTACGTGTACTATCCCGTTTGCATCAATATCAAATGATACTTCTATTTGTGGCATTCCTCTTGGCGCAGGGAGTATTCCAATTAACTGAAATCTTCCAAGGGATTTATTGTCTTTTGCAAGAGGTCTTTCTCCCTGCAGTATGTGTATATCAACCGCTGTTTGGTTGTCCGCTGCTGTTGAGAATACTTGTGATTTCTTTGTTGGGATTGTTGTATTTCTGTCAATTATTTTTGTGAATACTCCTCCAAGGGTTTCTATTCCAAGGCTTAGTGGAGTTACATCAAGTAAGAGAACATCTTTTACTTCTCCTGCAAGTACTCCTCCTTGGATTGCTGCTCCCATTGCAACACACTCCATTGGGTCTATTCCTCTTTCCGGTTCAAGCCCTGTGATTTTTTTCACAAAGTCCTGTACTGAGGGCATTCTTGTTGGTCCGCCTACTAAAATTACTTTGTCAAGTTCTGCCGCAGTTATTTTTGCATCAGCGAGCGCTTGTGTAACAGGTTTTTCGCATCTCTTAATGAGCGGTGCAACTAGTTCCTCAAGTTTTGCTCTTGTTAATTTCATTACTAGGTGTTTTGGCCCTTCTGGTGTTGCTGTGATGTAGGGCAGGTTAATATCTGTTTCAAGTACGGTTGAGAGTTCTATTTTTGCTTTCTCTGCCGCTTCGCGTACTCTTTGCGCCGCCATTGAGTCTTTCATTAAGTCAGCGCCTTGTTCTTGTTTAAAATTATCAACAATGTACTTGAGCAGGTATTCATCCATGTCTGTTCCGCCGAGTTGTGTATCCCCGGAAGTTGATTTTACTTCGAACACTCCTCCGCCCATTTCCATTATTGTTACATCAAGCGTTCCTCCGCCTAAATCAAATACCATTATTTTTGAGTCTTTTCCTTTTTTGTCAAGCCCATATGCTAAAGATGCTGCTGTTGGCTCGTTAATTATTCTTACTACTTCAAGTCCCGCAATTTGTCCTGCATCTTTTGTTGCTTGTCTTTGGTTGTCATCAAAATATGCCGGCACAGTGATTACCGCTTTTTCTACTTTGTCGCCAAGGAAGCTCTCTGCGTCTCTTTTTATTTTTTGGAGTATGAATGCTGACATTTGTTGTGGAGAATATTCTTTGCCGTCTATTTTGTACTTATAATCTGTGCCCATTTTTCTTTTTGCTCTTGTGATTGTTTTATCCGGGTTTGTTACGGCTTGTCTTCTTGCCGGTTCCCCAACAAGGAGTTTTCCGTCTTTTGAGAATGCAATGTAACTTGGGAATGCTTTTCCATAAACCGTGTTTCCTTCCGCTGATGGAATTATTTTTGGTTTTCCTCCCTCAAGTACTGCTGCTGCACTATTGCTTGTTCCTAAATCAATTCCTATTATCTTTGCCATTTTACTCACACTCCAATTTTTCTCCAAATTTTTACTAAAAATAAACTTTTTGTTAAGTTCTCATCACTTTTTCTCTTCTTTATTTTCCTCTGCCACATTTTTCTCTTTCTCTAAAACATTTACGCTTACTTTTGCCGCCCTCAATACTTTTTTGTTAAGCAAATATCCATTTAGGAGCACCTGCGCAATTGTATTATCTTCGCACCCTCTATTTTTTTCCTGCATTAAGCACTCCATTGTGTCATGATTGAATTCTTTTCCATTCTGAACACTGATTTTTACAAGCCCATTTTTTTTGAGTATCCCAAATAACTGCTCGTGTACTATCGCAAGGTCTTTACTGTGGCTCATTCCTGCTTCAAGCGCATCAAGCACTGGGAGTAATTCTTCCACAAGCTTTGCATTTGCGTATTCCTTAAACGCTTCATTTTGTTTTGCGTTTCTCTTTTGGTAATTCTCAAATTCTGCCTGTAATCTCTGAAGAGTATCTGTAAGGGCTTTTACTTTTTCCTCACCAAGCTCTTTTTTAGGCACTTCTTTTTGCTTTGCAAAAATACCTTTTATTCCTTTCTGATTTTGGGTAGATTCTTCTTCTGACACAGTTTCCTGTTTTTGATTTTCTTTTTGAGGATTAGTTTTCTCCTCAACTTTCTCATCAATTCCTTTTTCAGCCAAATAACCCACCTTATCGTTTGTAAGTATCTTATTGTCCTTGGATTAACTTAATAAATTAACCCTTTTTCGTCTAAACTATCTGGACAATAATCTAATTCTTTAGTCAAAACCTTTATAAACACTTCCACAGATAGTATTTCAGCTGGTTTTATGGCCAAATCTAAGCGTTTAAACCCCATTATTCCTGATATTTATCGCCCAGAATTAGCTAATACTATAGCCAAAATCACCCAAAAACAGGGTAAAAAGCAGTCAAAAAAAACCAGAAAAGGGCAAATAGCAAAAGAAATTGGGGTTGAATATGCTCTGCCCATAATGAAGGGCTCAGTTAAACATGTCCCAACTAAACGTTCACGCTTTAAGGTAGTAGTGAGAAAAGTTGAGCGCCCGTTTAGGGATGATTTTGAGCACCAGCTCGCATGGATTTGTTCTTCACTTGGTTTCTTTGAGCCGATTGATAAGGAAAAGAATGCCGCGGCCGTTTTTAAGGAACTTGTTTTGGCGACAGAGAAAGGCACTGCGCTTTCAAGCACTACTCTTGCACAGCGAATCGGGATGAGTAGAGGCGCTGTGATAAATCACTTAAATAATTTGCTTCGCTCAGGGCTTGTTGAGAAGAGCGGCAGGTTTTATTCCGCGCGAAGCCGTTCAATGAAACGCACAATTGAGGAAATTGAGGAAGATGTTGACCGGATTTTTTCTCAGCTTAAACGCGCGGCAGAAGAGATTGATTCACAAATTGGTTTTGAAGACGAATAATTCAAATTCAAACAGCGCCCTATTCTTCAAGATGGCTGGCATCATTAAATTCAATAATCTCTATTTTGTTTCCATTAATCAAAAGTTTTGTTACTGCTGTGTTTTTGTAAATCATTTTATCCACTTCTTCAAATTTTTTTCCCAAGAGTTCCATAAAAATCATCTTGGAAGTTATTCCGTGAGAAACTATAAGCGCATCCTTTTTGTCAGCAATAACTTTCTTCAAAAACTTTTTTACTCTTTCTCGAACCAAATGATAACTTTCTCCTTTTGGTATCACAAAATTATATTTGTCTTCTTCTCTTTTGCGCCATATCACTCCAAGTTTTGCGTGGGCAAGTGCTTTTTCTGCATTCAGCCCCTCCGCAACCCCGAAATTAAGTTCCTTAAGTTTATCATCAAGAATTATTTTTGCGTGTAAAGAAAGTTTCTGAATTTCTTTTGCAGTATCATGCGCTCTTTTATATGGGCTTGAATAAATCACCTCAAATTTTTCTTTTGAGAGCCTCTTTGCGAGTTTCTTTGCCTGTTCTCTCCCAACCTCTGATAATTCATTATCAGTGCTCCCTTGGTAAAGCGCCCCGTCATTCCAAAGCGTATGCCCATGTCTTGTTATAATCAACTGCATAATTATTCACTAGTAAATAATTAGTTTGAATAATTATTTAATTGTGCTTCTATTGCGCGCTTATGGGAAAGCATTTTGTTAAATTTCCGCTTCCAGTTGAGGATGCGAGCTCGCGTATAAGGGAATTAAGGTATTTTTGGCTCCACCATACTCTAAATCCGCCGTTTGCGGTTGGTCCAACGCACATCTTCTGATTTTTCACTGCAGAAATTATTTCACTCACTGACCCATAATATGGTGAGCGCGCATCAACATAGCTGTTTATTGAGGCGGACCTGTCCGCGGCGGCATAACTATTTATTGTTACATTCGGCTGGTCGCCCAAATTTACTGTGATTGGTGTCCCAATAGTATTTGGCGCAAAGAAAGTTGTTGCTAATTTAATGTAACCTGATTTTGATGAATCCGTCCAGTTCAATTGGCGTTTATTATTTGCCGTCTGTGCAGTGTCAATATAATAAACCGGTTGTTTGTTTGAGAAATCAATGCAATAAACTCCTGTGCTGTCAAGGTTTGAGTCAATCACCCTCCATGTTTTTGCGAAGTTAGAATTGTTTGAAGGCGGGTTAATGAAGTACTCTGCATTAACTGCGTTTGGTGCGGTTCCGTTTATTGTTAGTATTACGGGGGTTGGTCTTGTTGAAAGGAGGGTTAATTGTTTTGCCCCGGAATTATTTGAGTATTCAAGTACTGTGCCGCTGTTTAGGCGTGCAAGGTTAGTATCTGTTGTAATATTCAAATTTACAAGTGCATGTGATGGGTCGTATTCATATGCAACTAAGGATTGTGCGTTCTGCGGAACAAGCCCTTCTTGAAGATTAATTATTTTTGATGTGCCGTAGAAGGTTTGTGCATCCATTCCTCTCCATGGGAGACTGTTTGTGCCTACTGATGTCTGCCCTACTGACCCGTCAAATGGAAGTTCATATAATGGGTTTGCGTAAGGCGGGCCTCTTACAAACTGGAAAGTTATATTTAGTTCTGCAACGGGACCATTATAACTCATTATTTGGGTATCAGTTGGGTCATCATAAACAGGACTTATTTCTACTCTATACATTCCTGCTTCGGCTAGATTTGCTCCCGGAGTAACTCCAGAAGAGTTTCTTGTAAAGAAATGTATTCTTGGATTATTTGAAGTATCTTTAATGAATTGGTCATACCCCGGGCTTGAGCCGACTGTTCTAAATATTGTATCTGATTGTGCAAACCCAGTGTAGGTTGTTTTAAATGCGTCAAGGAAATACTGTGAATAATTATCTTTCATTAAATATGCATAAAATGCGCTAAGTGTTGGGAGGTTTGCATCTCCTCTTTGAAGAGCAGAATTTAATTTTGGAAGCCTCTTAAACAAACTTATTGAAAATTGCGTCGCATCACAATAACTATAATTCAAATTATTTGAATCACATTCATTATAACTTATGTCGCTCCAATCCCAATCAAATTTTAATCTTGGGGCATAATTTGAGCCCGTGTATCCTGCTTCTCCGGTCGGAGAGAAACAATTCGCGGTGCCCGCTTTGATTTTTATTCTAAATGTTCTTGATTTTTGTTCAAGTACTCCAGTATCAGAATTTTTTACCCAATCAGTCACTGTGAGGTCGGCATAATTTGTATCAAAGACGCTTACGTTTGTAATATTAAAATCAATATTTTGAGTATTTACTCCCTGTTGTGCGGTGGTGCCTGTGTACCTCGCATGAACTTCACCATTCTCTAAATATACTTTTATTCCCTGCGCGGCAAGAGTGTTAGCATAGCCCTGCGGAATATAATATTTTATTTTTCCTGTTGAATCATATTCCACAAGCGGATCGCTTGCGGGCTGAACTACCCAGGGCGTTGTTGATACTGCGTCAAGCGCTCGCTCAGGATTAACAAATGAGGCAGCATTATTTCCATAACTATACCCGCTTGTTTGTTCTGCTACACTTAGGACTTTGAATATTGATGTTGTTGGGAGAGAGTTTGGGGAAACGATCTGCACATCGCCCACTCTTAAAGGAGTATTATTTATTCTATTCCACTCGCTGTTTTGGGAGTAAGAAGACAAATTTGTCCATCTTGCTAGTGGTATTGCGCTTTGAGAGTAACTTGATGGCGCTAAATAATCCGCTGTTGGCTGTTCTGCCCCATTCATCGGATCAATATGTATTGTTCCCTTAAACACGGCTCTTCTCTCTTTGAGCAGTTCTTTCTTTATTAATTCCCCGAACTGAAAACCAAACGCATATGGGTTTGTATGAGAGTGCGCCATTGGTCTTAAGACCTTAAGATAAAATATTCCATTCCCCAAATCCGCTCCTTTTGCATAAACACTTTCGTTTGCAGCCGGAACTGCTTCAAGGCAGTATTGATTTGAGGATTCAACATCTGTGCTGTCTGCTGGCGGACAAAGCACCAAGAATTCCCCGCGTGCATCATCAAGCAGGCCCGTCCACGCCGCACCAAGACCTAATTCATTTTCAAGTGAAGTATTTGTGCTTGCACCTGCTTCAGTTGGATTAAACTGCGGGATGTTTAAGGGATTCCCATAGAAGTCTGTGAGCTGTCCGTTCTTTTGTCCCCATAAGAGTTCTACTTGGTTCGCATAAGGTATTGGGGAAGAAGAAATTGTATTTAATCCAGGGGGATTACTAAAGACAACTCCGGATACATCCCAGGAATATGAGTTCTGCACGGCTGAATTGTAATTGTTTGTAAGTGCGGGACATCCGAGTGGACCACATCCTAAATAAGATGGGTGCGCGGATATCCAGTTATTCCACTGGTTTGTAATTGCCTGGCTTGCAACAAGGGCTCCGTTTACCATACTAAATCCAATAGATACGAGCGCATTTGGGTCCCGTGGGAGCGTTGCGTAGGAACCTTTTCGTAGTAATCCTCCTTCTGACACTGAATTCTCAGGAGTAACACTTACATAATTTGAGAAGGATGCTTTCGCATCCATTACACTACTTTGTTCTGCCAATGTTGCCCCTGGTTCGGGCTTTGGAATTGACACTCCATTGTAATCTAATGTAGAACAAATGTCATTGAGGTTGTTTGCGAGCCCATATTGGATATATTCTGGGCTAATGTTTCTTGGGAAGAGCATATTGTATAATGAATAATAAGGAGTATAAATTCCATAATTAATATTTGTAAATACTCCTCCGCACCCTATTACGCTTTCTATTGCTGAGCCGACTACATACACATCCAAATCAAACGGCGCTATGTAACTTGGTTTTTTCCAGTCAACGGTTACTGATGAATCAATTGTTGTTGTGCCGGGTTTTGTTAGCTGAATTTTTGGATTGAAAATATCTTTTCTTCCGTCATAACAGTTATTTGTAATTACGCCCTCGTCCATTTGTTTGTCTAAAAAATCAAACTTTGTTTTGTTTAGTGAGAAACAGTTTCTGGCAGTGTTTGTATCTACAAGATTTATTTCCATTTTCCCGGCATACTCTGAGTTTCCTATCGGCTGTTGGGTTGAATTAAGTGCGGTTGTGCGTGCAATTATTTGGTATATTCCAAGCATTGAGTAGTTTGATAATGAATAAACCCTTATGTTTGCGGGAGAAGAATCTGCATTAAGCATAACATTCGTTGTGTCAATTGATATTCCGTTGCTTCTTGGTTCAACAGAGAGTACTACTGATGTGAGTTTTCTGCATTCAGGTATTCCCCCGTCAAGTTTCACACTAAACTGCATATTTTTTCTATCAGGGTCATTAATGTTCAAATCAACCGGGTCGCTCTCAGAGGTAATCCTATTTCCACCGGCAGTTATTATTAGGCAATTTGTAGGAGCAAGAGAAGCGATTGGCATTGCTTCGCTTACTATAACTTCTCTTTTTACGCTTGCTGAAGAATAGTCATCAGTCGCCTCAAATATTATTTTTGTGCCTTTAAAAATATTTGTCAGATTGAGACTTGTTAGTTGTCTTCCGCCCGCATCAGTTCTCCCCTGCCCCACTATTGTTTGGGGACTGCCATCAACATAAGCCACCCAGTTAGCAGGGGCATTCTCATCTCTTATTCGAGTCATGTTCGCGCTTGAATCAACAAAGTAAGTATTTACGATTACTCCGGGGTACTCTGATTTTTCAAATAGAGTATTTTCTACTCCGGTTGCGTTAAAAGAGAGGGTAATTGTTTTTCTACTTCTTATTAAAAAGTTCAAATCATATTTGTTCCCGGGCATATCCGCATATGAAATTGTCCCGCTTGCAGAGCGCACTTTTTGTGTGAGCTTTACTATTTTTGATGCCCCGCTTAAGGGAGTAATGCCTTTTGTGGTTAATTTTATGTCTTGTTTTGTGCTTTGGTTAAAAGGCGGAAGCACAATTTCTTTTGTTGTTGTGGAAAGGTTTGGAAATATGCTAAGATAATTTGAGTCCCCGGATGATATTTCATATGCAAGATATGCTGTCCCTACTTCCTTATCTGAGGTATTTCTTACTTTTGTCCTGATATGATAATTATAGTCAAGCCCGGCGCTGTCATACAATAATTTTTCAGGATTTGTTATTGGCGCATACGCTCTGCCGTCCCAGCTTATCTCTGTATCAAATAAGAACTGCGGGCAGTCGGCAAAACAAAACTTTTCCCCGATAGTAAATTCTTTATTTTGTTCAAGTCCGTACTGCATGTCTGACTCCGCTTGGTAATTTACTAAAACTTTGCCCTTCGCGTTTGCATCTACCCCGACAACGAGTATTATTGGGATTACCTGCGGTCCCCTTTCTTGGTTGTATATTACATTTACTTGTTTTGCTTTTTGGTATGTTATGCCCGCGAGTGAAGAATCAACAAAGAAAGGCGCAACTTTTGTATCTGTTTTTAGTGTAATGGAGCTGTCAAGAGAATAGGCGTCAATAATGAATATGTTAGAATCCCCATAACTGCCTGTTATCGTGTTAATATCATTTGGGCTCACAGAGAAACTTGCGATTGTGTTCATGTCATCTACTTTGTTCAAAACTAAATCATATGCGAAGTAATATTTTCCGCCGGGCATTAATTTATCGGCAATAGTTGTGCTGGTCAAATTCCCTCCATCAAAAGGATTCGTGGAATATATTTGGCGGAGTATTAATTGAGTTTCTTTTGTATTGGGGAGTTCTTCCTGTTTTCGCAGATATGCGTTGAATACTTTTGGGTTTGGTGTCCTTGATACATTCACTAATTGGCTTTCATAACCAAAATAATTATCTACTCTTGCGACCATCTTTATTTGTTTCTCAACTTTTAACTCCGGAGCAGTGCATATTCCGTTTATTGAGAGTACGGTTGAGATTTTTGTAAATGCTGTCCCGCTTTTTTCATAAAAGTCGCATTCTCCATCAATCGCCTGGTTTGTTTTTGCATTAAAGAGATAGAATTTCAATACTCCCCTTCCTGTAATAATTTTTATTATAACATTTTTTGTTATCTCATTTAATATTATTCCACTAAGAGAACCTGAATCGGTAAGATTATTTGCATCAATTCTATAGGTCCCCGCGGGGAGATTTGCGAAAGTTACTATTCCATTTGAATCTGGTTTTTGTGAGCGATATAGGGGCTGGGAAAACCCGTTAAGGTATATTGAGGCGCTTGTAGAAGAATCTTTTTGCGGCTCATTTAAATCATTCATTATTTTTGCGGTGATATTTACTCCGCCAGGAAGCATTTGTACTTCAACTGGACCAAGTCTTCTTGGTCTTGGAACTACATCCACAATTTTTATTTCGTATGTTGCGTAACTTATCACTGCTTTGTAAGTGTAATTTGTATCTGAGATAAATGCTGGTTCTATTGTGCCGTCAATTAGAGTGTATCTTGTGAGAAAATTTATGCTGTTGTTCCCGTCTTTTGATATTTGGTATAATTCAACTTCCGCCCCAGAAATAGGAGTTATTCCCGCAACCGCTTTTACTTGGATTACGTTTGCGTCGGGCTGGTTTGTGTCCTGCACAGGGTCGTCAAAGTACACGCTTACTTCTTTTAGTTCTTCAGCATTTAAAACAAAGTCGCCGGTTTTTATTTTCCCATCCAAAGAAATTACGTAGGAATACGCGGTAGCTTTTATGCCCTCAAATATTGCTTCCCCGCCATAATTAGTTGATTTTATTGGGAGCAGTTCATCATCAATAGTATTTGTTAGTGATACTTGTGCATTAAACGCGGCGCCGTCGGGATTATTTACAAGAAATGAAACCGTTCCCGTAATAACTATTTTCTCAAGCACAATATTTTTCAGCGTCTCTTCGCTTGATATTGTAATTGTGTTTTCCCTATACCCTTCCATCTCTGCTTTGAGCTGGATTAAGTCGCATCCGATTGGCATGGTTACAAAGAATCCTTGGCTCGGCTGGCTTGTTGAGGGATTAAATAAATTCTTGTCGATATTATTTCCTTTTTTGCATATGACTGTGAGTTTTGATTTTTCTAGTAATTTTCCATCAGAATCTTTTACCGCCACAAGCACGGGCGCGATGAAATGGTTGGGAAGAGCTTGAAGAGAAATTGTGGCTGATTTGTCGCCCGCCGAGATTGAGGCGCCGTTTGATTTAAATCCGCTCTTCGAAACGGTTATGTCCGCATCTGCAAGGCAGCCGGCAAGAATTGCTTTTCCGCCAGCATCAGTACTTTCACTTACTGTGTAAACTTTTTTGCCGCATTCTTGAAGAATATTTACTGATGCGTTAACTATTGGCGCGCCCTTTACGTCAATTACATTTACTTCAATATTTTGATCGATTGCAGGCGCAGAGAAAAGTAACAAATATGCAATTACCCCAATCGCCGCTATTATTATTACTAATATAATAATAAAGAGTTTATTATGAAGGCTTGGTTTAAATTTCTCTGCCAAAGATGAAAAGTCCATTAAAATCACTAGTTAGAATTAGCAAAATAAATGCTTTTTTTGGTTATAAACGTTGCTAAGGGTAGAAAAAAACTGGTAAAGCGGTATTAAGCTTGGTTTAAACAAAATAATTTACTGCCCTTGACTCGCCAGGGTCGTATTTTTCATTAATATGAAGTAAAATTTATTTCGCAGTGAGCCATTTTTTTGTTGAACTCAAGTTCCGGCTGTAATTCCTTCCATGTGTCAACGAGCCTGTCAAATCCTTCCCAAATTAAGAACCATGATGCGGGTTCTGCAATGAAAAAAGCCACTCCGCTAAGCAGTTTTATTAAATCCGAAGGAAATCCGTCAAGTTTGTGTAAAAATATGGCGCCCAGTATCGCTACTACAAGCCCCACTCCTATTCTTATTGTTCCATTGCGTTTTACAAGAGCAATATCCTTTGCCACCTGGTCGTGGTGTTTTTTGAAGTGCTCTTTGAGTCTTTTTCTTATAATATTTTCAGTTGATTCTTTTCGCATTTCAGCGGGTACCAGGAAGTGGAGTTCTATTACGCCGGTTGTTTTTTCTCTTGTTGCGCGGCTCACTTCAACCAAAAAATCATCCGAAAGCGCCCTGTGTTCAAAATTTCTTGGATCAAAGTCCGAGAATAAATCATCATAAGTGTCAAGAATTAGGCTTATCTCTGAGAGCTGGAGGAGTTTTTGTCTTTGTGCCCACTCATCCGCTTCTTTTGCGATTTTTTTTACCGGGTCAATATACTCAGGCATGACTAATATAATTCTTAGCTATTTTTAATTCTGCGCCTTTAGCATAAACCTTGATTTAACGCTTTTTGCAGCGCATTTTACCCCTTAAAAAACAGGATTTTAAATTAATGCATTTATTAGGTAATTACTGAGTAGGAAAAACAATACTTACTTGGTGGTGGATGGTGGGATAATGAAAAAGATGTGCGCAAGGTGCGGAACGATTTTTGAGGCAAAAGAGAACACTGAGAAGTTTTGTTCCTCTAAGTGCGGGAATATTTTTAAGGAATCTTCTTTAGGATACATAAAAAAGGGGCAGACTGAAAGAAAAATTTATGCTCCAGAAATGGAATAAATTTTTTTTATAAGTTATAAAAAATTCTTTATTATAAGTTAGGGAAAATTATTTATTATAAATTATGGAAAGTGCAAGTCAAGCACACCCTCTATTTCTTCAATTGTTTTACTCATCGCAAATTTGTTTCTCATTATTGCGGCGCCGTTAAACCCTTTTGCAAACCCAATAAAATAGGGGCGCACATCATTCACTTTGAGCTTATATTCTTTTGCAAGTTCTAAAAATCTTTTTGCTTCAATTGCTGATTCTTTTTCTGTGCGAACCAAAATTTTTTCTCCCATAACTGCGCAATTTGCCTGCTTAAAGAAGAAAGCGTTCCCGATAGCGGCTCTTCCCACCATCACAAAATCACATTTAGTTTCTTTCATCATGCGGGCTGCATCAAGAGGTACTTTTATGTCCCCGTTTCCAATGACCGGGATTTTTACTTCTTTTTTTAGCGCAAGAATTTTTTCCCAATTCGCTTCCCCGCCATATCCTTCTTCGCCTAATCGCGGATGAAGTGTTATTGCAGCCGCCCCCGCACCCTCTGCCTCGTGCGCCACTTCAAGAAAAGTTTCGTGGGATAATCCAAGGCGCATTTTAAGTGTGACGGGTTTATCACTCGCATTTTTCATCTCGCCTAAAATTTGTCCAACAATCTGTGGCTCATCCATCAGCGTGCACCCATACTTTCCTTTTAGCGCCTTTGGAACAGAGCAACCGCAGTTTAAGTCATACCCCACAAAATTTCCCTCAAACTTTTTTTCAACAAGTGAAACTGCTTTACCAAAGTCCGCTGGATTTGAACCAAACAATTGTAAAAAAACCGGTTTTTCTTTTTCGCTCACAGAAAGCATGCGCGCCGTTTTTTTGCTCTTCATTAGAAGCGCTTTTGCTGAAATAAGTTCAGTATAAACTAGCGCTGCGCCATATTCCCGCGCAAGCACCCTAAAAGCTACGTTAGTATAATCCGCCATTGGAGCGCAAAACACACCCCCGCTAAGTTTAAGCCCGCCGATTTTATTCATACAAAATAATTGGAAAAGAAGAATAAAAAGACTATTGAATCCCAAAACCAAAATCCCCAACGACTAGCTCCCGCGCTGGGCATTATACAAAGCGGCTACTTCAGATGCGCTTAATACTCTGTTAAAAATAATAGGTTCATCTATAAGGCCATTTAATCCCCAGCTTGTATCGTAGGGCAAACCTATCTTAAGTGTAGTACTTTCAAAAGTGCATAAAGCATCGTTTCCGCTTCCGACTTGTGTGCCGTTTTTATAAAAAATCACATCTCCAGTGGCATTCCTTGTGCCTACAAGATGTTCCCAAACCCCTGCTTCATGCCCTATGCCTGAATTGAAACTGTATGTCATAGCTACGCTTAATACACCAAGTCCCGAGTATAAATGTAAACTGCATCCGTCCCACCCTATTAAATCTGCCCAACTTTTTATTTGATTATCATATATCCAAATAGAAAAAGTGAGCCCTTCATTCACACCAATTGTTGATGAGTCAATGCTTGCAGTCACACTTTTTGTAAGACCATCAACACTAATTCCTTGCCCAATCTTTCCAAAAACATATGCAGCATTATTATTGGTCCCAGTGTATCCATTTGGTGAAAAATCATTTGCGTTTCCCTCAAACCTCCAGTAACCCGCAACGCCTGAGTAGCATTTATTTAAGGAAGTGTTTGCTCCATACACACATGTTTGTCCGCTTGTGCAGTCAGAGTTTGTTAGGCATTCTCCTGCTTCAAATGTTGCTCCTGCAGCGCTTACTGTGGTTTCGCATTCAACTTGTACGCTTAATGAAATATTTTTTGCTAACCCTTCCGCTGAAGTATAAGAAATGTTTAAATCACAAGTTTTCTTTTGCCCAATGGAAGCGGAGCAATCACAGGCGCTTGAAATATCTGATAATGAAAAAGTTCTTTCACTAGCGGATGTTAGCTGCGTTCCACCCGTCCCCCTGTTTGCGTTCCCAATTCCAATGCTTTGGATATTAACAACGCCCCCGGAATTATTTTGCAAAACAATTATCGCATTCCCATCCTCTCCAACAACAAAATCTTTTACCGCAAACTCACCTGAATAGGATTTGAGTTTAGAAGCACTTGCAGAAGTAGTATTTATGCTACTTGTTTGATTCATCAAAACTCCAATAACCACAAGCGAAATCACAACAACAACCGCAATAATCAACAGATACTCCGTCGTGCCTTGTGCGCGTAGTTTTGGTATGTTATGCATTTTGAATAAAGGTTTATGGAGAATAAAAGGATTTACTTAAATTAGAATCCGCCCAAATATAGTCCAACTTAGTGTGCATAAACAATCCCCTTATATTGCTTTTCTCCAAAGAGTAATATAAAATGAACCACAAATGCGGGATTTGCGGTGTCGGCGGAAAAGAAAACGCTGAATACTTGTTATACAAAATGCTTCTTCAATTGCAGCATCGCGGGCAGCTCTCCGCCGGAATCACAACTTATCACCCCGAAAGCACCCAGCGGCTATTAACTCATAAGGAACTTGGTTTAGTAAATAATGCGTTTCATGCGGAGCATAAGGGAAAATTTAATTCTATAATGCAGAATCATAAATCCCTTACCGGGATTGGGCATGTGAGGTACGCTACTAGCGGGGCGGATGATAAAAATTATGCCCAGCCGTTTGAACGCCAGCATGGAAGAAAAAATAAGTGGTTTAGTTTTTGTTTTAATGGAAACATCTCAAATTATTCTGAGCTTAAGCGCGGTCTTGAGAGGGATAATTATCACCTTGTAAGAGAAACCGACACTGAGATAATAATGCATATGCTCTCAAAGTCAATTAAAACCAGCGGAAGCATTGTTGATGCATTCAGCCACGCCTCAATAAAACTTGACGGGGCATATAATCTTGCTTTCATGAACGCCGAAGGTACGATTGTTGCTGCGCGCGACCCGCTTGGTTTTCGTCCTCTAAGTTATATGGTTTCTGACGGCAGTTTAATTTTCGCAAGCGAAAGTGTTGCGCTTAGCTCAAATGGATTTGACCACTTTAATGACCTTGCACCGGGATGCGTTTTGGTAAAAGAAAATAATAGCATACGAATAGAGCGTTTTGCTTCTTCAAGCAAAAAAGCGCATTGTTTTTTTGAATGGGTTTATTTTGCTCACCCTGCCTCCGTAATGGAGGATGTACTTGTTTACAAAGCAAGGCATGCGCTTGGAAAGGAGCTTGCAAAACTTGAGAGTGAAAAAATTGATAAGGATTGTGTGGTTGTCCCTGTACCCGATTCAAGCCGCCCCGCAGGAGAGGGCTTTGCGGAGGTGCTTGGAATACCTTGCGTTGAGGGATTAATTAGAAACAGATACCTTGGAAGAACTTTTATTGAGTCAGGGGATAGGGCGCAGAAAGTCAAGGACAAATTCACTCTTGTAAAACAGGTTATTGAAGGAAAAAAGATTTTTTTAGTGGAGGATAGTATTGTGCGCGGAACAACGCTTCGTAACTTAATTGATTTTATAAAAAAACACGGGAACCCAAAAGAGATTCATGTAAGAGTTTCCTGTCCCCCTGTTAAGTGGCCGTGCTTCTATGGTATTGATATGAGTTCACGTTCAGAGCTTGTTGCGGCAAAGTATGAGAATGATAAGGATATTGCGTCCTCTGTTTGCAAAGAACTTGGGGCAAACACATTAATTTATCAGACCCAAGAAGGGCTGCTAAAAGCCATTGGACTTGACAAAAGCGACATGTGCCTTGCCTGCCTTAATGGGTGCTATCCGACAAGCATGGGCGAACAATTAAAACTTTTCTCCGGCGGAGGAAGAGCTGTGGAACAAAAGTGTAAATAAATAATAAATATGTAAAAAGAATTCTGTTTATTTTTTCTTAATAGATTTTGATTCTTTCTTAGGTTTTTGTATAAGTGTTGTCACTGCATCAACCGCATAACAACCGTCTGTTGTAACAATCAGCGGATTAATTTCTAGTTCTTTTATTTGAGGATATGTTTCTGCAAGCGATGCGATTAGTTTTATTGTTTTCTTTAATGCATCAACATCATACTTCTTTTTTGTTCTTGCTCCGCGCAATACCGCACTTCCCTTTACCTCGTTTAGCATTTCTTCAATATCAGATTCGCATATTGGCGCGAGTTTTTGCGAGAAGTCCTTCATTACTTCAACAAATATTCCGCCAAGCCCGTAAGTAATAGTTTTTCCAAAATCCGTTGTTATTGAGGAGAGAAGCACTTCCTGCCCCATAATCATTTCCTGCAGGGCAAGAATTGGTTTTATTGATATTTCTTTTGATTTTGCGAGCATAAAATCAATTTGCTTTTCAAGCTCTTCTTTTGAATTAATGTTTGCCTTTACTAGCCCGTGCTCGGTTTTGTGTGCAAGGCCGCTTGCAGTTTTTAGCGCAACAGGGTACTTTACTTTATTAAAATCAATTTCGTTTTTCTTTGAGAAGAAAATTGTTTTTGGTGTTTTTATCCCAAATTCTCTTAGAAGAGTAAAGGATTCCTTAAGTGTCAGCGCATTTTTCTTTGATAAAAGATGTTTGATGCTCTTTTTTGGGGCAACTTTTTGTTCAAAGCATTTCTTCATTTTTTGCCTTTCATAATATCCCGCGAGGCGCGAGAGCGCTTTTATTCCTCTTTCAGGAGTATCAAATTCTGCAACCCCGTTTTCCTTTAAATGTGTTTTTGCGTGCGCTACCGAGGAGCCTCCAAGAAAGGAACAAATAATTGGTTTTTTTCCATTCAGCGACACCACCATATCAGCTACTCTTTCCGGCTGTGTCATGCTCTGCGGAGTGAGGAGCGCATAAACAACATCAATGTTTTTGTCATCCTGCAATACTTGCAGCGCTGTTCGATAGTTTATTGGTTTTGCATCCCCAATTAAGTCAAGCGGGTTTGATGCGTTTGGATTTATTTTTCTCACCGAATTAAGTGTCTTTGCCCCGAATTGCGGGAGAGTAAATTTGTGTACTGCCGCGGAGTCCGCAACTATTACCCCAGGACCGCCTGCGTTAGTCACTACCGCAAGCCTTAGCCCATTTGTTTTTTTTACTTTTGCGAGGAGCTTTGCGATATCAAAAAATCCTTCAATGGAATTTATTCTTATAATATTTGATTTTTTGCATGCGATTGAGAATATTTTGTCATCAACGCTCATCGCGCCTGTGTGCGAGGATGCGGCTTTTTGCCCCGCCTCACTTCGCCCTGATTTTATTAACACCACAATTTTCTTTCTCGCAAGCCCCGCCGCCTCTTTTAGAAATTTATGCGCATCTTTTACCGATTCCATATAAACAAGAACTGATTTTGTTGAGGGGTCGTTTTGGAGGTAATGGAAGTACTCTGCTTCGCCTAGGAATGATTTGTTTCCTGTTGAGATGAATTTACTAAACCCGATTTTTTCCTGTCTTGCCCAGTCAAGTATTGCTGTGCATAGTGCTCCTGATTGTGATACAACCGCAATTCCCCCAGTCTGGGGAAAGTTTGCCGCAAATGACGCGTTAAACCCGTTTTCTGTATTAATTATTCCAAGTGTGTTTGGCCCAACTACTGCCATTTGTTTTGCTTCAACTATCTTTCGCATTTCTTCCTCAATTTTCTTTCCCTCTTCTCCTGTTTCAGAGAAACCCGCTGTGATTATTACTGCCGCCTTGATTTGTTTTTGCACACATTCTTTTAGCACGCCCAAAACAAATTTTGCCGGGACGCAGATTATTGCCGCATCAACCGCTCCAGGGATTTTTGATACTGAAGAGAACGCGTTCATTCCTTGTATTTTTGGTTCATTTAAATTAATTGGGTAAATTTCACCTGAAAAATTTGCTTCCATTAGGTTTCTTACTATCGCATACCCTACTTTTCCAGGGGTGTTTGATGCCCCTATTACTGCCACGCTTTTTGGATTAAATAACTGCTCTAAATTAGAAGATATTTTGTTTGGCATGAAAGACTAACTGCTGATGATTATTAAAAGGTTTTGAAGGGGGGTTAGAGAAACTGCCCAAAACCAATGTTAGAAAAAGAAGTTTAATATACTCAAGAACCCTCCTTGTTTTAGGCGGTTAATTGAATAAGATAATTGATTTGCTAATTGTTTCCTCTTTCTTCTATGGGCTTGCCGCCGGGTTACTTGGCCCGATTTATGCGATTTATGTTCAAAACATTGGCGGGGACATACTTACCGCCGGTTACTCATACGCGATTTACACTATTGTCTGCGGAGTATTTATTTTACTTCTTGGAATTTGGGAGAATAAGACAAAGCACCAAGAAAAAGTTCTCATTGCCTCAAGACTGCTTGCAGTAATTGGGTTTATTGGTTACTTGTTTGTTAATAATCCGATAGATTTGTTTTTAGTGCAGGTAATTTTGGGTGTGTCAGTTGCACTAATTACTCCTGCATTTGACTCGTTTTATTCAAGGCACATTGATAAGAACTGCGAGACCGAGGAGTGGGGCGCATGGGAGGGATTGTATCAAATCTCTCTTGGACTATCAGCTGTGGCAGGTGCAATAGTTGCTGATTATCTTGGGTTTAAGGTACTGATATGGCTTATGATAATGTTTGCAATATTCTCCCTAATAGTAATAATATTAGTGAATAGAAAAAAGCGGCGGAACATAATTAGCGCGCAAAAAAAAGTACGCACAAAGCGCAGGAAAAAAAGATGAGAGCCAGAAATTAATTTGCCCCCATAACCTAAAGTTTGAATTTATTCTTCTCTCAAAGAACAATTACATATTATTCTTTTTAAAAAAAACAATTAAGGATTCTATTCAACAAACTTCTTAATCGCATCATAACTCCCGCACGCCAGTTTCACTTCCGAGAAAAGCAATGCTTTTCTGGACCCGTAAAATGCAACGCATTTTATTTGGTGGCAATGAAACACACTATGTGCTGCTTACAGCAGCACTGAGCGGATTCTTCTTTGAAAAAAAACAATTAAGGATTCTCTTCAACAAACTTCTTAATCGCATCATAATTTTCTACGATGAGTTTTGCTTTTCCCTTGCCGAATTGGAATGGAAAAGTATCTTGTTCGGTTCTCTTTAGAATAATCATTTTATTGCCTTTAAATTCACCATATTCTACTACCACTAATAATCACCTTACCAAACTTGCTCTCCCAAATAATTAAAAAACTACTTAAACCTTCGTGCCGAAGAAGTATTTAATGGAAAATATTAAAGTTGTTAATCGGCGCGGCCTTGCGCTCTCTGTCGTAGTGCATGCCCCAAAAGAGAAAAAGAACCGTCCGCTAGTGATATTACTGCACGGGTTTACAGGGGATAAGAAGGGTCCTCACATTACTACTCTTGCCCAAGCTCTTGCAAGTAATGGTTTTTTCGCAGTAAGATTTGACTGCTCGGGTTCCGGAGAGAGCGAGGGAACTTTTGAGAAGGATTATCACGTGCAAAACTACTTGGATGATATTGAGGATGTTTTTGATTATGCAAAGAATATTGTTGGAGTGAATAAGGATATGCTTGGGGTGTGGGGGCATAGTATGGGCGGACAGCTTGCATGTATTTTTGCGGCAACACACCAGGAAGTAAAATCCTTGTGCGCGGTTTCTCCGCCAAGCATGCTTGGAAATTCATATTTTATGCAAAAAGTTATTCCACAAGCTGAAAAGGTTGGCTATTACGAAAAAGAGAGCGCCACTATTGGGAAAATAAGGGTTCCTGCGGAGTTCTTTGCTGATAGAATGAAATATGATTTGTTATTGCACTACAAAGACAAAATCACTCTTCCAAAATTATTTATTTGGGGCACAGAGGATAAAACTGTTCAGGCTGAAGAAACCGAAACCGTGTTCTTAGCGCTCTCAGAACCAAAAGAAAAACTTGTTGTTGAGGGGATGGGGCACGATTATAAGAAATACCCTGTTTTTCTTGATAAGGTAAATGCAGAAGTGATTAATTTTTTTAAAAAAACTTTGGTGCAAGAAGTCAAACCCTCACTTGCTGCATCAGAGCCTGTTGCGTCCCAGAAAAAGCCTGAAAAGATTGCGCTTGTTTATTCCACGCAGGACCCTGCGGGGGAATTAATTGCGCAAAAAATCGCGGAGATAGGGAAACCAGAGTGGGCAGAGATTTATTCTTTTGATGAGGATATTGTTTTTGTTGATTTGAAGAAAGTAAAGGAAGATAAAGTTGTTTTTCTCTCGAGGCATAAAAGCGAGTTTGGAACAAAGTCTCTCACTGTGCATATGATTGGTAATTTTAGCGAGGCAAAATTCGGTGGAAAGTCAAGGGAGTTATCAAACACGCTTGCAAGAATCGGGGCAAATTATCTGCGCGCGTTAAATGAAAAAAATATTTCAAGCGGATTATCAAAGCAGGGTTTTGTTACCTCTCTTGAAGTGACGCACCACGGCCCCTTCACCAAAAAGAAATGCGTTTTTATTGAACTTGGCTCTTCCCCGCTTGAGTGGAAGAATGAGCTTGCTGCAAAACTAATAGCTGAGGTTGTGATTGAGGCAACAATGAAAGAGAATAAGGATAAGGTTGTTATTGGACTCGGAGGGGGGCATTATGCGCCTGATTTTACAAAGCTCTGTTTGCGCGCTCCGTTTGCTTTTGGGCACATTTGTCCAAAACACCAATTGGAGAATCTTAATCGGGCACTGCTTCGGCAGATGATTGAGCGAAGCGGGGCAACGCAAATAATTCTTGATTGGAAGGGATTAAAGGAGAATAAAGAAAAGGTTGTTGAATTATGCAAGCGCGCAAGTCTTCCAGTTGAGCGAGTACAGACTATCCTAAAATAATTTTTTAATCTAGAAAATATTTTTTAACACTTAATGGATTTATATCACTTTGTCTAAGCCCCGCTTTATTCATTAGTTCTTCCTCAATTTCCTTCATTTTTTCCGAAAATTTATTTGAGTATTCTTTGTGCTCTTCATCCCTCGCCATATTATATCTTTTATATCCCTCAAAAAGCCTCTCATCCAAAGAAACCACTCCTTTTGGAGCACAGCGCATATCAGCATAAAGTAATATTTTTTCTTCAATTGTTTTTCCCCATCCTTCATCAAGCGGGGAAATTTCCTTGCTTTTGAGTATATCAATAACTTTCTTTGGTGCGCATAGCTCGCGGGCGATTTTTGTATTGGCGATATTATCATTCGCCCCGTATTTTTTTATGAACTCTATTTTCTTTTTCTTAAATAATTCAATTTGGGGGTAGTCTTCCTTATCAAACAATTTAACATACTTTTCACTAAAATCCATTTTTACGAATTGTGCTAAATCGTGTATGAGTGCGGAACACACAATGCTTTCTTTGTCAATCTCCCCGCTAAGATTATCGCAAATTAGTGCCGCAACAGCGGCAACTTCCTTCATGTGCCGGCGAAGATTCTGCGGAGTATAGTATTTATTATAAATTGAGTTTATGCTTGAAGTTATCTCTCTGCTTTCCATAGTAAAGATTGATTTGGAAAGTAATTTATTACTTGTTTTTTTCAATATACTCTGCAATTCTTTTTGAAAAGTCCTTCGGATCAATTGGTTTTACTCCAAACGCAGCAAATATTTTTCGTAAGTTTGGTTCGTGTTCTTCAGGATTATTCTTATCAGAAAGCATTTCCGCTTCCATAATATACGCAAAATTCTTTATATCTTGTAAACACACAACATATCTTTGCCCATTAATTACATATTCAAATTCGTGTTTATGTTTTACCCATGGCGGAAACGGCTTTGCTCCTGTCGCGATATGTTTTTTTTCCTCTTTGTCTAAGTGCTCTTTACTTAGAAAAACAATTCTTGTTTCCTTTCTGGATATGTGAGTCGAATCGCCCTCTTTTTCAACATATTCGTTTGTTTTATTGGAATGCCTAAATCTTATATCTCCCGGCCCGTATCTTGTGGTGTGCATTATTTCTTCATTTATTTGTTTAAGTTTTTTTGGCAACTCTAAAAGGAGTTGTTGATATTGTTGTTTTGTCAAAAGTCCTTTGAGTTCTATTTCATATACTGTTTCAACATTCAACTAAACTCAACCCCTTTTGAATCAATTAATTCATACCCCTCGCTCTTTTGTTCCATTATAATCATCGCGCACTCCTCAATTTTTGTAATTTTTTTCTTTAAGTGTTCCTCAGTTATTCTTCTTAGTGGTCCTGCATGCGCCACTATTAATATGTCATCCTCTGAGTCATTTGCAACTGTTTTAAATGCCCCAAGTACTCTTTCCTTAAAATTACTAAATCTCTCGGATAGTTTTACCTTATGATTTACGCCTGTTTCAAGTTCTCTAACATCAAAAGGGAATTTTTCTATAGCTTCTTTTTTTGTCAGCCCGCTGAGTACCCCATAATTATTTCTTTCACGCAAATTATCAACTATTCTTAGCGTCACCCCAATCTTTTCTGAAATTACTTTCGCAGTGGCGGTGGCTCTTTTTTTTGGGCTTGTATAAATTGTTTTTATGCCCTTGCCGCTAAGTAGTTCGGCAAGTTTTTTTGCACCACTAACCCCTTTTTCTGTGAGTTCATCATCATAGTCGCCACCGTATCTGTCCTCAACATCGCCTGTTGTTTCGCCGTGACGGATTAAATAGATTTTCATAAGTAAAATTTTGGGCGGAGAATTTTTATTTTTGTTCGCTACAATAAAGTTTCAAATATTTTTTTTCCTTGTATGCTTTCAAGATATGCAAAATGCTCATCAATACTTTTCTGTATGTTCTCCATTTGGTCAGGATTCAAGTGCTTGTATCTTCCCTGCATTATTAAGTACTCATGTATTGGTTTCTTTGATTCAGGTTTTGAGGTTATTGTTAGAACACCGTTTTCTATTTCAAATAACGGGAATGCGTTTGTTTCAAATGCTTTTTTTGCAACATCAAGTGTTGAGGACGCATCAATTTTCCATCCGGGAACGCATGGAACAAGCACTTCAATATATGTTGGTCCGTTTATGCTCAATGCTTTTTGCACTTTTTTCTTTAAATCAAATAGGTTTGTTACGCTCGCTGTCGCAACATATTTTGCTCCGTGAGCTGCAAGTATAAATGGCAGTGGTTTTTTTACTCCCTGTTTCCCGTGAATAATTTTTCCGTCAGGGGTTGTTGTGGTTGAAGTATATTCGGGTGTTGCTCCGCTTCTTTGAATTCCTGTATTCATATATGCTTCGTTATTTGTGCATACGTACAAGAAGTTTGTTCCTCTCTCAAATGCTCCGCTTAGCGAGCCAAATCCTATATCGTATGTTGCGCCGTCCCCGCCCATTGCCAGTACTTTTGTTTCCTTATCCCCTCTCATATTCAGCGCGGCTCTTACTCCGCTTGCAACAGCAGCAGCATTCTCAAATGCGCAGTGTACCCATGGGACTTCCCAGGATGTTTCTGGATATGGTGTTGAGACAACTTCCATGCATCCTGTTGCTTGTACTACAATTATTTTTTCACCAGCGGCTTTGAGTACGTGCCTTAGCGCGATTGTTTCTCCGCATCCCGCACATGCGCGGTGCCCGCTTGCAAAAAATTCTTTTTCTTCAAATCCCAGTATTGCCATGTTTCTCACTTCTTTAAACTAAAAATAATTTCATTGTCCTTACTTAAGCCAATAACCTTTCTTTCCTTTTATTATTGTTTGGAATGCATCGTGGAGTTTTGCTTTACTAATATCTCTTCCTCCAAGCCCCGCAACAAACTCTTCAATAACTATTTTTTGCCCTGATAGTGCGCTTTTTACATCGTTGCTTAGTGCCCCGCCAAATCCTATTGATGCGTGTCTGTCAATTACTCCAACTGATTTTGTTTTCTTTAGCGCCGCTTTTAACTGTTCTGCGGGAAATGGTCTTATTGATTTTATTCTAATAATCCCTACTTTTTTCTTTTTCTTTCGCATTTCAATAACTACTTCTCGTGCGGTGCCTGCTGTTCCGCCGACTATTATTAATGCATACTCTGCATCTTTCATTTCAATTAATTCCACAAGCCCATTACCATAACTTCTGCCGAATTTTTTAGCAAATTCTTTGTGTACTTGTTCAATTACTTTTTCTGCTTCTTTCATTGCTATTTCTTCAGCTTCTTTAAACTCAAAATAAGTATTTGGAAAAGCAATTGCCCCGATTGTAACTGGTTTTTTTGGGTCAAGCATTACTTGCGGTTTGTACTCGGGTAAAAACGAATCAACTTCTGAAGCGTCCTCTATTTGTACTGGTTCATAGACGTGGCTGAGTGAGAATCCATCAACGCACACCATTACTGGGAGGGAAACTTTTTCGTTTTCAGCAATTTTAAACGCCATTATTGTTGTGTCAAATGCTTCCTGTGCTGTTTCGCAGTAGAGTTGTATCCAGCCTTGGTCTCTTTCGCTCATCGCATCAGAGTGGTCATTCCAAATGTTTAATGGACCGCTTAGCGCTCTGTTTGCTACTGCCATTACTGCGGGAAATCTTGATGCTGATATTATTGGGAGTATTTCGTGCATTAGTGCTAAGCCTTGTGACGCTGTTGCTGTGAATGAGCGCAGTCCTGCCGCGTATATTCCATATAGTGCGCTTGCTGCGGAATGTTCGCTTTCAACGTAAATTATCTCTGAATTTAATTCGCCGTTGTTCACAAATTCTGATAGGCGCTCTGGTATTAGCGTGCTTGGTGTAATTGGGTACATTGGGAGCACCTTTGGTTTGCAAAGTTTTGCCGCCTGTGCAATCGCATCCGCACCTGAAATAACTTTTGTTTCTACCATATACATCACAAATACTTTAGTTCACTTAAATAAATCTAATTCATTTGCCTTTTGTCACTTACTTTTCCTCTACCACATAAGGTATGCATTTTACTGGGCACTCTTTTGTGCACAATAAACATCCTTTGCAGTAATCATGATTTATCTCAAATTTTCCGTCTTCTTTTCTTTGGTTTATTGCCGCATCAGGGCAAACCATCCAGCATCTTCCGCACTTAATGCACCTTGCAAGGTCAATTGTGGGTTTAAATGTTCTCCATTCCCCTGTCTTATATTTTTTTGTTGAGCCGGGTTCAAATATTACTGCGCCTTTTGTAATTACTGACAATGGTTTTGATTTTTGTGAGGATTCGCATGTGCACTCTTTTTTTCCGCCGCAAGAACATTCCTTTGAACTCTTCTTTTTTATATTTTTTTTTGCCATAACACTCAAATCCCGCTCATTAATTTTACTTTATGCTAAATTCGCTAAATTCATTTTTTCGCAAGTGCGTGCACCTCAATTATTGCTGAAAGGTTTTTTTCAAACACTGCTTTTTTTCCACCCATCTGTTGTTTTAGCGCTTCTTCTAGGCCCTTAAGTGATACTTCTTTTGTTATTGCGCTAAACGCGCCTAGTGCCGCAATATTCACAAATGGTTTTCCAATTACTTTTAATGCGACGCTTGTTATATCAACGCACTTTATTTTTGCTTTTGTGTTAATTCCCACTTCTTCAGGTTTTTTGCTTGTATTAACAATAATTAAGTCATTTACTTTTTCAGTGAATCCTTTTGCGAGTGTTTGATCAAGTATTATCGCGTAATCCGCTTCATACACTTGTTCTCTTACTGTGATTGGTTTAGTATCAATTCTGCAATAGCTTCTAACAGGCGCCCCCATTCTTTCTACTCCAAAGTTAGGAAATGCTTGCGAGTGCATACCATCTTTAAATGCCGCTATTGCAAGGACTTGTGAGCTAGTAACCGCCCCCTGTCCCCCGCGCCCAAGTACAATTATTTGTTTCATTGCCATAAAAACTCACTTTGCTCGTTTTTATATACAAGCAAACCTTTAGGTTTGCTGTACCGCAAATGCATCACATTTGCTTGTACCTCGAATTCCAGCAAATAAATTTGCTGTCCCTTTGCAACTATGCAAAGGTTCTGCCAAAATTCTCGGTGCCATAAAACCCACTTCTCTTTTTTTCTTCTTCGCACTCTCGCCCGGCTTTATCACTAAACTGCTTTCTCCTATTTAATCCCTGCCCTAATCCAAACATAAGGCTTGTTAGTTATTTTTCTCACCGGCAAAGGCACAAAATATTAAATCTAAAGCTTTATAAAAACCCTCCCAAAGAGAAGCCAAAAGTTCGATTATTGACGAATCCTATGGGTTTTGATTTTTGATATTTACTAAAATCTCTCCTATTCCAAAAATTCACTAATTTACCGCCCGCGTTAGGTTTATTAAAAGAAAGTTGTGCAGTTATAAGTATGAACCAAGGTTGTATCATTACTAAATCTATTTCATTCTTAGTGCTTGGGCTTGTCTTGCTGCTAGAATAGCGGGGACTTCAAGGCCAGCAACCGAGGGGTTCTTTTTTTATTGCGCAATAATAACGCATAAATTATTTTTTTCTTTTTGCGTGCGCCAATGGTTTAATTATAATTGGTTAATAATGGATTAAATTATGAGAAAAATAGATAGAAAAGTAAGAGGGGTTTGTAATGGAAAAAAATGATGAAAGAATAATTATTTTTGATACTACGCTTAGGGATGGGGAACAGTCCCCCGGAGCAAGCATGACAAAGGAAGACAAAATTCTTATTGCAAAACAGCTTGATGCTCTTGGGGTGGATGTAATTGAAGCAGGTTTTCCTGTTTCTAATCAAAAGGACTTTGAAGTATTCAAAATTGTTTCAAAAGAAGTTAATGCTCAGCTCTGCGGGCTTGCGCGGTGCGTAGAAAAAGATATTGAGGCTGCGTGGGGTGCGCTAAAAGAAGCAAAGAATCCAAGAATACATGTATTCATTGCAACTAGTGATATTCATCTTAAACACAAACTTGGTATTTCAAGAGAAGAGGCGATTGAGAGAATAAAAAAGCAGGTTGCTTTTGCAAAGAGTTTTTGTCCAAATATTGAGTTCTCTGCGGAGGATGCCTCAAGAACTGACTCTGAATTTTTAAAAACCGCTTTTCGCACTGCAATTAGTGCGGGGGCAACAACACTAAATATTCCTGATACGGTCGGGTATTCTCAGCCAAAAGAATTTGGGGAGATTGTCAAAGGAGTTGCACAAATGAAGGAAGTGCGAGAGAATAAAATTAACATTAGTGTTCACTGCCATGATGATCTTGGTCTCGCTACTGCGAATTCTCTTGAAGGAATACTTAATGGGGCAAACCAAATTGAGTGTGCAGTTAATGGTATTGGCGAACGCGCGGGTAATGCCGCACTTGAAGAAGTTGTTATGGCATTAATGACAAGAAAAGATTTTTATAAAAAAACAACGGGGATTGTGACGACACAGCTTGTACCAATAAGTAAACTTGTGAGCGAGAAATCCTCAATGATTGTACAAAAAAATAAATCAGTGGTGGGCATAAACGCATTCGCCCATGAGTCAGGGGTTCATCAGCACGGAGTCATAATGCATAATGAGAATTATGAGATTATGAGTGCGGCTAGTGTTGGGGCGAAGAGTATGATTGTTCTTGGGAAACTCTCAGGAAAGCATGCGGTTGAAGAATTTTTAAAGAGCAAAGGCATTCCTGCGACGGAGGAGGTTGTCCGCGCTGCGCTTGAAGAGATTAAGAGCGCAGGGAATAAGGAGGACATGGAGAAAGTGGTTCTTGGTGTTGCCCAGAAACAGGGAATTTATTTTCCAAAGAAGGTGCTTATATAGAAAAAGAATCTGGGTGAATTTATACAGGTTTTGTTGGATGTGTTTTTAGGTGGTTTTGATGGGCAATGAGCATACAGTCGCACTAATTCCGGGGGACTTAAACGGGATAACCGTTACCATGGCAACAGTTAAAGTTGTTGAGGAGATGACTCACTTACTCAAAAAACCAATTAAGCACACACGCTTTGATTATAATGCGGATTATTTTCTTAAGAAAAATATTAAGGAACTTGGAGAGGAAGAGCTCTTGGAGTTAAAAAAATTTGAGCAAATTTATCTTGGCGCGATAGGCGACCCGACTAAACTAAAACCCGGGATACTTGAGGTTGGAATACTGCTTAAACTCCGTCAAGCATTTGACCAGTATGTTAATCTTCGCCCGGTTATACTCCCTGAAGGGGTGCCCTGTGTAATAGTTGGAAAAACAAGTAAGGACATTAACTTTGAGATTTGCAGGGAGAATTCAGAAGGGCTCTATGTTGATGCGGGGTGGATAGAAAAAAAAGGAACTGATGATGAAGCGGGTTATCAAATAATGAAGTGCACGTATAAGGGAGTAAAGCGGCTTGCAAAGTATGCGGAAGAGCGGGCCAAAATGAGAAAGAAAGGTGCAAAGCCGATAATTCACTTTGTCTTCAAAACAAATGTGCTTACTTATGCTGCTTCTCCATGGCAGAGAGTGTTTGATGAGTATAAGAAGCGCACCGATATTGAGGCGAGGTATATGCATATAGATAATTTTTTGATGCAGATGATTCTCAACCCTGCGCAGTTTGATGTTGTGGTTACGGAGAATATGTTTGGGGATATTGCTACTGATGCGGGTGCTGTAATACAGGGTGGAATTGGTTCTGCTGTGAGCGGGAACATTAATCCAACCGGCGCATTTCCATCAATGTTTGAGCCAATCCACGGCACTGCTCCTGATAAGTGGTACGAAACCACAAAGAATGGAGAATATATTCCAAATACTTTTGTTAAAGAGAAAGTTCAGGAAATGAAACCCGAAGCGGCTTTTCTTTCTTATGGAATGATGCTTGAACAGATGGGGGAAATAGTTGCGGCAAAAGCGCTTAGCGATGCGGCGCTGAATAATATTAGAAACCCAGAATACAAAACAAAGAAACTTGATGAACTTGTTAATGATGCAATAAAGTTTGTAAAGGAGAGGAAGTGACTCGCTGTGTCAAAGAATACTTTGTATGATAAGGTTTGGAATGCGCATGTTGTGGGAACCCTTCCAAGCGGACAGGCACAAATATTTGTCGGCAGGCACTTGATTCATGAAGTAACTTCTCCCCAGGCATTTGAGATGCTTCGTGATAGAAAACTCTCTGCCATAGAGGCAACACTCGCAACAGCAGTTGTTGATCACGTAATCCCAACCGATACGCATACCCGCCCCTTCGCTGATTCGCAGGCTGAAATCATGACGGCGGAGCTTGAGAAGAATGTAAAGGAATTTAAAATAAAGTATTTTGAGATTGATGGCGGGAAGCAGGGTGTGTGCCACGTTACTTATCCCGAACAAGGAATAATTTGGCCCGGGCAGCTTGTTGTTTGCGGGGACTCGCACACTTGTACGTATGGTGCATTTGGTGCGCTCGCATTTGGGATTGGAACAACACAAGTATCGCATGTGCTTGCTACTCAAAGTATGGCTATGGAGAAACTCAAAGTAAGGCGAATTAATATTACTGGAGAATTGGGCAAGGGGGTTACTGCAAAGGATGTTGCGCTCCACATTATTCGCACGCTTGGAGTAAAGGGCGGAGTTGGATTTGCTTATGAATTTGGCGGGAGTGTTGTTGATGCGATGAGTATGGAAGAGAGAATGACTCTATGTAATCTTGCTGTTGAGGGCGGGGCGCGCTCTGGTTATGTTAATCCTGATGAAATAACTTTTAATTATTTAAAAACAAAACCATTTGCGCCAAAAAAGGACTTTGAGCCTGCGATGAATTATTGGAAAGGAGTTGCTTCAGGAAGCGATGCAGAGTATGATAATGTTGTTGATATAAATGTGTCAGCACTTGAACCAATAATTACTTGGGGGGTGAATCCTGAACAAGGAATTAATGTTTCAAAGAAAATTCCTTCACTTGATTCATTTAGCGGCAAAGCGAAGGAAGAGGCGCTTGACGCATTTAATTATATGAGGCTTACTGACGGGCAATCATTAATTGGAACAAAAGTTGATGTGGTGTTCATTGGCTCCTGCACTAACGGAAGATTAAGCGACCTTGTACAGGCGGCACAAATACTTAAGGGAAGAAAAGTAAAAGTAAGAACGCTTGTTGTGCCGGGCTCAGAGGAAGTAAAAAAAGAAGCAGAGGCGCTTGGACTTGATAAAGTATTCAAAAGCGCGGGGTGTGAGTGGAGGCTTGCTGGTTGCTCTATGTGCCTTGCGATGAATCCTGATAAATTGGTTGGGAATCAAAGAAGCGCTTCCACTTCAAATAGAAATTTTAAGGGGAGGCAGGGTTCGCCAACAGGAAGAACTCACTTAATGAGCCCATACACCGCTGCGGCGACTGCAATTGAAGGAGTGTTTGCTGACCCAAGAAAATATTTATGATAAATAAGTTATGACGTGATGTTTATGAGTGAATTTGTTATAAAAGAAAATATTATTTCAAATGTTATTGGCAGTGGCATTCCAAAGCCCGCGAATGACCAGAACACTGATGATATTACACCCGCAAGATACCTAAAAGAAATTACTTTTGCTAATATGGGAAAGTATGCTTATATTGATGAAAGGGTAAAGGATGGAAAAGAAATTCCAACTCACCCATTTAATGATAAAAAATTTGCGGGCGGCTCAATACTTATTGCCGGAGCAAATTATGGCTGCGGTTCATCAAGAGAACATGCCCCTCAGGCGCTTTATCGTTTTGGCATAAGAGCAATAGTTGCCGAAAGCTTTGCGGAAATATTTGCAGGGAACTGTGCTTCACTAGGAATTGTTGGAGTAACTGCCGCACCAAAAGACATTGCTGCGATGATTGATTTTGTTAACAAGAATCCTTCTGCAAAGATTATTGTTGACCTTACTGAAAAAAAAGTAAAGTTCAATGAGAACTCTGCACCAATTGAAATACTGGAAGGAAGACGTCAAGCATTCCTTAACGGGACATGGGATGCATTAACAATTCTTGCGCAGAACAAAGAGGGGATAAAAAAAGTAAAGGAAAATCTTCCTTACTTAAAATTTAAGTAATACTGTGATTTGTATGAGGGGAACTGAAAGCATATTAAAAGCGCTTATCGCGAATAAAACAAAGCACATCTTTGGTTTCCCAGGCGGAACAGTAATCCCTATCTTTGATGAACTCCTTAATTTTGAAAAGGATTTACGCCACATACTCGTAAGGCATGAGCAGTGCGCTGCGCATGCCGCTGATGGATATGCAAGAGCAAGCGGGGGCGCGGGGGTATGTCTAGCTACTAGCGGTCCTGGAGCGACTAATTTAGTTACGGGAATAATGACGGCGTACATGGATTCAATTCCGCTAATTGCACTTGCAGGGAACGTCCCAACTACACTTCTTGGTAATGATGCTTTTCAGGAAACTGATATGATTGGAGTCACTCTCCCAATTACAAAACATAATTTCCAAATCAGGAGCGCAAATAATATTACTTCAACAATAAATAATGCTTTCACAATAGCATTAAACGGAAGACCGGGGCCTGTTTTTATTGACCTCCCAAAGGATACACAAACTTCTGAGGTTACTAATGAGAAGCCCACTCAAAAGATTGAAGGATTTAATCCTGTGCTAAAGGGGCATCCTGCGCAGATAAAGCGCGCAGCACAAATGATGCTTAATGCGCAGCAGCCCGTAATCATTGCTGGAGGAGGAGTAATAATTAGTAACGCAAGTATAGAACTAGCAAAAATTGTTGAGTCCTTTAACATTCCTGTTGCATGCACTTTTATGGGAAAGAGTTGTGTGGATGAAACTCATCCTCTTTACTTGGGTGTAGTTGGTATGCATGGAAGAAAAACCGCTAATTATGCTGTGGGAAACTCTGATTTGGTTATTGCGATTGGGTGCAGGTTTAGTGATAGGATTACGGGCGATACAAAAACTTTTGCTCCTGATGCAAAAATAATTCACATTGATATTGATTCTGCTGAAATAGGAAAAAATGTAAGAGCGGATTTGCCTATTGTTGGAGACGCAAAGCATATCCTTGCAGAACTCTTTTTGGCAATGAAGGTTCACGCGAAGAAGGGCAACACTGAATGGAGCACAAAGATGAAGAAATTCATTAAGGAGTGCAATTGCGGATTTGATATCTCAAATAATCCAATTGACCCAAGGAAAATAATTCATGAACTCAACAAGGTTCTTGCTCCGCATGACATTGTTACTGCCGGAACAGGCCAGCATCAGATGTTTGCTGCACACTTTCTTAAGCGCTCCCTCCCTCGGACATTTATTTCAAGCGGAGGAGCAGGGACAATGGGATTTGGTTTTCCTGCGGCGATAGGGGCAAGAGTTGCAAAGCCCAATTCGCAGGTTATTGATGTTGATGGGGACGGTAGTTTTGCGATGGTTATGCAGGAACTTGCTACATGCAAAGAAGAGCACATCAAAACAATTCCACTCATTTTCAATAATTCATATTTAGGGATGGTTCGCCAATGGCAGGAATTATTTTATAATAAACGCTACTCCGGAGTTCATCTAAAGCGAACACCTAATTTTGCAAAAGTTGCGGAGGCATATAAGTTAAAGGGACTCACGGTTGACCGCGAGAGCGAGATAAATAAATCACTTAAAGAAGCACTCGCGCATGATGAAACAGTGCTTGTTGATGTTCTTGTGAGGGAAGAATCAAATATTCTCCCAATGTTTAGCGCGGGAAGCAAACACACTGACATGTTTGGGGGATGTGTTAAAGTAAAAGGCGAATTATTTTAAAATAAAAAATTGGTTAAAAGGATAAAATAAAAGTTGATAAAAATATTAGGAAGTAATGGATATATTAGTTAAAGAATTTGTGAATGTGATTGAATGGCTAACGGGAATGGAAACGGGAATGGCTCGGGCGAGATAAAGAAGCACATCATCGGGCTTCTTGTTGAGGACCACCCGGGTGTACTTGGGCGCTTAACCGGATTATTCCTCCGCAGGGGATTTAATATTGATACAATTATTGTTGGGAGCACCGCAAAACCGGGAATTTCACACATCGTGCTGAGTCTTCGCGGGGATGATAAGACACTTGAGCAGCTTGAGAAGCAGGTTTACAAAATAATTGAGGTACTAAAAATAATTGAGCTCTCAAGCGGCAGCGTTATTCGCGAACACTGCCTAATAAAAGTTAATTCTACTCCAAAGACTCGGCAGGACATACTTACTTTTGCTCAATTAAACAGGGCGAATGTAATTGAAGCGAATGCGAGTAGTATCCTAATAGAGATTGCGGCAGAACCCGCTAAAATTGATGACTTGGTTGAGGCATTAAAACCCTTCGGAATAAAAGAATTAAGTCGAACAGGCATTAATGCCATGTTAAGAAATTAAATTTATCCACATTTATTGGGTAACAAAAAAAGGGGGAATTTGGATGAAAGTATACACAGATAAAGATGCAAGTATGGATGCACTAAAGGGACTCACGGTTGCGGTGATTGGGTTTGGTGCGCAGGGAAGAGCACAGGCGCTGTGTATGCGTGACTCCGGAGTAAATGTAATTGTTGGGTTAAGGCCGGATGGAGAAAGTGCAGCGCAGGCAAAAAAAGAAGGCTTAACTGTTCTCTCAATAAGCGAAGCTGCAAAAAAAGCTGATATTATTCACGTATTAATTCCTGATGAAGTACAGGGAGAGGTTTATGCAAAAGATATTGCTCCGTACATGAAGAAAGGAAAATCACTTTCTTTCTCCCACGGATTTAATATTGCATTCAAAAAGATAACTCCCCCTGCTGATGTTGATGTGTTAATGGTTGCACCAAAATCACCAGGAACAGAGGAACGAAAAAGATACTTAGAAGGATTTGGTGTACCTGGATTACTCGCAATTCATCAAAACGCGAGCGGTAAAGCAAAAGAAAAAGGACTTGCTATGGCAAAGGCATGCGGTTTCACAAGAGCCGGAGTAATTGAATGTACTTTTGCACAGGAAACTTATGAGGATTTATTCGGCGAGCAGGCGGTTCTCTGCGGAGGACTCTCTGAATTAATCAAAGCAGGATTTGAAACACTAACAAACGCAGGTTATCCTCCTGAAATGGCTTACTTTGAGTGCCTGCACGAAATGAAACTCATTGTCGATCTTGTTTATGAGGGAGGACTTGCTTACATGTGGGATGTAGTGAGTAACACTGCAGAGTATGGCGGGCGGACAAGAGGAAAGAAAATAATTACTGAGCAAACAAGAAAAGATATGAAGCAAATGCTTGCGGATGTTGAATCAGGAAAATTCGCAACAGAGTGGATTAACGAGTACAAGGCGGGCTTGCCTAATCTAAAGAGAATGAGGGAAGAAGAAGCAAAGCACCCTATAGAAGTTACCGGAAGAGAAATTAGGGCGATGTTTAAGAAGAAATAATTTTGGGGCGAGTGGATATGGATTCATCACAAGTACGAGAACTTCCTGCGGCAAAGAGCTTACTCCTTGCTGATGGAGTGAAAAATGAGTCCATAAAGAAGCCCTTCATCGCAATTGTTAACTCAAAGTGCGATGTGGTTCCGGGACACATTCACCTCGGCACACTTGGAGAAGAAGCAAAAAAAGGAGTTATTGCTGCGGGCGGGGTGCCATTTGAGTTTCACACTATCGCAATTTGTGATGGGATTGCTATGGGACATGAGGGAATGAAATACTCTCTTCCTTCAAGAGAAATAATCGCTGATTCAATTGAGGCAATGATTAAGGGGCATGGAATATTTGACGGGGCAATATTTATTTGTTCCTGCGATAAAATTGTTCCAGGGCACTTAATGGCGGCGCTAAGATGCAACTTGCCAAGCGTATTTGTTACGGGCGGACCAATGATGCCCGGAAACTTAAACGGAAAAGAAATGGATGTAAAGGATTCTTTTGCCGCTAAAGGTGCACTTGAAGGAAAAAAAATTACTCCCGCGGAGTATGAGGAAATAATTTGTAATTCCTGTCCCGGAGCAGGGAGCTGCGCCGGATTATTCACTGCGAACTCAATGGCTTGCATTGTAGAGGCACTTGGTTTCTCGGAGAAGATGTGTGCAACAACCCACGCAATAACAAAGGAAAAATCAAAGCAGGCATACAATGCGGGGACAAAAGTAATTTCACTTGTTAAATCAAATACTCGTGCAAAAGATATTGCGACTACTGATGCGTTTATGAATGCGCTTCATGTGGATATGGCAATTGGAGCAAGCACAAATACTATTCTTCATCTCCCCGATATTGCAAAAGAAGCGGGGCTAAGTATTTCACTTGATAAAATGGATTCGGTTTCACGCGAGACACCTAACTTGGTAAAGATTTCCCCAAGCAGTTCGTTTAGGATGATTGATTTGCACAATGCAGGAGGAATACCTGCGGTGATGGCGGAACTTGCAAAGAAAAAACTTATAATTGATACTAAAACCATTGATGGGGGTATGCTTGAGAGGCTCAATGGAGTAAAGATTACAAATCAGGAAGTAATTCACCCAATAAGTAATCCTTACTCGCAAACTGGCGGAATAAGTATTTTGTATGGAAATTTGGCAGAGAAAGGCGCAGTAATAAAATCCGCTGGAGTTGGAGCTAGCGAGAAATTATTTGACGGAAATGCTGTTTGTTTTGATGATGAGGACTCATGCTCAAAATACATTGAGAGCGGGAAAGTAAAGAAGGGGGATGTGATAATTATTAGATATGTTGGTAAGGCAGGCGCCCCAGGAATGCCTGAAATGCTCTACCCCACCTCCGCAATCTCCGGGCTCGGACTTGACAAGGATGTTGCGCTAATAACTGATGGAAGATTTAGCGGCGCAACAAAAGGGATGAGTATTGGACACGTTGACCCCGAGGCGGCAGTTGGCGGAAACATTGCGCTTGTTGCAAACGGAGATAAAATAAGAATTGACCTTGAGAAGAAGAGCATTGAAATGCTGATTAGCGAGAAAGAAATTGCGGCAAGAAGAGCGAAACTCAAAAACAAAATGAAAGAATTGCCCGAAGGGATGCTTAAGAGATATAGGAAGAATGTGTTGGAGATGAAATAAAACCAAAACAAAAAATTAATTAAGGTTTTTTTGTTAGCTGAGTAAATTTTTCAACAAGTTTTCCATCCAAATAATCCATTGCTTCATGCTTAAATGCGGCATCGCTTTGAGCAATTGGTTTGTATGTTCGTATCATCTCTCCAAGGTCGCGCGAATTTTTCTTCAAGCCCTCAGAAAATAATGTTGTCACTAAATTTACTATCCCCCTATCGCTCGATTTAAGTCCTTCAACAAGCTTAAACTGCCACTGAACCTGATACTTAACGAATGGATGCAAGTGAGGAGGAATTTTGCTTAAGTCAGAGAATGCCTTGATTCTTTTATCGGATTCTGCAAGTGTAAATTCCACCGCGGCTTTTTGTATGTCAACAGGATTTGTTAAATCCAATCCTTTTTCAATAGCTTTTTTTCTTAAATCTGCCCTCTCTGCCATGAACATAGACCGCCTAAACCCGATATACGCCCCATTTGCTTCAAAAAACTTATCAGCAAATACTACCCCGTCTCTTGCAAGATTTTTTCCTGCTTCGTTTAGCGCTGGTAATTCTCCATGCTCCGCCATCGCAGAAATAATTGCTTTTGATGCGCTCTTTTTGTATCTTCGAGCAAACATCGGCTTCATGTGCTCTGCACCTCTTTGCTCATGAGTAAGCACTTTTGCAGCTTTTTCTGCCATTGAATCAGTTCCAAGCCTAAATCGATCATGCGCAAGCCCTGCAATTCTAGCCTGTGCTCTTTTTTTGCGCCCCCCACCCATCAGTTTTACATATTCAGCAGCATAAAATGACACCCTTTGAACATGGCCTAAGTTGTGTGCGCTTGTAAGCTCCCCTTCTTTCCCCATTTTATGAAATGCTGCACGCATATATCTTGAAATAACTTTTTGTCTGCCCGCCCAAGTAGTTTTGTTCCTTCTAACCGCCCTTATTCCAGCACTAGCATTTTTTCCTCTTAATCCAGTTCCAACCACACTAATTCACTCCTTTAAAATCAATTTTTACTTCTAATGGCACTATTCCATTCTCAGTCCACTCTTTCTTTATTGCAGCTGATTTTTTTGAGTCAAATGAGATTGCTATTCCGCAGTCCCCTCCCCCTGCGCCGGATTGTTTTCCTACGCAGCCATTCCTCTGGGCAATATCTGCAAGAAGCGCAAGTTCTTTTGTTTCTAAATTATTTTGTGATGAATTACTCAAATCCTGTAATTGTGTTCTGTTTTCTTTCAAAAGCGAAAATATCTTTATTTCATCGTTTTGTTTTACTGCATCAATTAATTGTGTTGTGATTCCTTTAATTGAATTAATTATCTGCCAATAATGTTCTTTCTGGGAATCCTTAAATGAATTTAATTTTAAGATGAGTTCTTTTGTTGAAGCACTATATCCAACAAACCCGACGAGCAACTCAAATTTTTTTGGTAGTTGGATATTCTCCGCGGTGAATGCGGGCCACTCTGAGTCCATTATCTCACTAACACTTTTGCCAGAATTCATTTCTTTTACAAGCCAATTAGGGTCAAACCTTGTATAAACAAGGGCTCCACCATATGTGCTTGCCGCAATATCAAAACTTGAGCCCACCTTTCCCTGTGCGAGATAATGCGCAGTGCAGGCGATTTTGAAAATTAAGTCTTTTGTTTTTTTGTCATTGAGCTTGTATCCATTAAGTTTTAGGACTGCTCCAACTATTGCAACGCATACCGCGGCGCTGCTTCCAAATCCTACTTTTGCGGTTGTGCCATTTGGGAGTTTTGCCAATGTATCTGAAGAGAAAGTCTCCATTTTGAATAATTTCGTTTTCTTCCCCTTGCCCTCTAAATAAGCAAGTGTAAGTTCAATAGCATTCTTTGCAACTGAGAGTTTCTCAATTGCTTTAGGCTCAGTTACTCCTAACCAATTGAGTTTTTTTCCGTCAAAAGTTGCTAAAATATTTGTGAGTCCAAGGTCAGGTGCATTAAAAACAATTGAATCCGATGCGTCTATTATTGCCCCAACTTTTTGGTTAATTGCCATTACAATACATGGCACACCCATTTCAAGTATGCTCCATTCTCCGCTTAACATTAGTTTTCCTGGCGCAATAACCTGCATCAAATCACCATTAATATCAAATTACAAAAGACTTTTAACTAATAATTATGCCTTTTAATAATCAGCTTTTTGCTTCATACAACCCCCAATTGGAACTTAATGGGTTTTTGTGGCCTCGTCATATACATATTTTTGGAGTTCAGTCCATGTTGAATTAAACTTATTTACAAAATCAATGCATCTTATTTGCGAGCCGCACAATCTTGTAAACTGCTCATCAAATTGAGCCATGTCCTGAAGAGTTTTCCTTTCTAAAACCCCTTCACCACTTTTTTTAGCCAACTCATGGTTTTTGCTTGCCCATACAAAATCCTTAATTAATCTACGCACTTTTTTTCTCATTTCTATATTTTTGGGAATCATTGTGTGGATTGTACAATCAAGTGCAAAATTCATTACACTTCTATTAATTGCATCTCTTACTTGAAGTCTTTTGTTTGGATTTTGTGCGCGAACACGGTCATATTTCTTTAGGCCCTTCTGCACCCTTTCCTTAAAAGCTTTAATTGAAATAACTTTTCTGACCAAACAATCACCAATTATTGAACCGTACTTTTCTGTCTTATTTTGATTGTTTCATTTTAAAACAAATGTTTCTTTATTTCCCTCGGACCTGTTCCTGGCTTGCACTCAATTATTTCATGCACTGACTCAAGTTTTTTTACTTCTTCAGTTATTTTTGGAACATCTTTCTCTAAGCAAATTATTTTTGCCTGCGGTCCGCCATCTATTGTAAAGTAGCATTTCACTCCTTCATCTTGTAATTCGAGCACCCTATGTATTACTTCTATTGTTCCCGGCGCCCAGTATATTACCGGTGGAAGTGTTGTCATTGCGCATGCATGCATGAGGATGCAATTGTGCTGTGCTAGTGCTCCTAACGCTTCAAAATCTTTTTTCTTTATTAATTCAACCATCTTCTGCGCATCAATTTCTGCGTGCTCATACCATTGCTTAAATATTGGCGAAGTCTTTACACTCTGTGCCATCCCAGCCCTGCTTTTTATTTTTTTAGCATTCTTTGAAATGACGCATCCAAGTATTCTAAATTCCGGCCAGTACTCTTTTGGAGCAATTTGTTCTGCGAAGGAATCTTCTCCGTCTGCACGCGAGCCGCGGTGCCATATTGCAAATCCATCAATTAAGCTTCGACTGGCACTGCCTGAACCCATTCTTGAGATTTTGCTTAATTCTTCTACACTTAAATTTAACCCTGCTGCCTTAGCAGATGCAAATGTTAGTGCAGCAAGTCCTGATGCGGAGCTGGCAAATCCTGCTGCTGTCGGGAAATCATTTTTTGACATTACTTTTGCTTGCAAGTTCATTTTTGCTTTTGAACGTATAATATCAAGCTGTTCTTTTACTTCCTTATACTCATCAGTGGTTTCAGTGTATTCTTTTCCATCAAGAATGAAAATATCTTTTGGATATTTTTTGTCAAATTCTACCGTGGTAGTGGTTTCAAGTCCCTCAAGTGTGATACTAGTGCTGCTGTTATAAGGGGTTTTCAGCGCTGCATCTTTTTTCCCCCAGTATTTTGTCAAAGCTATGTTTGCGTTTGCTTTCACTGTTACTTTCATCCTAAACCACGCTCCAAAAATATTATTTCAGTATTGTTTTACCCAAGTGTTGTCTTTGTTGCAGCATACCCTTTTGCTTCTATCGCCTTTGCAACCTTATCCTGCAATTCTTTTCCTGGTGTGAGGGCTATCATCATCCCGCCCCTTCCTGTACCAGTTAGTTTTGCTCCGTATGCACCCGCACTTCGCGCAGTTTCTACAAGTTCATCAAGCTCTTTGCATGAAACAGTTATTTTTTGCAAAAGTTCATGGTTTTTGTTCATTAATTCTCCAAGTTTTTTCAATTCATATTTTTTTAATTCTAATTTAGCTTTTTCTTCAAGGTTTTCATATTCCTTAAATATTGCATTTATTCTGTCTGGCTCTGCGTCCTTAAGTTTCTTCACGTCACCCACAACTTCTTTTGTAAGCGCAGTCTTTTTGGAGTTACCAAGAACTATTTCAAATGGCTTTTTTACTTTCACTAACTCTATTTTGTTTGCTCCACCCAATGTGTTCTTCTTGAACAATAAAAATCCCCCATAAACCGCCGCAGTATTATCTATCCCGCTTGGCGTTCCACTTCCCGCGGTCTCTCCTTCAAATGCTGCTTTGTTTATCTGCTCGTCGTTCCAACCCATCTTAAACTCATCATCTACAGCTCGAGCAATTGATGCGGCACAGGATGCACTTGCACCCACCCCTGATGCGGCATATAAGTCCCCTCCAAGAGTGATTTGTACTTTACATGGAACTTTCATGTATTCAAGCACTCTTGATATAAGCGAAGAATATTCCCCTTTCTTCTCTTCTTTATAGCCCGGAGTTGCGGGACGATTATCAATAAGTTCATAGCCATCCTCCCCAGGGATTCTTTTTACTTCTGCAGTTGTGACTTGTGCAAATGCACAGGGTATTCCTTCAAGTCCATAAACAACGAAGTGCTCACCAAATAGTATTGTTTTACCAAATCCCTTGCCCCTGCCAACCATGAAATCACCACTAATTTTGGGTTAAATAAATCTTTTAAATGAAAATTAGCTTTTAAATGGATTATTTTTTCGTTGCAGAGTAATGCACTAGTAGTGCCGAATCGCTTGAGAATAATGGCGGCTTTGTTGTAAATCCTACGCCGTTGAGAGCGCGCCTATAATTTTCAAAGGTTTTGTGTGCTTCCATCACCTGTGGTTTTGCTTCTGAACTTGGTTTTACTGATTCTAGCTGCTGGAGGTATTCGGAGAAATGAATCGGCTTTCCTTGTGCAACGAGTCCGTCAAAATGCCGCTCGTATTTTGCCCTCTCTTCCTGGGAAAAATTGAGCAGGCTTATCCAAGTTGATAACATTTCTCGCGTTTGTTCGAGTTCGGAACGCTGGTTCTTGTACTTTCCTTTTTCCTGTGAAATAAATGCAGTTCCTCTTTGAGCTTTTACTATTTTTCCATTGGATGAATATGCCAATCCGTTTGTTGAGACTTTTGCCCCTTTTGGAGCAACTAATAAAGTGCCACTTCTCCATGCGGGATGACACCAGTCCCAAAATTTGAATGAACCGCCTTTTTTCAATAATTTATTTGCTTCAGCAAAGATTACTTGCGAGCGCGAGATGTGGTGAAGCGCCGCTCCGCTTGTAGCAATATCCGCTTTTCCTGCAATTGAATTTATTACCCTGTTTCTTTTCATGTCTGAAAAATTTGTCGCGGCAACAATAATATTTTTTTCCGGGATTCCTGCCTGAATTAGTAATTGCTTGCTTGCCTGCAAATCCTTTGAACTAACATCTACTATTGCCACCTGAACTCTTCTTCTTTGTTCAGGATTTAATTTTTGAATAATTGGAAGAATTGTTTTTCCTGCGCCCGTACCCAAATCCACTATCATTACGTTTTTTTGTCTCTTCAGCATATTTATTGCATCAGATGATACGATTCGTGAGTTCTTTTCATTTGCATTTGTAATATTTCTTTGTATATCCACCGCCCACTGTGCCATTCGCGAACCGGTTGTGACTTTTGCAGCAGCTTTTTGTTTTGCGCTTTGTTTTTTTCTTATAGTGGTACTCCACTCTTCATCATACTCTCGTTTTGAACGCGCATCAAGAGCACTTTCAATAAATTTTCCAGGAATTGATTTTACGCCGAGCGACTCTCTTACACCTGAGTATAACCCCCAACCCCTTGCCCTCGCTTCCGCGGGAACCTTTGTTGGTGAGCCAATGTTTCTTGTGGGGTAAGGCGATTTTTTGAAAGGCGCAACCACTGCTTGGACGCGCTTTCCCCCTCTTCCGCGACCATTAACTACTGCCTCAAAAACCCTTTTTTGAAGCCTTGAATTAGACATATTGCCAATAGTTCTACGCAAAGCATTTCTTCTTGCAGGCATAAATATTACCGCTCGTTGGACAATTTAACTGTTTCTTTAATTAAAATCAATATTTCGGCACGAACTTTGTTCCGTAGTGGATTACGCCTTTTTCGCCGCTTGAGTAGAATTTGCGAAAAGTTGCTTCTACTTGCATTCCGATTTTGAGGTCCTCGTATTTGCAGTCAATTACTTGTGCTTCTATTCGTGCGCCTTCAACTAAATCAATTATTGCAACACAGTATGGTGCTTTGTCTTCAAATGCTTCTGGTCCTGAGTGGATTTGGGTGTAGGCAACTATTTTTCCGCTGCCCGAAAAATCCATTTCGGTAAAATCCAAGTTTCCGCAGGTGCATACTCCTTTGTACTCAAAGTAAGTAGCTGAGCATTTTGTGCATTTGTATCCGCGCAGCTTGTAGCGGTCGGAGTAGTTTCTCCATCTTATGATTGGACTTTCCCTAAACATTTTTTCACCCAAATTTTCTCATTTAACTTAAATTCTTCTCTTAAAATCTCCTCTTTTTACGAGGGGTTCTTGCATTGCTTTATCTTCTCTCCATTTCTTTGCGGCAAGGTAGCGGCTTCCTGCTTCTTCCTCGACGGGAATTGGTGCTTCTTCTGCCGGTCTTTTTAGCTGACCTAGTCTAACCGGTTCCTCCGCTTTCTTTGATCCGAAGATTTTGTCCATTATTCCCATGTTTTCACCCTTTTTTTAGTTCCCTAAATATCATTTCCATTTCCCAAATAATTTTTGCCCAAAAAATATCATTCACTTAAACTTCTCTCACACATTATTTCATTTTCTTAAATACGTGCACACACGCTGTTCCGCCGCTTCCGCCAACATTGTAGGTTACTCCTGTTGTTGCTCCTTTTACTTGTCTTTTTCCGCCTTCTCCGCGTAATTGCATTGTTGCTTCTATTGCTTGTTTTATTCCTGTTGCTGCCACGGGGTGTCCGCATGCTTTTAGTCCGCCCGAAGTATTAACTGGTTTTTTTCCATCGAAGTAAGTTTGTTTTGAAGTATAAAGCTGTGCTGCTTCTCCCTGCTTTGCTAGTCCTAGCGCCTCTACCGCGTATATTTCTGCTATTGAGAAGCAGTCATGTACTTCTGCGAACGAAACATCTTTTGCACTTATGCCGGCTTGTTTGTATGCACTTTGTGCAGCAAGTACTCCTGCATCAAGTCTTAAGAGTGATTTTCTTCTTGCGAGTGAGAGTGAATCTGTTGCAAGGCCAGAGCCTGTGATATAAACTTCTGCACCCATTTTTTTCGCGGTTTTTTCTGATGCAAGTATTACTGATGCGGCTCCGTCTGTGATTGGAGAACAATCAAAGAGTGTTAATGGGTCTGCCACCATTGTAGAGTTTAGTACTGTATCAACTGTAATTTCGTTTTGGTACTGCGCGTATGGATTTCGTGCTCCGTGGAAGTGATTCTTTACACTTACTTCAGCAAGCACCTCTCTTTTCAGTCCGTATTCTTTCATATATGCGCTTGCAAGTAACGCGTATAAGCCTGGGAAGGTTAGTCCATTAAAGCCTTCAAGCTCCTCGTCCCCCGCGCCCATTAGTGCGGTGGTTACTTGTTCGGTTGATATGTCAGTCATTTTTTCAACGCCTGAAGCCATTACTATATCAGCTGCACCTGATTCAATTGCTTGGATTCCTGATCTTAACGCAAGTGAGCCTGATGCGCATGCTCCTTCTACTCTAACACTTGGTTTATTTAAATTCAAATTCTCTGCAGCCATTGCACCAATGTGTAATTGCCCTGATGCGGGTCCTGCTATCATGTTTCCTGTGAAGAGTGAATCTATTTGCTTTGCATCTATCTTTGCGTCATTTAGCGCGCGTAGTTGTGCATCAAGCAAGAGTTCGCGTAAGCCCTCTTCCCACACCTCACCGAATTTGGTGATTCCGATTCCAATTACACCTACTTTCATAATATCAACTCATTTTCACAAAACATTTATTAAAATAAATAATTCACCATGATTTTATTCTGCTCATCTCTTTTCTATCTCTAACCAATATTTCAATTCCTTAATCATTTTTTCATTCGCATTTTTATCAGCCAATTCCGAAATGATTATTTCAAACATCGAACCGTCTTTGAGGTATACTAAAATTTTTCTTTTTCCCCCTGCATATGGATGTATTTCTGCTTTTTTAATTAAATCAAATTCTATTTTTTGTTCATTCCCTGTTGTCTGATTATAAATTCTAAGTTCATTCCCATATCTTGTAAATGAAATGCTCTCGTGCCCCATTTTTCCTTCAATATATTCCGGAACTGCCCTATCAAGTACTTCCTGTAGTTGCATTCTATATCTTCCGATTCCAAATGGTTTTCTGCCTCTGACTTTTACCTCGCCTTTTTCATCTTTTACATGCATGGCTTTTCCTATTAACCTATCCCCCTTTACAAGAACTGGTTCTCCTTTTGCATTAAACATTAAATAATCATTTCCTGCTTTGCCTGCAGCAGCAACTTGTTTTTTAAACCCCGGATATCGTTTCATTGTTTCGGCAAATGCATTCGCCAATCCCTCGCTTGTCCCGCGTGTTTTTGCCGCAGCATTTCTAAAATCTCTCACCGCTTTTAATCCAATTATGCCCGCTCCAAGTTGTTTTAAATCGTGAAACCTTCCTTCAGCAACAAATGTTTTTAGTCTTTTTACATTCTCAGTATGTGGTGCTTTCCACATCGCACTTCTTGCACTTTTTAATTTACGTACTGCTTCTTTAGAAACAAATCTACTTGTCGGAAGTACAATTTTTGTTCTACCCATAATAATCACTATTTGTGTATTCCCTCCATGTGTTTTACGTATTGCGGGTATGTGATGTATTCTTTTCTTGCGATGTAATCATTTACTTTTCTTGCTTTCTTCTGCGCTTCAGTAATTTTTTTTGTTGCGGTAAAAATAAATGCGTCGCTTCCGCTTCCGGAACCATAAGATACAACTAATATTTTGTCGCCGGGTTTTGCTATGTCAAGTACGCTTGCAAGTCCCAAAATTGAGGAGCCTGAGTATGTGTTCCCTATTTTTGTTACAACGAGTCCGGGTTCTATTTGTTCTTTTGTTACCCCGAATTGTTTTGCAACACGAAGAGGAAATTTTCCGTTCGGCATGTGAAAGACTACATATTTAAAGTCGGAGATTTTCGCTTTGCTCTTTTCAAGTATCATTTTTGTTGCGCTTGACACGTGCTTAAAGTATGCGGGTTCTCCTGTGAATCTTCCTGCGTGTGATGGGTAGGGTTCTTGCGCTCTTCTCCAAAAATCCGGTGTGTCGCTTGTGAATGAGCAAGTGTAGTCAAGTGTTGCAACGCTCTCCAAATTTGCTCCAACTATGAATGCCGCTCCGCCTGCCGCTGCGCTGTACTCTAGTGCATTGCCTGGTTCTGCTTGTGAGGTGTCAGCCCCAATACTTAATCCATATTTTATCATTCCCGAATCAACTAGTCCCGCGTTTATTTGTATTGTTGCGCTTCCTGCCTTGCATGCGAACTCTGTATCTACTGCCATGTATGAGTTGCCAATGTCAAGCGCTTCTCCTACAATTGATGCGGTTGGTTTTACCGCGTAGGGGTGTGACTCTGAACCGACATAAACTGAACCAATTTTTTTTCTATCAATATCTGCTCTCTTTAGTGCGTCGCGTGCGGCGGCTACTGCGATTGTTGCGGTGTCCTCATCTTTTCCGGGAACACTTTTTTCAGTTAAACCAAGTCCTGCTTTAATTGCATTAGCATCAGCGTTTTGTACCTCGGCAATTGTCTCTGCCTTTATTCTATACTTTGGTATGTATGCTCCCCAAGCCACTATTCCTGCCATAATATCAACACCAAGATTATCTCTTTTGATTATAATAAACTATATTGGTTGAGTGTTTAGACTTTTTTGCCCAAAGCACCCAATCCTGCTAGTAACTACTTTCTAAGAATCCGCATTTAAAAACCTTTCCAGAAAGACGAAGTTAATTACGACAATTGACGTGTCATTGTGGTTGGGCGGACCGGGGTTAAAGTAATTAAGTAAGGTTTAGGAAATTATCATTTTTCCTTTAGGCGGCGCATTGCCCCTCATTTCTTTTAGTATCTGTTCTGCCTTTGCTTGGTTCACTTCTTTTGCTTCAACCATTCTCTGGGCAACAATATCAACTTCTTTTTCGCTTGCCCCTGCTTGTACCGCAATATTTTTTGCATGCAGCTTCATATGCCCTGACTGGATTCCGGTCGTTACTATGGCTCTCATTGCGGCGAAGTTTTGTGCAAGCCCCACTGAGGCAATTATTCTGGCAAGTTCGCTTGCGCTTTTTACTCCGAGGATTTTTAGCGAGAGCTGTGCCATTGGATGTACTTTTGTTGCTCCACCCACTAACCCAAGAGCTAAAGGAAGTTCTATTTCGCCAACGAGGTCTCCGCTTGGGCTCTTATAATATTTAGTAAGAGGAGAGTATGCCCTCTGATAACTTGCGTACGCGTGCGCTCCTGCTTCTATTGCCCTAAAATCATTTCCTGTTGCAATCACCACAGAATCTATTCCATTCATTATCCCTTTGTTGTGTGTTGCAGAACGAAATGGGGTTGCTGCCGCAAATGCATAAGCATCAAGTATTCTCTCAATTATTTCTTCTCCGCTCATTTCGCCTTTTACGCTTTCTGCGAGTTTTTCTTTTGTCCATACTGTTGTTGCGCTTGCTTTTCTGTGTATCGCAAGGTTTGAGATTATTTTTAATCTTGCTTTCATCCCAGTTAATTCCTCAAGCTTCGGAGATATTTTTTCAAGCATTGTGTTAATTGCATTTGCGCCCATTGCATCGCGGACATCAACAAGCAGTTGAACCTCAATCATTTCTCCTCTCTCGGTTTTTAGAACCGTTGAAATTAAATCTTTTGGCCCCCCGCCGAATTTTACTAAAATTGGGTCAACTGTTTTTAAGAATTCCAATAACTCTTTTTTTGCGGTAACTATTTTTAGCGCCGCATTTGTAACATTTCCATTGCTTGCACTGGAAGCATTCTGCGCAGTGCCGTTTCCATTTGCCCCTTTAATTACATTCTCCAAAGGGTTCTCCCAGACGAGCTGTACTTGTCCTATCATAATGGGTTCATCTGCTGTTGTTGTGAATCCCTTGCTTAGTTTTGCCGCATTGCTGGCTGCCGCAACCACGCTTGGTTCTTCTAGCACAAATGGAATAACATATTCTTTTTCGTCAATCACAAAGTTTGTTGCAAGCCCTATTGGGAGGGGGTATGTTCCTATTACATTCTCAATTAATCTATTTGCTACCTCAAATGGCAAAGGCCCTTCTTTTGTTAGAAGAGTTTTTTCTGCATCATTTAACGCAAATTCACGCGCAACTATGCGCTGGCGCTCTGCAATGCTTTTAGTGTAGAATCCTGCAAAGTTCTCTTTATTCATCCACTCACCAAACAAATACTCCCTTAGTGTAATAAATATAAATCATGCCCCTGCCTTAAATCATTAAATGTTTTTTAAAACCACCAAATAACACCATCAAATAATTTTTGTATTCTTAAAACAAAAATAATTATATTTTTTTCTAATTTTACTTTTTAAATAATATATTATTCTTATAATTCTACTTTTAGAACAATTACACTTTTGGGCACAAATTGTTAAGGGGTGTTTTTGAGAGGGCGATTGTTATTTTGTCCCCTTTTGTTAGGTATCTTTGGCTTGTGGAATCAAGTGCAAGTATCATCCCCTCTTTTTTTGTAGTAAGCTCAAATTTTGTCAAAGGATTACTTGTTATTTTGCCATAGCGAATCAAATATTTGTGTGAGTTCTCCGCAGATTTTGCGCCCTGCATTTCTCTAATCAAAAACCTTGCTTCGTTTAATTCGCAGTCAAAGGGTTTTCCTCCTGCGCTTGCAAACCACGAGGTGCTTCCGGTTCCGCTGGCAATTATTATTCCTGAACTCTTTTGATTTTCCCTCGCTTCTCCGAATTGTATTTCATATTCTGAGAGTTTGTATGCTTTCTCTGAGCCGAAATATACTTCATTAAGAACAGGTTCATCAAGAGGATAGCCGTTTATGCTTACTTCTAAACGCTTGCGCACCTTTTGTGAGTACTCCCCGTTAATTATTCCTTCAAGTTTTGCGAGTTCATTAATTCCAAAACTTGCCAGGGTGCATTCAGCCAAACAACTCTCAATCCCAATGCAAATTACCTGCTGGTTTGTAATATATCGGCCTGTTTTTAGAAATGTTCCGTCTGTCCCCACAATTATTACTAGTGCCCCAAGCGGCAAATCTTCTTTTAGCAGAATTGAAACAGGTTTCTTTTTGCAGGAAATTTTTTTTGTGCGGAGCATTTTCTCAATTTCTTTTAGCGCGCTTCTTGTCGCAACATCGGCTACTTCCTTATGAACTAATAAACATTTTTTTATTTTTATCATCAAATCACTTATAGCTTAGTATAGTTGGTATTAAATTTATTTGTTTGGATGAATAAAAGCGTTCCTTCGCCCAAAGAATTCAAAGTTAATATTTGTCCCAAAATTAAATATCTTTATTTGAGTGGTCTATTTTTGGGGTTACTTTCTCTGCTTCATCTGCGCGTTTTATTCCCATTGCTGCATCTGCGACTTTTAAGTCAAGGTATTTTATTATCTGCTGTGAGGCTTCTCTCCCTGCATTAATTGCGTGTATCACTGTTTTTGGTCCGTGTACGCAGTCGCCTGCGGCGAACACATTAGGGAGTATTGTTTGGTGTGTTTCATTTACTTTTATGCACCCATCCTTCTCTGTTCTTAGCGGTGCTTTAAGTGAATCCTCATCGTCATGTTCCTGCCCTATCGCGTATATTGCTTTTGTGCACTCGAGTTCTCCTTTAACATGATTCTCATAAATTATTTTCTCAACTTTTTCAGTCCCAATAAATTCCTTTGCCTTTACCCCAAAAAGGAATTTTACATCCTCTTCTTTTGCTTCGTGATAATCTTTTGGGGATACTCCTTTGAATGCGTCTTTTTCTTCCGCAGCTGTGATACATGTTACGTCTCCCCCGAGGCGTATTGCGCTTCTTGCGGCATCAATTCCAACGTAACCCGCGCCTACAACAACAACTTTTTCCCCCGGGGAAATCATTGGGATATTGCTTTGATTTAAATTCACTAAGAATTTCATTGCCGACATTACTCCTTTTAGTCCCGAGCCGGGTATGTCAAGCACTCTTGATTTTCCTACGCCTGTTCCAACGAACACCGCATCAAATCTTTTTGATATGCTATCAAGTGATTCTTCATTTATTTTTGCATTTGGTTCAAAATCTATCCCTAGTTCGTGCAGCCCTGCAAGCTCCTTTGCTACAACATTTTTTGGGAGACGAAATTCCGGAACACCGTATTTTATTACTCCGCCAAACGAGTTTGTTCCCTCAAATACTGTTACATGCATTCCTATTTGTGAGAGGTATGCTGCTACCGCGAGTCCTGAGGGACCCGAGCCTATTATCGCAATTTTTTTCCCCACTAAGTTGTGGCGGGAAGGGTAGGGTGAATTATCTCCAATAAATCTTTCTATTCCTCCGATGCATACTGCTCCGCCAGGAGTTTTTCCTAAGATACATTCTCCTTCGCATTGTTTTTCCTGCTGGCAAATCCTGCCGCAAATACTTGGGAAAAAGTTTTTTTCTCTAATAATTTTTACTGCCGCTACCACATCCCCTTCTCTAAATGCTTTTATGAATCCGGGAATATTTACTTGCGCGGGGCAGGCTTGTACGCATTTTGGTTCCTTGCATTGGAGGCAGCGGTTCGCCTCGGCTATTGCTTCATCAAGCGTGAATCCGGCTTCAACCTCTTTAAAAGTAGTTTTTCTTTCAGTTAGCGCAAGTAATGGAACCTTCATCAAAACACCAAGTCATTAACCTAAACTTAACTCATTTTCCGTAAGATAGGCGTCATTTTCCGCTCACCAGTACGGAGAAATATTATCTGGGGTTAGCAGTATAAAAAGCTTTGTAAAAAACGAAGTGTATTACGGCGATTGACGTAATGGATTTGAGTTTTTTTAGTTCTCTATCCATTCCTTTAGTTTTCCAAGGATAATTGGCTTTTCTGCGTGAAGCTCGGCAATATTTTTGCACCCTACCAAAAAGGATGCGATTTCCATTTCTTTTTTTAGCCCGAATAAATATTTTTTTATTGCGTCGCTTCCGTCTTTGTTCTGTGCCTTAAGGATTGGCATTGCGTTTGCGCACATATCAGCACCAAGCACGAGTGCTTTTACTGCATCAACTCCGTTTCTTATTCCTCCAGAGGCAATAACTTTCTTTGCTGTCCCATGAAGTGCACTTTTTACTTGCATTAGTGATACTGCGGTTGGAAGTCCAAACTCACGGAATATTTCTCCAAATCCGTTTTTGTGGCGAAGAGAATCAACTGCGGTCCATGATGTCCCGCCCGCGCCCTGCACATCAATCGCTTTAATGTTTGAGTCCTTTAATGCAAAAGCGATTTCATAGGATACGCCATGCCCCACTTCTTTTACATAAACAGGAACACTTATTTTATCAGCATAATCAATTATCTTCTCAACTAGCCCGGAAAAATCCGCGTCTCCCTCTGGTTGTACCGCTTCCTGCGCTGCGTTTAAGTGTATTGCAAGCGCATCCGCTTCTATTGCACCAAGCGCCCCATTAATATCGTCAGGCGAGAATTGTTTTAGTTGCGCTGCGCCAATATTTCCCGCAAGAAAAATATTTGGAGCAACGTCGCGAACAAAATATGTTTCTGTTAGTGACGGGTGCTGTATCATTGCTCTCATGCTTCCAAGACCCATCCCTATTCCAATTTCCTCACAGGCTTGGGCAATATCCAAATTAATTTTCTTTGACGCCTGCGCGCCTCCTGTGATTGCTGAAGCCATAAAAGGGAAGGAGAATTTTTTTCCTAAGAACTCTGTTTCTAAATTAACTTCGCTCATGCTTATCTGAGGAAGGCACTTGTAATTTAGTTCCACACACTCAAAGAGCGTAGTTTTTTCGCGGAATGAAACGTCCTTTGTTGCGGAGAGCTTTAAGTGGTCAATTTTTCGTTTTTCTATTTGGGATACCATAAACAAAACCTTTAATTTTTCATTAAACCGTGTTTTTTTCTAAACGCAATTTCAGCTTCGTGAAATACCGCTTTTTTATTTTCAAGAATTGCTGCTATCCCAGCTTCGGCTTCAATCTTTGCTAGGCTAAATATCGCAGGGTCTGCCTCAACATAGAACGGATTTTTTCTGCCTGTTGGGTGAAATACTAATAGGGTTTTTACAGCCTCAGCCATATCCGCCCCTTTTCTTGTAAGGGCTTCCTCTCTTTCGCCTGATTGAGAGAGAACTTTCTGTGCCTGGCTCAAAAAATACTGCTCATTTACTACGCTTCCTTGGTTTTTTTTGTCCCTTCTAATTCTTGCGCTCAGTCCTTTAACCAAAAATCTGCAAAGTTTTCTTGCGGCTCTTTCTTCACAAACGCCTTTATTCCTCCTCGCAATATCCGCGGCTTTTACTAGTCTAAATAAATCAAGTGTTTCGTGCATCTGCGCCCAGGGCATTCCCATTCCTTTGAGGAGTTCTCTTCTTTTTGCCATTACCGCCTCATTCTTTTTTGCAAACTCCGCGAGCGGTTTTTTTAATGGGGCAAGCATTGCGCTCTCGGGTCTATATGCTAATGTAAACTCTTTGCTCAAACGAATGTTTCTTCCGGCGCTTCTTTGAGAGTATCTTGAAGGCAAAGAAACATTTTTTACTGCGTGTTTAATTGCCAGGCCTGTTAATCTTAATTTGCTAAGTTTTTGCATAAATTTCACCTTATATTTTTCTATCCACTAAATACTCTGCGAATTTCTTTAGCATTATTTTTGCATTATTCTCAGGAAGTACTTTATCAACTTTTTTCCATGCACCCTCAATGAGTTTCTCAGCGGTTTTGCGCGAGTATTGTATTCCATCATATTTATTTATTATATCAAGCGCTTCTTGTATAATTTTTTCATCAACTGTGTGGGAATCAAGTATCTCAACTAAACGCGTAGAATCTTTTTTTGATGCCTTCTGCAGTGTGCGGATGATTATTAATGTTCTTTTTCCCTCGTGAATATCCCCGCCTATTGAACCTTTCTTTTCTTTGAAAGTGGTTTCTGTTAATTCTAAAATATCATCTTGTATCTGAAAACCCACTCCAACTATCTGGCCAAATTCCCCTAATGCTTCAAACTGTTCTTTACTTGCGCCCCCCAAAATTGCGCCTAATTGACAGGCAAATCTTGTTAATACTCCTGTCTTTGAGAGGCACATATTTAGGTATTGATTTTCATTCGGAGTGAATCCTCCGTGGTGCCATGCGATATCCCATGCCTGTCCCGAGCAGACCCTCAATAATTCTTTTGCGTATAAATCGTAAATCCTTAATCTTTTTTCATTCCCCAAACCAAAATCATCATTCATTATTTTTACAAGCGGCCAGTAGAACATTATTGTTCCTGTGTTAACCGCAGTATCAACGCCAAATATTTTATGAGTGCAGGCCTTTCCTCTTCTTGCGGCGGAATCATCCTCCACATCATCCTGCATTAGGGTGTTATGAACTGCTATTCCATTTGCAATATAACTATGTGTCTCTTCTACTTCAATATCATATGTTTGAACGGGTTCTTCTTCAGTTACTTCACGCACTTCAACAAACCCTAATTGCTCAAAACTAAGTTGCTCTGGGAGAGAGGGAACTTTTTCCTCCTGCCTTAATGAAATTGCCTTAGTACCATTCCACTCCATTATGTTTTGAGTATAAAGTAAAGTTGTCTGCGAGCGTGTCACATTAATTGTATAAAGTATTGTTTGTTTTTTTATTGCGTTTGGAAAATGTTCATTTGAAACAAGTTTTTTGTTAATGTTTCCGGTAATAAATCCGATACTATCAAGCAGCATCTTCATCTGTTCCATTAAAAGTTTGTTTGCACAGCCAAACCTCAAGTCACCGTCTTTTGTAATGTGACAATCGGCGTCAATATATCCTTTTACAAAAGCCACCTTATACTCTTTTGGTAATTTAAAAACCCATTCGGGGATTGATATCTCTAAATGGTTTTTATTAAGCCCTAACCGAGTAAAAAATTTAACTAATGCTGTTGAACAACAAGTAATTGTTTTTGCATACTTTGAGGATTCTGCCTCAAAAACCTTGTCCACAAGCTTTTCATATTCTTTTCTATCTTCTGCTTCTGCAGGAAGACAAAAATCTACTTTATCTTTTGCTATGTGCCCATCACCTATGATTAGCCCACACAATTGAGTGAGTTCTTTAGTCATTACTGCTGGTATTGTGTATCTGTCTTTGGAACTCTTCTTAATCATCGGCAGTGCAGGCAAAACCCCTTCCTTGCCATACACATTTTTCCCAACAACAAGTATTTCACCTTTTCTAAGATTCTTTGCTCTTCTCCACTCAAATCGCACCTCGGCTTTTGCATACATACACTTATTTTCTTCAAAGTCATCCCAAATCAATCCCACTTCCTCAACTAAATAATCCGCTAACTCTTTTGGAATCAGGCAATTTTTATACCCAAATAATGAATTCTTCGCAGCTTTGGGGGTCATGCCAAAATCGTGTTTCAAAAAAAGTCCGTCCACTAATGAAGAGATTGTTTTGTCTTTTTTTGAAAGTAAGTTCCTTAGTTTCACAATGGATTCTTTTTTTATTGCAAACCGTGTCGGCTGGTCTTTTGTCACAACCAGAAAGGGGTGTTCTTCTGTTGCTAACAGTGTCCTATTGTTTGAAACAACTTTCAAAACCTTTTTTATCCCGTTATTATGCTTATACGAAACTCTTCTTTCTTTTATTCTCCCGTGTTTATCAACTGAAATAACATAATCCCCTACTTGCACATCCTTCATTTTCTTTGGTGCCCCATCAGCCATCCATACTAAAGTATTCTCATCAACACAGCCGTTGTGTATTAATTCTACCATTGGAGCTAACTTTAGTGCGTCCTCCCATTTTCCTCCAACCGCTTCTGATACTATGCAAGTCATTATTGGCCGAAATCTCTTTCCTCCTCTGTCAAGTAAATCCCATATTGGTTCATTTACTCCTTTTGTATATGCTTCTAAATCAAGTTCAAAAATGGATTTGCCTAAAGCCCCCTCAACCCACTGCTTTGTTGCTTTGCGAGGAATATACTTCTCAATCTCTTTTTCTGTTTCGGGTACCTTTGCTTTAAGGAACTCTTTTATTGTCATTTCAGAGTCTTTTTTTGATATCATTTAATTCAACTCAAAGATAGTGTGTTTGAACTCATTAAAAAATGTATCTTGGGGGTTTTAAATTACTGCTTAACTTTCCCCTATTATTGTACCCCTAATTGTTCCTCAAACTTTCGTTCAAGGATTAAAAGAAACTCATCTATTTTCTCTGCGGGTATTCGCGCCCCCGCGGCAACTTTGTGTCCTCCTCCCTCAACACCCTCAATTTCACTCCCAATCTCTTTTAGGGCTTTTCCAATATTTAGCCCCCTTCTCACAAGTTCGCTTGTTCCTCTTCCGGATGCTTTTATTGTTCCGTCTTCGTTTCGCGCAAGCGCAATAATTGGTTTTGTTTCTGAGATTATTGAGCCGTATAACATTCCGGCGATTATTCCAACTAAGGATTCTTCTATTGCATCTCCCGCATCAAAAAAATAAAATGACTTTCGTTCATCTATTCCGTGCTGCTGGATGAATTCAATTCCTTTGCGTAGCGCTGCTCTATGTTCATCAAGCATTGCGATTGCATTGCCATACTCTCCGCCGGGATTTCTATCACCCAAACAAATCGCTAATCCTATCTCGGGTTTTTTGTGCCTGCCGCAGGCATTGAGGGTTGTGGCAAATTCTTTCCCGTCGCGAAGAGGAGATTTCTCCGCTTCTTTTAGGAAAGTGTAGGTTTCCCCAATTAATTGTTTTATTTTCCATTCCGCGACATTTGCGTTCGCTAAGTGCATTATTAGGGCGGAGGAGAGAATTTTTTTTTGTTCGCTTGAGAGGTCCTCATACGAGAGCCACCTCTCTGTGAAATCATCCTTTAGCGGAATGCCTAATCCAATCAGAAATGCTTTGCAATTATCCTCGTTTGCGGTTAAGTCGGGGAGGATTGGGTTTGAGGAGTAAGCTAAATATGAAACTAAGGGGCGGGAGATTCTGCCGTATAAAGACAAGTCCCTTTTTACTAAAACAATTTTTGCTTCTTTTGCAATCTCAATTATTTTTCTGTTTAACCCGACCAAGGAAGAACTTGAATTATTGTCCTGCATATCCCCTAGCGCCCCAACAATCGCTAACTGGGAGAGGTCAGTGTTTTTCTTATTCAGCGCAAGAGCGAAGAAGAATGCTGCGCCTGCGCCACAAAGTTCTTTTCCTCCGTCAATTCCAAAGAGAAGCGGGTTAGCGTGCCATTTGAATTTTTTTGCTTCCTCTGTGTTTATGGATTGATGGTGGTCTATTATGAATAAATTTCCATCAAATTCTTTTAGTAAATAATCTAATTGGCCGGAGCCAAAATCAACAAACAAATAATTTTTTCCCAGGGCGCGTATCTGGGAAATATTTTCTTTGTAGAGTTGTTTAAGGCACAGGGAAGAAACTTTTTTTCCTTCCCGCGTAAGGGCTTTTATCACAATTGCTCCGCTTGAAATCCCGTCCGCGTCATAATGATGAACCACAACAAAATCATCGCGTTTTTTTATCTCCGCGCTCATTTCATCAATCAGGACAAAAAAGCCATTCTCGTCTCTAGGGGAGAGAGTTTCTCCATAATGCATAAAATAATCTATATTTAGAGGTGTTAAAAGGTTTAGGTTAGTGGCGTGCCGATAGTGTATTTAGCAAACAAAAACCAATTAGTCTGGTTTGAACCAAGCGTCTTTTAATCATTAATTTTCTATCTTTGTTATGGTTTTCGGCGGATTGAAAGGATTTTTCTCAAAGAAAGACGAAGCGCCTTTTATTAGGATTACAATTGAAGAGGTGCCTATGCTCATTGAGAAAGAGTTTCTATTAAAGAAGAGTTCTCTTGAGGATTTTGCGGCAAAGAAAATAGCCCAAGCAAAGTATGTGCATGGAAAAAGCTCAGCGCTTCTTGAACTTATTTCAGCTAAAGAGCTTGAGGGAAAAGCAAATGAGCGATTAAATAAAGCGGCGCTTACTTCAAAGAAGCAGCTTGAGAATCAGTTAAGAAAACTCCTTCAAAAAATTAGTCCCCAAGAGAGAGGGAATACTCTTGAGGACGCGAGAAAATACGCGGGGGAAGCTAATGCGCTTTTGGTAAATGAAATTGTGGGATTAAGAAAAAATATTGCTTATACAAGTATTTACTTTAAAGATGAAATGAAAGAGCTTGGAGAGAACTTGCAGGAAATGCTTAATTCATTTGACGCGATGAATAAAGAGTTTGCTAATGCAAAAGAATTATTTGAGTTTGAGAAAACAAAGGCACTTGTGGGCGCGGTAATAAAAAAGAAGAAACTAATTGAGGAGAAAGAGGGCGCGTTAAATAAAGCGCATGGTGAAATTGATTTAATAGAAAGAAAATCCACTGAACAAAAAAACAAGCTGGCGCAAAAGCAGCAGGGAAATGAATTTGTAAAAGCAAGGGAACTTGATGAACAAATGAATAATCTCATGGGAGAAAAACAGGAGCTCAAAACTCAAATCAGTGCGCTGATTTTAAACATTGACAGGCCAATGCAGAGATTTAGGCAGTTAGTTGATTCGGGGAGATGGAAACTCCCAAAAGAAGAGAAGGACATGCTTGAACAATTTATTACAAATCCTATTCTTGCGCTAAAAAAGGACCCGCGCGCTGATATATTCAAAAAAGTCTTGGGGGAAATTGTATCCGCCATACAGGAAGGAGAAATTGAACTAAAGGAGAGGGAGAAAGAGAAGAGGCTTGAGTCCCTGCAGGAACTAATTAACTTTGATTTCTTCGGGAAAGTATTTTGGAAAATGAATGAAATACAAAAAAAACAGGATGAGTTAAATAAATTAATACAGGAGAATAATGCGAAGAAGGACCTCGCGAAGGAAGAGGAGACACTTAAGGAACTTGGGAGAGTTAGTACGGAACTTGGAGAGAAAAAAGATTTCGCGCAAAAGGACCTTGAGCAGGCAAGAAGAGAAATTGCTAATGAACTTGCGCAAATAAAATCATTCGCTGAAAAAGTATTGGGTAAAACAATTATTTTTGAAGAAGAAGCGTTTTGAGTTGATAAATTTTATAAAATACGCTGTGAATTGTATGAAAAAACAGATTATTGTGGCGGCTTCGGGTTATTTTGACCCCCTTCATGTTGGCCACATTGAGAATTTACAACTAGCAAAGAAACTCGGGGGCAAATTAATTGTTATTGTAAATAATGATAAACAAGCGATACTAAAAAAAGGTTATGAGTTCATGCCATTTAAGGAAAGGATGGAAATAGTTAAAGCACTTCGCTGTGTGGATGAAGTATACCCGTCAATTGATACTGACAGAAGCGTATGCAAATCGCTTGAGGCGGTGAAGCCGGATATTTTCGCAAAAGGCGGGAATAGGGGCAGCAAAGAAATCCCTGAGGGGGAAGTGTGCAGGCGGTTAGGAATAAAAATTGTTGATGGATTGGGAAAAAAGATTCAATCATCCTCCGAGCTTGTACAGAAATTTAAAGAAAAAATATTGTAAAAAATTAAACATCAATAAATGCCAATCTTAATTTTCCATCCTTGTTCTGACCTAAAACAATTATGTTCTTTGAACTAAAATTATAAGTATTTCTGCTCAAAAATTTTGTGACGCCGCTGTCCCAAAGCACATCCATTAATTCTGATTCAGCCTCAAGAAGTGCCTCATAATTTATTTTAGGATTACTTTTTACAAATCCTTTAATTACCAAATATTCTTCTCTTGAGCCAAACCATGATTTTCTGTTTCGCTTCTTTGCCCAAAAATACTGCCAAAGCGACCTGAGAGAGGGTTTATTGAAATATTGTTGGACCCCTAATTTTGGGTTTGACTTAACTGGAACAAAAACAAATGAGTCTGCGGAAGATTTCTTTGCACATTCAATCAAAATCGTTTCGGCTTGTTTTGCTAATTCCATCTCGGTTCTTCCGGCAAGAGTTGGTTTTATTATTCTTCTCCTATTATTTCCCCTGCCGACAAAGATTGTAGTATAGTGGCGTTTCTCTTGTGAATATCCGTTGCCTTTTCGAAAATCCTTTGTGAATGCTGTTGCAGATGAATCAAAGTTTTTCAGTCTGCGCCTTGTTCCCTTTAAACCCATAAACTAATCTTGTCCAAAGTTAAATTTAATGCTTTCCTCAAATTAAACCAGCTCAAATCACTAATTTAGTGGGTTTTAACCCAAACCAAAAAGCCCTTTTTTTAAGCATTTCCAAGCAGGGGTTATGTATGGATTCGGCTAATGAGATTAGGCTGTGCAAGTACTTGCTTGAGAAATACTCTGATATCATTAATGAGCACGAAAAGAGGACTATTGGGGAAATTAAGGCGCTTGTTGATGGGACTGATCTCTCTATACAATCATTTGTAGAGGATTTTAGGGGACCGGCTTATTCATTCCAAAGCGATTATGAGGGCGCATTACGTCAAGCATTTGATTTTGTTAAAAAAGAAATTAGTTTTGTTGATGCGGAGCTTAATGTAAATTACTGGCTTACTCCAAGAGAAATACTTGAGGCCAAAGTCGCGGATGATGAGGACCTCGCGGTATTCCTCTGCGCAGTAATGAAGGCACTTGGGGATGATAAGGCAGAGGCAATTATCGCGGAGCTTGATAACCTTAAAACACACGCATTTGTATTAACTGAAATAGGGGGCAAAGCACTGCTGCTTGACCCCGCGCAGGAACACGCATTTGATGAATATCTCGGTTCAAAAGCGGAGATAATCAAGAAATACTCTTTTCAAAAACAAAAAATCAAGAGATTCCTCTACAGATTTAATTCGCAAAAATATGAACAGTTCCTTGATGTGGATGAAGAATAAATTTGTGTTTTTGTTTGTCCTAACAGGTTTTTAAATCATACTAACCAAAATTAATTTACGAAAATTTGGTGAAAAGAATGAGCGCAAAGAATGATTCAAATAAGTGTATGTATTGCGGAGCATGCGTTGGGATTTGTCCTACGCAGGCGATAGTGCTAAAGGATACAAGAATTTTTATTGATGAAAAAAAATGTATTTCGTGCGGAGCATGCGTAAAAATCTGTCCTGTTGGGGCAATGAGCCTTGAGAAGAAGTAATTACTGGATATTTATTTGGAATAATTAAGTAAAGTGATTTTGATGACTGGAAAAGAAATTATTTATGATGTAATTGTTGCTGGTGCGGGTCCCGCTGGGCTTGCGGCAGGAATTGAACTTGCAAAAGGAAAGGCAAATGTTCTCATACTTGATAGAAAACAGGAAATTGGCTGCCCGAAGAGGTGCGCTGAAGGATTAAGCAATACTTGGTTTAACATAATGAAACTAACCCCTAACCCTGCTTGGGCAGTACAGGAAATTAAGGGCGCTGTACTTTGGTCCCCTAATGGGAAGAGCGTAAAAATGAAGGACAAAAAAGTTCTTGGTTATGTTCTTGAAAGAAAAATGTTCGAAAAGTACCTCGCAATAGAAGCGGCGAAACTTGGGGCAAAAATATTAATGAAACACCAAATAATTGAGGCAAAAAAAGAAAACGGAATTGTTGTATTAAAAGTAGAAGTTAATCATGAAGTAAAAGAGTTCAAAGCAAAGATGATTGTTGCGTGTGATGGAATTGATTCACTTGTTGCAAGAATGCTGGGGCTTAATACAAAGAGTAATTTGTATGATACTGATTCGGGTTACCAATATGAAATGACAAATGTTTCAGGTTATGATGAGGATTGCTTGCATCTTTACTTTGGAGTAAAAATTGCCCCAAGAGGATATATTTGGATTTTCCCAAAAAGAGATGGAACAGCAAATGTTGGAATAGGAATTGGCGGAGAAGAATCTGCTAAAACTAAAATTAATGCAAAAGAATATTTGGATAATTGGATTGCAACACAACCAGGACTTGCGAACGGCTCAATAATTGAAATTAATGCCGGAGGAATACCTGTTGGCGGATTCCTTGAGAAAATGGATGCAGATAATTTACTCGTTGCGGGGGACGCGGGGCACATGGTTGACCCAATACATGGAGGAGGAATAGGTATCGCAATGGAAGGCGGAAGGCTTGCGGGAGAAGTTGCATTAAGAGCAGTAAAAGCAAATGATTATTCTTCAAAAGTACTTGGGACTTATACAAAGGAATGGTTTAAGCTCCGCGGAGATAAACTAAAACGAAGACTTAAATCAAGGCACTTACTTGAACAATTAAGCGATGATGATTTTAATTACCTCGCTGAGAGCATCACAATGGATGAGGCACTAAAAATAGGTAATGGAACACTAAGCAAGGCAGAGAAAGTAATGCTATTCACAAAAAAACTAATTAAGAGACCCGGGCTTGTTAAAATCATGATGAAATTTTTCTAACACAATACTCATCAAAAATTTCAACAAACAGCACTTACACAACCATGTTTTAGAAAAGAGTGTGTCTAGTTAAAAGAGTATTTATTTATCGTGCCGCGATGAGTCTGACACAGTAAAATCACTTCTTCTAACACCATAATCAAGCCCCGCTAGTTTCTTAATAAAATAAGCCATTACTGGATCAATTGCCGTTAACTTTTCTTCTTTATCCCTCAACTCATATCTAAACGGGTGAAAATAAGCAATACGTTGATAATCGAGTTTAAGGGGATTAGAAAAATAAGGATTAAATATTGAGCGCGATTCAATCTTGACTATTGCATTGTTTGGGTAAGGGTATTCATAATATTCGCTTGCAACCCACCTCCTTTCCCTCTTCTTTATTCGTTCTTGGAGAATTGGATTTGAAATTACAATATAATATCTAAAACCTTTTCTAAAAGCAAATGAGGCTGGCGATAATAATGGTGTTCCCCTTCCGCCAGGCTCTCCATGCCAAAGTCTTTGCAAGCTTTTTAACTGCCTAACCAAACTCCTTTTTCTACCGGCAGGCATATTACTATCTTTAATCATTTCAATGCTTGCTTGTTTAAATGGCTCAATAGAAGGAAATTTTTTTGTGGCAGAGCCCATGCGGTAACGCAAAGCCTTTTTATAACGGGGACCAAATTTCTTAACAGCTGCATTATATTCATTTGATCCATACCCGTGCTGTTTAGTTATCCTCCTCATTTGTACTTCTATACTTGCATCATCCAACATCTTTCGAAAACCAGCTTCCAAATTCATTATCTCCTGTTTAGTTGGGGATACACGTGGTTGCTCCCCTCGCATAAAATCCCAGTACTTATAAGCCTCCTTAATGACTTTGCGCCGCTGTTTTTGAGTGGGCGTTTTTTTGCTAATGAGTTGATTTTTGGAAGGCACTCTTATTAAGGATTTTTGGGCAGGATTCTTTTGCATAACAAATTAAGGAGGTCTTTAGAATTTAATTCTTTCTTAAACAAAAAATCAAAAACATCCCACTAAACAAAGCAGAGAAAGTAATAATATTCACAAAAAAACTAATTAAGAGACCCGGACTAATTAAAGTAATGATGAAGTTCTTTGTTTAAAAGCGAAGAATTAATCATTGAACCCTTCTTGCAACCACAACATCGTGGTGCCAAATCTTGTACCCGTCTTTCTTATAATACCACGGTCGGCAGTCTACTTCAAACCGCATTCCTTCTCTTTCAATAATTGATTTCCCGTGCGGACCAAATGTCGTGTACTGCACATCAGTAACTAATACCCCTCCAACTTTTAGCACAGGAAGTGTTTGCTTAATATACTCCGTACTTTGTTTATCAAGGTGAAAGATTCCTATGTGTGAATATAAAACATCGACGCTTTCTTTTTTGAAGTATCTGTGGAACAAGGAGTCTTTTGATAAAATGAATTTTACTTTATTACTCTTAAGCCATTCGGGGTACGCAACATCAGAGAAGCCATATGCCTTTACTCTTGGAAACTTTTTAGCAATCTGATTAATTGCAATCCCCCTTGCACAGCCCCAATCAACAATAACTGGTTTTTGTTGTTTTAATACTTTTGAGGAAATTAAATCGGCTAATTTAAAACCAAGTTTTCTTTGAACCTTGACAAGAGTAGTTGATTCTGTGGGTCAAGGGGGGTCTGATTCAGAAAACCCTCTTGAGTATCTTGTTACGTTTCGTTTTCTAGACCAAGCATCTACTTCGCCATATTCAACAAATCCTCTTTGCGCATTTTTGCCTTTTTTCCCACACAACCTACCTTTTCCAAAAACAAAGTGAGGGTGTAGTGGTTTTTGTGGTTGCATACATACTGCTCGTTACATCAAAATTTAATTGTTTCCAAACACTACTTCTTCATGGAAAACACTAAATCAATCCAACTAAGCAACCTTACGCTTAAGCACCTTGTAGCGGAGCTTAAGTTCCTTGAGAATGGTTTTGTGAATAATGTACAAACCTTAGAAAATGGCTGGATGAAGATAAAGGTGCATACTAAACAAGGCGATAAGAATCTCGTGCTCACTCCTAACGCACTTTTCATTTCAAATTACTCTTTACAGGCAAAATCAAGCCCTGGGGGATTTTCTGCACTCCTCAAAAAATACTTAGATAACCAGAGAATCATTTCCCTTAACCAGCGCTCCGCTGATAGAATAGTTGTTTTTGAATTCATGAGTGTTTTTATGATACTTGAGCTCTTCGCGAAAGGAAATGTAATTCTCTGTGATAGAGAAATGAAAATAATTAAGGCGATGAGAAGGGAAGAGTGGAAGGATAGGAAACTTGAGCAAAACGAGGAGTACAAGTTCCCAAGCTCAAAGGGAATTAATCCTGTTGAGGAAACACCAAAGGAATTTGAGAAGAAACTTGCTGAAAACAAAAAGACTTTCTTTGGTGCGTGCGTTGATATACTCAATACTTCCCCCGCGATACTTGAATATGTTTTTGATGAACTAAAACTTGATAAGAAAAAGAACGCAACTGAGGCAACCGCGGCAGAAGCAAAAAAGCTCCTAAAGAAAATGCAGGAGATTTACAATAGTCCCGCAAAGAAAGCAGTCCTAATTGAGGGGGCACTTTACACTACTGAAATTGGGAAACCTAAGGATAAGGAATTTGAGAGTGTAAGTTCTGCACTCAACGCACTAATGCTTAATGAGGAAGTAAAAGAAAACGCAATCGCACTCACTAAAGAAGCTAAGGTGGAAAAGGAAAGTAAATACGAGAAAGAGAAGCGTGCAAAGGAAAACCAAATGAGGGGCCTTGAGGTGCAGGCGAAGGAGGCACAAGAAAAGGGCGAGGAAATTTATCTAAAATACGCCCAGCTAAAGGAACTAATTGAGGCGGTAAAGAAAGGAGAAGAGAAGGGTCTAAGTGAAAAAGAAATAATGGAGAAGATTAACTCAAAGAAGAAGCTAATTAAGGAACTTGAGTTTAAGAAAAATAAGCTTGTAGTTTGTTAGCACTCACTTTCTCTAGAAAAAACCAAATAAACATAACCTAAATTCTTTCAAGTAGAGTCTTATATCAAGCAAATTTTCAAAATTGCCTTTCTTCAAGGCTTAACAACCAAAAAATTAGAAACTAGTGTGCTTGGGAGTCTAGCCCGAAGCCAAGCGTTTAGTGCCTGGCCGGACTTTTAACATTAATCCTTTTTCTGTGCTTCTTCTAGGATTTCTCTCTCATCAACAATGAACACGTCGCTCACTGCTGTTACTGAGGAGTATGGTACTTCAATTAATTTGTCCACTTTCCCTAGTTTTGATAGAAGCCTGGATGTTCTGTCTACTTCAACGACCAAGAACTCTATGTCTCCGCCAACTTCGGATACGATTATGTCAACTAATTTGCCAACTTCGTCTCCTCTGTTAGTGATTACTCTTTTGGATGCTAGTTGTCTAGCGATTGTGTATTTGTACATTTTTTGACACCTGTAAAAACTTTAACAGATAGAATGGCTAACTTATTTATAAACGTTTCCCCTAAAAAAAGCAAACAAAATGTGGTTATGTATTCTTCATTTCGAAGTGTGAAAAAACGACATTGTCCAAGAATGGTTGCGAAAAGACGAAAAGTGGCTTATGTATAGATGCACTAATTCTTTATTTTATTCAAATTTTGAAGGGTTTTTGAAAATTTCAAAAAAAATAACAGAAGAATTCAATAAAGTTTCATAAAATCTAAAAAATATTTTTTACAACACCCGTGCAAATCTTTTTATTAAAGAAAAACCTAAAATTGTGCATGTCTTTAAGCGATCCGGATGAAGATTACAGCGAATTGGCTGGAGGAAAGAAGGGAAGAGTGGGTACTGCAGTGTCAGGCTCAAAGAAATACTTACTTGTTTTAGTAATTGGAATAATTATCGGGCTCTTCCTTCAATTTTACTTCATTAATCCTATAATTGCCAGCGCGGAAGCAAGCACATGCAAGGACTGCACACTAAGTAAATTATTACTCAACAAAGAAAATGAGTGCTTATACAAACTATTGCCTGATGCAAAATTGGCTTCCGAACAATGCGGAGCAATTGCATACAAAGAACAGCAAGCACTAACGCCAAAGGACTTTAATGAAGAAGGGGCGTAAGCCCACTCGGCTCAATAATCTGCTTAGTTTATTAGAGGGGCTTTGAAAGTTTCCACAAATATTTGTGGTATTTTCGGTAACTCTCAGCAAGGTCCTTATCTTCTATAACAAAAGCGGATAAATTATCACTATAAACCCAATTAGCAACCTTATTCCCATAAACCCCTATCACAGTTGGGTTGCCGCTAAACTCTTTTGGCAAAAACCTTACCTGCTCAAGTTCCCATGGAATCCTCATTTCTTTTCGCATCTCCCATTTTAACAAATTATAAATTGGAATTTTTCTCTTAATTCGTTTTCTATTCCATTGTGCAAAAAAAGCAGGAAATTTCTTTGGAACATAACGTCCGGAACCTATCCAAAGGATTTCAGAGTAATCTAATTGTTCCATCCACGCTGCCTTAACCCCCTCTGCTCCGCGGTAAAGCTCCGCTCTTGTTTGGGGTGTGACAGAGTTAAAACGTTTAAGCAGTAAAGGAATGTTTTTTTCCATTTCTATTTGTTTTTTCTCAAGCGCCTGCTTTTGCTCCTCAATATAACTAATTATTTTTGATGGGTGACTTAACTGAAAAAACCTTTTTTTATTTTCATAAATGTAATTTACAAGCCCCCGCTCAATGAGCTTGTTTAATATGTCATAAATGTTGCTTCGTTCAATTCCTGTCTTCTCATGTAGCCTGCTTACCTGCGAGCGACCAATATCAAGCAATGCCGAATACACTTTCACTTCGCCCGCGGAAAGACCAATTTCTTTTAAGGGGTTTAAGTAGTCCATAACCTACGATGCCCCAAAGCATATTAAAATATGTTGTATTGTAACAATACAACAAATATTTATGCACCCTTCAAGCGGAAGTATTCTTATGCAAAAATCCACTTTCATCACACTGGCAGTACTAACCGTTCTTGTTTTGTTCCTCTTTGGATGCACAAATAATTCTCCTTCGGGACTTGCGACGGCTTCAGCAATAAACACAGACCACCAACTAAAGATTGGTATTCAAACGCAAGCCGTAAGTACTCTTGTAATGGTTGCCGACCAAGAAGGATTCTTTAAAAATGAGGGATTAAATGTCGAACTTGCCAATTTTTCTGCGGGAAAATATGCACTACAGGCGCTCTTGGCAAATCAAGTAGATTTTGCAGTGGTTGGTGATGTGCCAATAGTTCTTGCTGCAATGAATGGCAATGAACTCTATGTCATTGGTCAGCCCATAAAAAGCAGTAACGAAAATAAAGTAATAGCACTAAAAGATAGCAACACAATCTCCGCAAAAGAGTATTTTTCAGCGAAAAAAAGGAAAATAAGTACTACAAACGGGGCAACCGCAGAGCTTTTTACAATAGAATTCTTGGATTATTATGGAATTGACCAAAATCAAGTTGAACTTGTCTACCAAAAACCGGAGGACATGGTTGCGGCGCTCTCCTCAAGGTCTGTTGATGCAATAAGTATCTTTGAGCCCTATCCATATATTGCAGAAAAGAAGATGAGCGGAGCGGTAATTGGTTTTGACGCTCCCCAAGACATTTACCATCCTCTTTATTCAATAGTTGCACAAAAACAACTTATTGATGAAAATCCGCAAACAGCAATCAAACTTCTAAAAGCATTAAAAAAGGCAGAAGATTTTGTCAAGAAAAATCCAGAAGAAGCACAGCTGCTAGTTGCTAAAGAAAGTGGCTTTGCACTCGATGAAGTAAATTCCCAGTGGAACAAATATGTGATTGAACTGGACTTATCAGATAGGTTGATTGCTAACTGGAATGAAGTTGCAAATTGGGCGATTAAGACAAACAAGACAAAATCAAGTATTGTGCCGGACTTCAACAAAATAATCAGAAAGGATTTATTTGAAGAGGCCATGGCGGGCGCTAGTTAATGAAAATTAATTTATACGGGGCGTTTTTCATCCTCCTCGTTATAGGTGCCTGGCAGGCAATAATCTCGTTTGGATTATTTCCAAGCGCTCTTTTCGCTCCGCCCACAGAAGTTTTTGCTGCACTAACGGTAATAGCATTGAGCGGGGAATTAGCAAACCAAATATTAGCAAGTTTTTGGAGGGCAATACTCGGATTGGCTATTGGAAGCGCGGCGGGAATATTCCTAGGTATAATGATGGGGAGAAATGTTGCTGCTGACAAAACTGCGTCACCCTTTCTAAACATCTTGCGTGCATTTCCTCCTGTTGCCATGATTCCTCTTTTTATTATCTGGCTTGGGATAACTGATTTCTCAAAGGTTTTAGCAATTGCGCTAGCGGTTTTCTTTCCGGTATGGGTGAGCGCTCTTGCGGGGGCAAAGCAAATCCCGCTGGATTATATCCGCGCGGCAAAGCTTTTGACTAAATCTAAAATAAAAACATTTTTTTGTGTCATTCTACCAGCATCAACCCCCCAAATAATTTCTGGAATAAGAATCGGGATTGCTCTCGCATTCATAATGGTTTTTGTTACAGAACTTGCGGGAGCGTCAACAGGCCTTGGTTTTTTCATTTCCAATGCGCAAATCACTTACAGAATAGATAATCTTCTTGCGGGGCTAATTGTACTCGGGCTTCTTGCCGCATCAATTGATTATTTATTTGCATATTCTGCCAAAAAAATTCTTCCGTGGGTGAGCATTAATGAGAAATAATGCTGTAGAAATTGACGGACTTTGTGTGTCATATGGGGCACATAAAGTATTAGACAAAATAAACCTTGAAGTAAAAAAAGGAGAATTTCTTTCAATTGTGGGAAAAAGCGGTACGGGAAAAACCACTCTCCTTAATGCCATTGCAGGCTTTGTAAATTATGGGGGCACAATTTGGGCATCAAAAGAAATTGGTTTTTTATTTCAGAACTATTCTCTTTTCCCTTGGATGACAATAAAAGAAAACGTTTGTTTTGGTATTGAGAATCAAAAAAACAAAAACGAGAAAGTGTTTGAATTAATCAAAGTAGTCGGGTTAAAAGGAAAAGAAACTTCTTTTCCCGCTCAGCTTTCTGGCGGGCAGCAGCAACGAGCCTCCTTTGCTAGGGCGCTTGCACCAAACCCAAAACTGCTCCTTCTTGATGAACCATTTGGGAGTCTTGATTATTACACAAAAATTTCTATGCAGGAGTGGCTGAACCAAACATTGTCAAGGTTTGGGACAACAGTAATTCTTGTTACACATGACCTCGATGAAGCAATTTTTCTTTCTGATAGGATAGCAATAGCAAAAAATGGAAAAATTGAGCATTTAATAGAAGTTCCTTTTGAAAAGCCTAGAATGCAAAAAATAAAGTACTCTTTAAAGTTCCAAAGAATAAAGAGAGTCCTGCTTGAGATGATAGAGGATTAATCATTTGGCAATCGTCGAACTCTTCTAAAGGTTTTTAATCTCTCAAATGCGGCTTCTTTTTCATGGGCAAGAGAAAACAAAACAAAGCCACTCAAAAACCTGGACACATTCAAAACAAACACAAAAAAGGAAAAGGAAGTAGCGAACCCAAAGTAATTGCATATATTGCCGCCCTAATTTTAATTTTATTATTAATTAATGGTTGCACTGAAATGACTCGAACGCAGAAGAATTTATGTTATTCTCTCACCACTAAGAGTTATGCTTATGTGCCAGTTTGTGAAACGGAGAATAGTTGTTATGAGAAACTCAATCCGTTATTTAAAACTAATTTGGGTGCGGAGCTTGAAAGCCAGTTGTATGGGGTGAAGAATCATGTCGCAAGGAGTTGGTTTTTTTATAATCAATCAATTAAGGAAATAAAGAAGCTGTCTGATGCGTGTAAAACAGGCAGTTCTTCAAGTCTTGCGGGCGGGATAAATCAAATACAATTTTATATGGATGAATCATTTTTGGAACTTGATGAAGGAATGAAAGAGAGTTTTAATTTGATTACGGCGGAGGAGCTACTTCTTAGCGGACAAAAAATTGATTTAATTAAGGAAGAGTCCTTGTATGACTCGCAAATTGAACTGCGCCAAATCGTTGCCGAACTTAATGGGGGACCGACAAACTCAGGGAGTTATGTTTCCTATTATTCTGCAAAAGCGAATGAGTTTGCAAACTCTGCGGCAAGCAAGGGATTTACAAACCTTGTTGAAAAAAAACCCTTTTGGCTTGAAGCATTTAATTATGCTGGAGGAACGATTCTTACCCAAATGGGCGCGGGAAAAGAGAGTTCATTTGCTTTTATTTGGCCAATATTTGATAATTCTATTTCTGAGTTAGAAAGCGTGTTTTATACAAAACAAGGACTTAGCGCGCTTCAGAGATTTCCAATAAACGAATTCATGAAGCTATACTCAGGGCTTGGGGGAAATGATTTTTCTGCATTAAAGAGATTTGCTGATTTAGAGAATCGGTTAAGTATAAACCAAAAAGCCATAAGCGCACAACAAAAAATATTATGGGAAAAAGCCATAACAGAACAGCAAAAAATAGAGGGGCAGATTTCCAAATTAAATATCGTATCAAAATTTGATGTGCTATCAAAAGAAATTATGGGCACAGAAATATCGAGCACGTTTGAGCTGGAAGAAACATATCAAAAGGCGGTTAAGGAACTTATCGTGCTGCGCGAAAAAAAAGCAAGAAATGAACTTGCAATAGGGGAAGAACTTTTCAAACTAAAAAAAATTCTTGCGCAATTCCAAGAAGTGTCCAAATATTTGGGTTATGGGCAGGAGGAATACCTGCAAAAATTGGGATTAGCTTGCGATAAAACCGCAGGTGAGTTTAAAGACGAGAATTTTTCTTTTGAAAATAGTGCTTTTATCTTGCTAATAGAAGATGCAAAGTATTATGCCTCAAAAACCCTTTCAAGCAGTAATGAAACAAAATTAGACTACTGCGTAAAATTCTGGGAAAATAAAAAACAAATTGATTTGGCAAAAAATGATATTGCCCTGCTTGAATCAGAGAAAAAAGATTCAGCCAAAGAATGTTTTGCATATTTAGACAAGGTTTTTGAAAATGCAGAGCTTTATGAATTAAAAGAAAAATATTTGGAGTTAAAAAAAACTCAAATCACAAAAGAAGGTCTGTTATCGTTTGCAAAAGCCTGCGAGGACATAAAAGTTCAGGCAGAAAATGAACTTAATGAAGAAGAAAACTCACAAAATGCTACTAAAGACTATGCTGCTCTTCAAAGCATTTTAAAGGAACTAAAATTAGTTAGCTCAAATATGAACTCTGAAGAATTTGACACAAAAATAAATGCTTTATTGAAAAGAGTTGAGCAGTACTCAAAGTATTTTAACGCAAATGGAACTATTCTTTTTGATGAATTTTTGCCAATTCAAAACGAATTAATTAATTCAATAGAAAATACTCTTTCTGACTCAAAAAAACTTCTCAAAGAAGGGAGCCTCGCGCTAATAAAAAAGAACGCGGAAATTATTTACCTTAATCAATCTGCGCCCATTATTGGAGAAGATGCAAATATTTTGGCAAAGCTTATCCTAAACAACAGCTACCCAAAAATTGACGAAACCTTCTTTATTGACCTTAATTTCTCTGGTGTAAAAATTATTACGGACACTAACTGCCTTGGCAGTGTCTTTGAAATTGAGAAAGGAAGAACCCGATTTTTGTTCAACTGTCTTTCGCAAGGAATAACTGAGATTGAGTTTAGTGCAATTGAGCGTCTCTCTTCTTTTGAAAAGAACGAATTTGTATCTGTCTCAAACGAGGAGAGCATCCTAAAAAGAACCATCTCCATTAGTAACTCTGCAGTAATACCAACAGCTTTGATTAAAACAATTCCTCCAAAAGGCTCTTATAAAATTGTTGCCCTAAATAACAAAAATGAAATTTTGGCTGTTGAAAGCAGCCCTGGTACAATAGAGCTTGTTGCAAGACCGCTTGAAGTGGATGCATTAATTGAAGCCTACTTTTATCTACAAGGGGTAATTTTAGTTGAAATGGTTTCAGATAGCACAAATATTAGTGTGGAAGAAAGCCGTCTTCATTATTTAATAACCGCAGAAAACACTTTTGATAATGAATTAACCGCTTCTTTGTTCATTAATCTGCCAGTTAATTCTTATACAAAAGACTTAGAGGTATTTAGCGGTGCACAAAAACTCTCCCCGCAAGTTTACTTAAACAAAATTGTTTTAAGCAACCAAAAATTTCTTCCAAAGCAAAAGAAAAGTTATTCTTTAGAAGTAACCCTAAGCAATACTATTGAATATTATTTAGATGAATTAAAGCGCCAGCGTAACGAATTCCTTATTTTTGGAGTACTGGATAAAACAAGTAAAATTGAGGAAGTCCTTTCACTTGGACAGGAGAATAATCCTGTTTCACTAAAAAAGTTATTTGAGGAAAATGAGTCCGCTCTTTCTTTACTTAAAACTCTAGATGAAAAAAAGAAGAGTGCGGAGGTAATACGACAAGAGCTTCTGCAAAAAATCCAAGAAGCAAAAGAGAGTGTTGAGCAACTTAAATCAATCGGGCTTGAGGCAGAAGCGCAAAAGCTGGACGCAGTAATAGCAAAGGCTCTTGAAGAAAACAATCTTGACACTTTTGAGGGGGTGTCAAAAGCATATAAGGAAATTATTTCAATTTCTTTTGCCGCGAATAAAGAAATTAATTCCCAAGCAAAAACTATTCTTGATGGCGCAAAGAAGCTCTACTCCGCCTACCCGCAAGAATTCTCAGAGCTGTATGGCGAGCTCTCAATTTTTGAAAAGGATTACGAGTTAAATTCCAGTACAAACCCGGGGGGTGCGCAGAATAGTTTTATTTTAATGGAAGAAACTTATTCAAAAATGGTTTCCTTAAAGGAAGATTTAGATAAAAACGCGCAAAAAAACGCAAAGTTGCTGGCTGAGGAAGTTAAAACGCTTGGAGAAACGCTGAATACTCTTTTGGATTTTCTTCAAAAAGAACTATTTTCACCTGAAACAAATATCGCGGATATAAAATTTGTTCCCCCTATTACTGAATCCAGACTTAAAACATTGAGGTTAAATGTTTCTGAGATACTAAATTCTGATAAAAGTGATGCTGAGAAAAAGGATAAGCTTGTAAGAATAAAAAACGAGCTTTCAAACGCTTCTGAGTACTTGCGAAAAGAGGCAGTAAGGGAATTTAACTTGGCTATTGATTCGGGCACATCAAACACAGTGCTTTCATCAGCAAAAAGTGCTATTGATGAGAACAAGTTTGTCACTGCGTTGTTTCTTCTTTCAAAGAGCGGCGGATTAATTATGGGTTTTGATTATATTGGATTACTGCCAATCGGAATTATTATTGCGGTTGCATTTGTGTTAAGACACAAATTTGCGAAAAAGGAAAAAAATGAGGAGGGTGCCAGAAAGTTAATTCTTGATGAGTGGAAGGAATAATTAATTGCTCTTCATAAAATATATCCAGGCAAATATTGCAAGCCCTACAAGAACCCCGATTATTGCGAAGATTATCTCAAATGAGATTCCGTTTTGTTTTGCTTCAAGATTAATTGGGTTTGATGTATAAATATCATTAACATCAACTATTGATGCTGAGAAAGTGTATGTGCCAACAGCAAGTTGGGGTTCTGCGTTAAATGTTACTTCTCTTTCTCCACCGGCAGAAACAACAAAGTCCATTACTGGTTCTATAAGTGCTGTTTGTGGAGAGAGAATTACTTTTCCAGTAAATTCACTTGAAGTATTATTCTTAATCAAGGCTTTGAGAACAAAGGGCTGTGTATCGCTTATTGAAACAAGAGAAACTTCTAAAGGCTCTTGTTTTTGTACTCTCATAAATGGATGATTGCTCAAAATAACCTGACTTTCTTTAAAAATATTTGTAAAGAACATTGCCGCGGATGGCAAGTTAAATGAACTTACTATTGACGGCTTGATATAATAATCAAATCTTTTTGTTTCACCAGCGGCAATATAAGTGTATGCACTGCTGTCGCCCTCAACTATATCAAAACTAGTGATATTTACTTTTGCCCTTGTGTCGGGGTGAATAAATTGCACATATAGATTAGCGTCTTTAGTTCCAGTATTTGAAATAAGTGTACTCAATTTTGCCCTTTCTCCAAGGTGTATTAGAGCGGGGGCCTCGTTTTTAATTAAAAGAATTGGGGTGTCATATATTCCAACTGTTGAGGATGATTTAACATTAATGCTCTTTGTTTCTCCGCCAAGTGCGGTGCAGATAGTTAATTTTGTTTCGCCTGATTTTATTTCAGGTAGAAATATTCTGCCCCAGCAGGTGTCTTTGCACGCAAAGTCCTCTGTCCAAAGCATCTTTGCTTCTGCATCATTTATTGATACTGCTACAAAAGTATTGTCAATTTTTGGGTCTAAGAAATCCGCGTTTATTGAAAGAATTCCTGCCCCTGCCTCAGCTTTTGCTGATTCTGGGAGGGTTACTATAATGTCCTGGCATTTCTCTGCAGGGGACCCGCTTAAACTGACGTTTGAGAATCCATAGCTTGATAATGGCGCTTCAAACGCAAAAGCTGTTTGCGCAGTAATAAATAACACCGCAATTGCGATTAGTATTCCCAAGTAACGCATTTTTTTCACTTCAACATGGGGTTTGTGATAAAATAAGTTTTAAAACCTGTTTTTTTCACTTTCTGCGCAATTCATTCGCTTAACTTAGCTAATACCTGCACAAAAGTGAGTTTTTGGGAAGAGAGTGATTTAACAACAAGGATCTTTTCTTTTGGATAATTTCGTATTGCATGCTTCTTACAATACTCAATTCCCTCGCAAAAAACATTATCCATTATTTTTGCGGCGGAATAGTTTCTTTGTTCAAGCCTAAGCTCAAGTTCTTCCGGGTCAATTGTAATAACTATTATTTTATCCACATTTAGTTTTGCCTCGCATAGTACATGCCCCTCAAAGAGAATATTATCATTCTTTTTTAGAAACGCATTTGCTTTTTTCTCAAATTCTTTTAGAGGAATCTCAAGTTCGTTTTCCTCATTGAATGAGCCGAGCTTGTTTTTGAGAGCAAAATCCTTTTCATTAATCAGTTTGAGATTAAGTTTTGTACAAAGTAATTTTGCAAGTGTTGTTTTTCCGCACCCGGGGGTGCCTGTTATTGCCAAACGCATAAGGTATTATTAAATCAAAAGTGTTAAAAAAAGAAAAAAAGAAAAAATTTACTGCCTAAAGTTTTTTGCGAAAGCCTCGCTCTCATTTGAGAGGCACTTTCCCTTTGAGCAGAGTGTTTTGTATAACAAAGCACCTTTTTGCGGGCAAGAAAACTCGTTTGGCATAAAAGACATCGCTTAGCTAATGATTTTTTGAGTATAAATACTTTTCTTGTGCGAACAAAAACCTGGACGAAGAAATAATTTTTTCACGTTAGAGTGTTTTTTTGAAATTGATTGGGCGAATTTTTACTTTGTACCCATAAATGAGCTAATGAAGAAATGTCAGTAAGAGACTTTGATATAAAAGTTCAAAAGTGAATTCTTCCGTACAATATTTCACTATTTTGTCATAATTTTTCTCTGAGTAGAATTTTGATACGTCTTTTCCGCTGGCCTCTTTTATTGGAATTTCAAAATAAGAGTTAATGACTTTTTGGGATATTGTTCTAAAGTCCCCGTCGCGCTTTGTTGCTTTTGATACAGCCATCCCTAACTGAGCAAGGTCAATATGGCGGGGCTTTGAAAATAATTCATTAAAAAGCTCCTTTTCAGGGGCAATTTTATGTTTGTTCATTCGTGCGAATAAATAATTCAAATCGTATGCTAGGTGATTAAACCCCACTATCTTCAAAAAATCATCTCTTTTTGCCACGGTTTTTAAAAAAGAATAAAATTCTTCCAGTAATTTTTTTTCGGAGCCCACTTCCCACTCAAATAAGAATGAGGGCGGTTTTATTGTTTCGGGCTTTGGTGCAGAAGACGAATGATAATAGTTGTATGCAATCACAAGCACTTTGCTTTTCTCATGGAACGGATTTAACCCTGATTTTTCATCATTTGGGTCAACAAATGATTCTATGTCTAAAAACAAGAAGCCCATAAATTAATTATTTGAGTGAAACAAATAAAAAGGTTGCAAAACGTGCCGCCTTACGGCAAAGGCGGTAAGTGCCCTTAAGGGATTGCCTAAATTACTTACTCGATGATAAACTTCTCCTAAAATAGGGCTTACGCTGGGTCCCTCTTTTTTTACTTTGGGGGCCTTTTTTGTATCAATACTTAGGATTAGGCCTGTTACTAGAGTAAGCATCATAATATTATACATGCTTACTTCCTGCCCAAGCCACTGGCTTATCCCAACTAGCGTAGCAAACAACGCAACTCCTTTAGCAATTTTTCGTTCCATACAACCCCACTGACAATATTACCGCGCAAGTAATTAATTAATTGTCACAACCTAATGCACATTAATTTTAATTTTTTATGTGCAAATCACTAAGATTTTATGAGTTTAACATCAATAATTAACTTTAGAAAATTAATATGTGTGCATACAAAAGATTTAAGTAAATCAAAGGCCAATATATTTCATGTATGCAGTAAACGGCCTTCGAAGGAGAATACTTGACGGAGCGTATGTTATTGGGATTGAGAATAGCAGGGGTTGTTTGTGCAAGAATCTTGGGCTAAAAAAACAAACTGTGGAATACACGCTTAAAAAACTTCAAAGCGAAGAATTTTTTTTAAAAACAAAGTATGAAATTGATTTGAATGTGGTTGGTTTTACTAAATTTGCGTGGGTGCTCCTAAAAATTGACTGGGTAGAATATCCTGTTGAAAAATTTATTGAGAAATTGTTGTCCTTGCCGCAGGTGCTCACTGTTGCTGATGTTACAGGAGAGAGTGATTTGGCAATAAAAGTGTTTGGACCAAATAGGAATAATATTAGTGTATTTATTCTTGAACTTGAAAAACTTTTTCAAGGAACGATAGTTGATACAAAAGTGTTATATGAGAATACGGAGTATAAGCGCCACTATGTTAGAGTTGAGGAAAAGCCTATTTATATTCTGAATAAAACTGATTGCATCGTTTTGCATGAAAAGATGAAAGACCCAAAATGCGCTTTGTTTGATATCGCAAGACGACATAAGATGCACCGTAACACGGTTTCTAATTCGTGGAAGAAGCTTTGGAAGAAAGGGGTTATTGTTAAAGAGCTCCCTGACCTTACTCAAAAAGGGTATGATGAAATAAAGAAGGGACTTAAGGCGGTTATAATTATTAAGCCCGTTCCTGGCAAAGAGGATAAAATAATTCAGGCGCTTATGAAGCAAAGAGAAATACAAGATATTTTTACTACCCTTTCAAATGAAATTGTTCTTGTGGTTCGCACAGAGAACAGCCGCACCCTCGCAGACACACATCGGTTGGTTACAAAGATTGATTCTTCAATAAGAAGGACTAATACAAGTATTTTTTTGAGTAAATATAATAAGACTTCTCTTGGATTAAGCGAGATAAAATCTCTCTTAAAATCCTGTACAGCTGCCTAAAAACGCAGTTGTTTTTAATTGTTTTGGAGGACTTTTTGTCTAGAGGGGTATTATGTTAATTAAAGATTTAAAAGCAAGAACTCCTTTTGACGAACTCATTGTTGAGGTTGTTACAAAGGGCGAACCAAGAGCGTTTGCAAGCGCTAACGGACAGGGAACTGTTTGTAATGCGGCTGTAAAGGATGAAAGCGGGGAAGAAGTTTCTCTCACTCTTTGGAATGATGAGTACAAGAAAGTTAATGACGGTGATAAAGTAAAAATCACTAATGGGTGGGTTTCTGATTATAAAGGAAAACTCCAAATCAGCGCCGGAAGAAAAGGAACACTTGAAGTAATAAAATAAATGGGCCTTAACTTAAAATTTTTTTCTTTAAGGCTTCAATTTTTTTCCTCGCCGGCTTTAACTTCCTTAATCCATCTTCTTTGGGGCCAGGTCCCTTTTGCTCTTCTTTTTCTTGTTTTCTGCTGAACTCTTTGTATTTTATCCCACGCTTTGTCTTTGCCAAGAACAATTTGCCTGTCAAGATTCGCTTTTCTAGAATAAAGTCTGTTTAATTCTCGAGAATAAATTCCCTCATATTTTTTGTTTACTAAAAATTCGGTTGTGTTCTTTGGTCTTGACCACCTGTCAAATTCTCTAAGCCTTGCTTGTGTATTATTTAAATCAGTTTCTTTTTGATTTATTTCTATTACTATGTCCCTTCTTTGTTTTTTTAGTGCACGAAATGCCTTTGCCGATGCCAGTGCTCTTCCTCTTTGAAATTTTTGCCAGGGAGAATATGAAATGCCTGCGGACCGAATGCTCTTTCTAGTTTGCATATTACTAAAATTAGTCTCCCGCTCTTTTTATTTGTTTGTCTCAGAAAATTAGTTTCCTTAAGAAGTATTAGAAAAAGTTGTTGGTTAAAAGTCTAGGATTTACGCCTACCAAAAGCAAGTGCTTTTGATAGCGAGTAAAATTAGTTAAACTACTTCCTAGCTTTTCCAACGGTTTTTGCTTGTTTTGGTTCTAGTCCGAGTATCTCTTCAGCGGTTTTCTTTCTGTTTCTGCCGAAGTTAGCGTATTTTCGAAACTTGGTTTTTGTCCAAGCCTCAGGCTGTTTAGACCTCAACTTTAGTTCCTGCGCAAGCAGTTCTAGGCGTAATTCTTCATCGACGCCTGCGTTTAGCAATATATGACTCATTATAGCTCACCTTTTGGTTATACGGAAAATTACCAAAAAAAATAGCTCCAATACATATCCCTGCAAAGGATATATATAAGCCTTATTATACAAATAAAATGTGTTTAAACCATGAAATACGCGATTTTAACTAAAATGGGGGCTTGTTTGATTAGCGCGGCACTTAAGAGGGGCGCAAAAACCATTGCAATTAGTCTTGATTTGGGAAAAAGCACTGAAGAAGTAAATCTGGGGGAAGGCTTTGCTTTGCTTAGGGGGGAGAGAATAAGCAGGGGAGCACTCGAGAAGACAAAAGCGGATACTTGTTATATTGCAGAGGGGGGAGAGTTAAAATCAGTTGATTTTTTCTCAGAGGAAACTAATCTTTTTTACAAACTCCGCCCAACAAGTGATTGGCCGACCTTAATGCTCTCTTCTGTACCAATGCATCGTTTTGTAAATATGGGTCCAAAAACACATGTTGAATTAATGGTGAAAGAAATTTCTCCAGTTAAGGGGCTTGTGCTTGATACTTGCTGCGGGTTAGGGTATACCTCAACCCTCTCTGCAAACTCTGGTGCAGAGAAAGTAATTGTTTTTGAGAAGGATGAGAATGTTTTACGTATTGCGGAGCATAATCCTTATTCTGAGGAATTATTTTCAAATAAAAAAATTGAGTTAATTAAGGAAGATGTTTTTGGGGGAATTAAAAAACTCAAAAAGGAGAGTTTTGACAGAGTTCTCCATGATCCTCCCACAGTGAGTTTTGCTTCAGAGCTTTATTCTGACGAATTTTATAATGAACTTTTTAGAGTAATGAAACACGGAGGAATACTTTATCATTATTGCCCAAATCCGGGAAAAACAAAGGGAGTTGAGTTTCACCCAATATTAATTAAGAGATTAACTAAAGCCGGGTTTGTTAATTGTGAGTATAAAGCAAGCACTTCCGGGATAAGAGCGTTAAAGAAATAGAAATAATTTATTTAGAATAAAAAAAAATTAAACAGAAAAAAAATGTTCTAATTTATTTTATTTTTTTGCTTTTTTCTTTGTAATAGGAGTCTCTTTTTCTGCCGGCCCTTTTTCTACGCCGCTAATTTCATCTTCGAGTGAGAGTTCTCCTTTTTCCATTGCCTCAAATTCCTCTAAATCTTCATCATCAAGTCCAAGTTCTTTTAGTTTTGCTTTGTGGTCATCCGTCTTCATTTTCTCAAATTCTTTTTTCCAAGCAACCATGTCGGCGGTTTCCTTCATCTTCGCTCCTTCCGGAGGCTTTTGTGGCTTTCGCATCATAATAAGTAATATTCCTCCTAACGCGCTTAAAAACCTTGCCAAAAACCAAAAGAAATTAATATAAATTCTAAAAACAAGGGTTTTGTATGGAAAACAAAATGCAGGATAATCTTGTAGAGGGTGGTGAAACTAAGGCCCCTACACAGGCACCCAATTCTTCCATTAAAGAAGCTGTGCAAGAGAACCCTGAGTTTGAGAATGTGCTTAAGGAAGTAAGGCAGGAGTTAATTGTTGAGGGGTACTCTGCAAAGACACTGAAAATGTATATGCTTTACTCGCGCGAAGTAATGTATTACATAAATAAACCTCTCAATTCACTTGGCAAACAGGATATTGTTGGATATTTGGCGCACAAAAAAGAAGAGGGTTGTGCAAATTCTACGCTTGGGTTAATCCACGCCGCTATGCAATATGTTTTTGAAAAGAAAATGAAATTAAAAGTCCTTGATGAAATAAAAATTCCTAAGAAAGCTAAAACTTTGCCTAAAGTTCTTACGAGAGATGAAATTAGAATACTTTTTTCTAACACACACTTTGGAAGAAACAGGTTAATGCTCCAATTCATGTATGGTTCGGGCTGCCGTGTATCTGAAGTAGTAAAAATGAAGGTAGAGGATTTGAATATGAAAGAAAGAATCGCGACTATTCGCGGAGGAAAGGGAAACAAAGATAGAATGATAATACTCTCAAAGGATTGGCTGCATGACCTTAAGAAATACTTAAACAAAAAGAAAATTCAGAGCGAGTTTGTGTTCTCAAAAAAGACTAATGGTAAGCCCCTCACCACTGATACGGTTCAAAGAATTGTGAGAAAGGCTGCGAAAAAAGCGGGAATAAATAAGCATGTGACCCCGCACTGCCTGCGACACTCCTATGCAACGCACTTACTTGAAGCGGGAACAAATATTAGATACATTCAATCACTTTTGGGTCACTCCTCACTTAACACCACCCAAATCTACACTAATGTTGCGAGTGAGCAATTAAAGAAGGTAGAGAGCCCGCTGGATAAATTATAATTATTATTCCCTCAATTCTTTTGGAAAAATTTCTACAAAACCAAGCGGGTTTGTTTTTGTCTTTCTTACTTTCTTCAAAATGTACTGGTGGTGAGATTCAGCAACCATTTCTCTTCCTTCAAATCCATATTCTGTTGCACCAAGTAAATACCCGCCTGGCTTGAGGCTTGACCAAATGTTTTTGATAGCGCGAACAGCATTCTTTTTATCCATCCAATGTGAGGTTTGCGCAAACATTATTGCATCGCACTTCACAGGAAGTGGTTTTCTTTGAATTGCAAGAAGGATTTCTGTGGGACCAGAACGTTCACCTATAGTTCCTGTCCGTTCCTTTAGATTGGAAGGAGATTTGAATATATCCACAGCATACACTGTGGCGTTTGGCCCGAGTATTTGACACATCTTTTTTGCCATCGGGGCTCCTGCAACATTTGCGGCACCTACATCAGCAACAACCCTAAGTTTGTCTTTGTTTGTTGCAAGAAATCTTTGTAATTTTGAATAAGCGTTGGGCGAACTATTTCTGTTGCACATGTGAACTGAACTTCTTGCGGCATTGAATCTGCATGGATGAAGATATGGTTTCCATCCTTCTGTTTTATCATTCCATCCAATTAGTTCGCGAAGGGTAATTCTTTTGAAAGGGACTCTTTTTGGTGGCAACATAAAATATACTCTGTATTTTTCTTTATTAAGATTCCCTTCTTTGGCACCCACCGACCCCCCTCACTTCCACTACTTTTGGGGTTTCTAAAATCCCAAAAACCCTCAAAAACTTTTTCCTTCATTTTCGTTTATTTTCCAAACCTTTTGTCTAAATCTGCTTTTTGAAATAATCTTTATATAGCACCTTGTTGTTTTGTGTTGTATTAAACCTAAAAGGAGGGTTCACAATGAGCGTTAGATTGTCAAAATTGTTCGGAATGGATGTTTATGATTTCGAGGCCGGATACAAGGGAAAAGTATATGATATAATAATTAACCTTGAGAAGGGAAAGCTCGAAACTATAACTACTGAGCCGTTAAAGGTTAAAACTAAGTCAGATGCAAAGAAGATTCTAAGCGAGAAGAGTATCCCATACAAGAACGTTAAGTCTGTTAAGGATATAATCATCGTTTCGCAGAGGGATGTTCCTTTCTCAGCTACTCAAGAAGCAGCAGAAGAGCCACAAGAGAAAGCAGCTTCACAATTAAGATATAAATATTATAGAAGGTAAGGGCAACTTTACCTTTTTTCTTTTTTTTCTACTTCTTAATAAAAAAATCTTAAATTATAACTCAAAATCCTGGACAACCTTAAAATTAATCAAATTTTAAAAATAAAAAAACTCAATTTAAAAATTAATATGTATATATACTATACATAAGTTGTTTTTAGTTATTGTATATATATAATAGTGGAAGTGTGGGGTGTGTCTTGTGGTTGTTAGAGGGTATTTTGTTCAATATAGATTTATTCTACCAGATTCAATAAAACACTCTTCTTATACCTACCAAAAGCTCTTCAGGGCGATTTATGGGTATACACAAGCAGTTCATAAGTCCTCCGGGAAGAATTACTCTTATCATCGTTCAGGGATTCTCTCAGATTTTCCTTATCTTCGCCCAGGAAAGAATTGTGTAATAATTCCTCCAGCGGCCTTTCAATCTTTACAAGATTTTTTCAAAACTGGTCATAATCCCACTCATAATTGGGAGACTAAGGGGGAATGGAAGTGTACTTATTTTCTTAATGAGAAGGATATTTCGGAGAAGGAAATTGTATCCGCTCTTGAGAATCTCCTTGCCAGAAAGTATGTTGGGGGCCTTGAGGGACCGGCTACTTTACTTGCAGAGATGAAGAGGGTAAAAGAGAAGGGGTCTTCCCCAGAGTACAGAAGCGCAGTTATAAAGGAAGCCCAAACAATAACTGATCTTGAGTGGTTTAAACAAACTTATCAACAATCTCAACCATTGATTGAGTTCTATGAACTTATTAAGTGGCTAAAAACTCCTCAAACACAACAAAATCAGCCCGTGCAATAGAGTAAAAAAATGGTAATTACCATCAAAACCGGTTTAAAACTACTTTAAACACATCCTTTCTTTTCTTTTAACATTTCAAAATATGTCCAAGAAAAAGGGTTATTTGGTTGGTAATTACTAATAAATATCATTAAAAAAAACTGAAATTCAGTCTTATTTTATTAGTTAAGCAGTAGCTTGTGCTTCTTGAGCAATTTGCCCCTCTTTCTTAGCTTCTTTTTCCTCTTTTTCAATTTTTATAAGTAAATCCTTCTTTCTCCATTTGCGCTTCCCACCTATGCTGTTTGTTTCTATGAGCCCAATATCAACCATGGTCTTTAGATAGGGGTAAAGTGACCTCTCATTTTCATAATCCACTTGGAAGAGTTCAAATATCCTTCTCCTTATTTCGTCCATGGTGGCCCATTCATCAAACCTAATAACACTCGCTAGGTGAAATGCCTGGGTGTGTTCGTTGAATTGGAGGAAGTCCCAGATAGACCTTATCTCAAGTCCTGCTTTAGCTACACTCACTGGGGCAGTTTCAACCACTTTTGCTTGTACTTTTACCCCTAATCCAAGCATGGCTCTTAACATTTGTATAAATCCCATCATTACCACGTAATGATAATAATGATAGTAATGATTTAAAAACATTACGGTAATGATTAGTAGTTATCCTCATTACCTGTAATTACGTGTAATTACTAAAATACTAGTGATTTCACTTAGTGCACTTTAAGTTTAGGTTAAATTTGATAAAAAACAACTATAATTACCAAAGTGAGCCTGTTTTTTTAGGGGGTGTTTGGGGTGGTTGCCCAAAGTAGTGGTAATTACTGTTGAGTGAGTGGGTTATTTTTGGCACTTTTTAGTAAATTTTTAGGTGGCTAAAAACGGAGCAGTTTGTAAGTACAAAAATAAGTTTTAAAATATAAGTCAATTGACGAATTTTAAGTATTTGTAAAAAGGAGTTAGTATGGGAACAATGGGGGTTAATTTTGAATAGAATTAGTTAACACTCACTATAGCGGGGAGAGGATTTGAACCTCCGACCTCCGGGTTATGAGCCCGGCGAGCACTCCAGGCTGCTCTACCCCGCTAGCTTTTGAGCAAAATTATTAGGTATTTTAAGTAAAAAAGGCTTATTTTAAGTCTATTTCACTTTTTGTCTAATTTATTTGCTTTTTTGTTAAAAAGAACCACTTTGTGGTTCTTAACAACTTCTTTTCATCACTCTAAAATATGTCCAGGTTTTAGTGTTTCTACTTAAATTTATTTAATATTTCAAGTTCTTTTTCTATTCTTTTTATCTTCCCGCCTATTTCTCTTTGCCTGCTTGGGTCATTAGCGGAAGTCATACTTCCTCCACATCCTGGGCAGATAAAGTTATACTCTGCGGCTATCTCAAATACTGCTCTTTCATTGCACTGATTACAATCAAAAAAACTGTAATCTGCTTCTAAATTCTTTTTTTGGGTTAATTTCTCCAAATTCTCTTCCTGTTGTTCCCCAATAATATCCGCTATTCTGTCCTTCTTTATCTCCCAAGTATAATTATACCAGCCCGTTTTTTGGTTTCGGCTCTTCTGATAACACGCAATTCCTCTGTAATGTAATTTGTTCAATATTGCTCTTACATCCGTAACCTTCTTTTTCATTTTTTTAGATATTTCTTCATCAGTAGCCATTTTTTTCTTTTTCTCGCAGATTTTCACAAGATCTACCGCATCCTGTCCGCCTATAGTATCCAATAAATCCCTGACTAGCTCAAGCTCAGTAATGGATTTTTTAGGCATGAAATATTTTCCCCCAATAAGTGTTTTTAAATAGTGCTACTTTTGGTTTTTTTAGTTCTTTGAAAAATTCGCTTGCTTTAATTCTTAGAAATTAAGCACTTTCTTCCCTCTTTCTTGAGGAACAATTTGTCTTTTTGCTCCCTCAAAATCCCGCATAAGTTCCGCTCCATTTTGCACCCTATCCAAAAACACTGATAGCGCTGCTATTTCGCTGTGCGGTTGGTTAGTTACCCCCACATTATAATCAGCGTTCTCATATACTGCCCTCTCTACTTTTTGAGACCCAATTATTACCGCCACCTTTTTGTTTTTCCCAAGTTCTTCTTCAACTTCTTGTACCGGCAGCCCGTACATGGTTAAGTGTACAATTACAAACCCCTTCTTTTTTAGTGCTTTTATTGTAGTAAGCCAGCTCTTAGTGAACTCCACCTTAAACTTCCCGCCCCACCTCTCATTAACCCCGCTAACTGTATTTAGGATACTCTCGTCCTTTTCTCCACAAATAATTATCTTTCCCGCCCCAAGTGCCCTTGACACTAGCGCGCAGTGTCCCGTTACTCTAAAGTCTCTCACATCACGGTGTCCATACCTTACAACAACAATTTGCTGCTTACTCATCCAATTCACTTACCCTATTTTTCCCTTATCTTGAGTGCCTTTAAAAATGTTTTTAGTGGCAATTCTTTTAATACAACGCCTGGTGGCGGTATTTAATAATTAGAAGCTTAATATAGCTCTGCCTGGCACAAAGTGCAAGCAGATAAGTTTAGGGGCCTGTAGCTCAGGGGTAGAGCACTGGACTTTTAATCCAGGTGTCTTGGGTTCGATTCCCAACAGGCTCGCTCCCAGACCCTTTTTCTTTTAAAAAAAGAAAAAGTGTTATGGTATCCCAAAAAGAAAAATAAATCATTTGGCAGGAGTGTGCTTAGCGCACTTGTTCAGTAATTACTAAAAAATTTAGTAATTACTAAGAATAATCCCAATTTAGTGGGCCCGTAGCTCAGGGGTAGAGCACTAGACTCTTAATCTAGGTGTCTTGGGTTCGATTCCCAACGGGCTCGCTTATTTTTTTCTTAGAAGCAATTATAATAAATTTGTTTCCTAACGTTCCTATGTTGGTGTTCAATTTGAAGAAAATTGTTGTTTTGGGCGTATCACTGACTGACGACCACAAGAAGCGTTTGAGTTCGCTTGGGGAACTAATTGCTTTTCCAAGTCCTACTTCATCAAAAGAATTTGTATCTAAATCAATTGGTGCGGATGTTATTTACAGCAATGGTGATTACTTGCTGGATAGCCTTCCCTTGTTAAAGAATGTTTTTGTTACTTATCCTTTTGTTGAAATTGGCTTGTTTAATTCAGAGGAACTCAAGAAGAAGGGTGTTTTTGTTGCTAATGCGCGGGGCGGCAACAAGGACTCGGTTACCGAATGGACAATGTATATGATATTATCTCTTTTTAGAAAATTTTATCCAATGGTTAGGGCTAAAGAAAGTTTCCCTTTTGAGTTACAACAAAGCTTAAACGGAAAAAAGGTTTTGGTTGTAGGGCACGGAGTCATTGGGAGTAAAGTGGGGGAATTATGTGAGGCTTTTGGCATGGTTGTTTCTTATTTGGATAAGGGGAATGACTTGGTTGTAAGTTCAAAAGATGCCGACCTAATAGTTAATTCACTGAATTGTAATTCCACAAGCAAAAACCTATTAGATGAAAAATTTTTTATGGGATTAAAGAAAGGTGCTTATTTTGTAACCTTTTCTAGACCATTTACCTATGCTATTGATGGATTGATTAAGGCAATTAATACAGGGATAATTGCCGGCGCTGGTATTGATTGTGATCCTGAGGAATTCGGTGACACCACTAATGCCTTTTATCAAAAAGTTATAAGTAACCCCAAAATCCTGGTTACCCCTCACATTGCATTCTCAACTCAACAAGCCTCAGTTAACGGGAAAGAGATGGCTGTGAAAAACATAGAGGCGTTTTTGGTTGGGAAACCGCAGAATATATTAGAAAAGAAATAAATTGTTGGTGATTCAGTGCCAGTATTAATTAATTTTAAAATTTGTGATAATGCCCAGGAGTGTAATGGTATTACTGCTTGTCAAACCGGGGCTCTAAGTTGGGATGTTAAGAAAAAAACCATAAAGGTTGATAATTCAAAGTGTATTTCTTGTGGAGTTTGTGTTCCTACTTGTATGGTTGGGGCAATTAAGGTTGCTAAGACTAATAAAGAATATGAAAAATTAAAGAAAGAAATTGACGCAGACCCCCGCAAGGCGTCAGACTTATTCACTGACCGGTACGGTGCCCAACCGCTTCATAAGGCCTTCTTAATTGACCAAGATAAATTTGAGAAAGAAGTTTTACATTACCATAAGATTGTAGTGGCGGAGTTATTTAATGAAGACTCAATTCTTTGTCTTTACAAATCAATCCCGATTAAAGAGTTGTTCAAAGATAGTAGCATAAAGTATCGAAAGGTCGGGCTTATTGATGAGTCCTTAACAAAAAAATATGGGGTTTTAGCCTTGCCCGCGATGTTGTTCTTTAAAGAAGGCAATTTGTTAGGAAAGATTGAAGGGGCCTTCTCGCCTGATAAAAAGGAAGAGCTTGCGTCAAAAATCAAAGCTATTCTAAAGTAACCGTCGGCATATCACCTTAGAAAAGAACTTAAACAAAGGGCAAAGAGTTTGGTAATGGGTAAAGCTGAGATGGAAGCAGAGCTTATTGGTGCTTTGATTGGGGATGGGTATATTTCTTTAGCGTGCAAGAAGTATATTGTTGGTTTTACAGGGCATCCAGAGGGTGATGTTGAGTATTATAAGTATCTTGCTAATTTGATTGAAATAGTTTGGGGCAAAAAGATAATTGCAAAAGTTCGCTTGCGCGGGTTACGAATGAAGTTGTATTCAAAAGAGGTTTGTAATCATCTTGTAGCTGAAGTTGGTCTTGTCGCGGGGGATAAAAAAGCGTATTCGGCAAAAATTCCAGAATATATTTTAATAAATTGGGATTTACTTAAGCACACAATTAGGGGCTTTGCAGATACTGATGGTTCAGTATTTTGTTCAAAAAAACCCGGGGTTGAAAAATATCCTGCGATTGAGCTTAATACGTGTAGCTTGGTTTTAGCAGGACAGTTACGTGAAGCACTTTTGGGCCACGGGTTTAGAGTGGCAAATTTGAGAAGCTGTTCTAGTGTTTTATCAAATCACTTATGTTATAAAGTTTGTTTGCATGGGAAGAAGAATCTTGCTAAGTGGATGGATGAAATTGGTTTCTCAAACCCAACCAAAAGGCTAAAAGCGCTAAGCCTTTTGGGCGTATATTAAAAAGCTTTGCATTACCAATTATTTTTGACATGCTGAGCTTAGTCGGGACTGGGCTCGTAGCTCAGCCTGGGAGTCAAACTTAAGACATAGTCTGTTTTAGTTTGCCCATTAGCACACGGCTGAAGACCGTGGTCTCGCGGGTTCAAATCTCGCCGAGCCCATCCTCTATTTTTTTCTCATTTTATTAAGGCGCACAAGTAAACCCGAAATCCTGGACACGCTCTCCTTTCATTTCGTTTTGATGAAAGATTTATATTCTCCGTCCCCGTATTCCCTTTGTTGATTTTGATGAATCGCATAAAGACAGGGATTGATGGTTTTGACCAGTTAGTTGAGGGGGGTTTGCCTGAGGGGCGTTCTTTTTTGATTTCAGGCGGTACTGGTACGGGTAAAACAATTTTTGCAACCGCTTTTTTAGTTAATGGTGCTCTTGCAGGGGAACCTGGGGTATACTTGACTCTTGATGAGCGTCCCGAATTAATTAGGGAGGATATGCTTCGCTTTAGCTGGAATTTGCGTAAATTAGAGGATGATGGGGTATTGAAGGTTGTTGATGGGACAATGGCTAAACTTGGTATTCCTAGTGATGAAGAGTTTTCTCTTCCCGCAACAGGATTTGATTTAGATAAACTTTTATTAGAATTAATGCGTGCGATAAAAAAGATTAAGGCTAAGAGGGTTGTTGTTGATTCTATTCCTGCGCTTGGTTTGAATTTTGAGAATGAGCATGAGATTAGAAAAGCCGTTCTTAAAATGGTTTATCTTCTTTCTCGCGCTGGGGTTACAACTATTTTTACAACAGAGATTAATGAGGATTCAAAGCAGTTGGGGAAGTATGGTGTGGAAGAGTTTGTTGCTGACGGGGTAATTGTTTTGCATTATATGGGGCTTGGTACTCAATCTAATAGAACTTTGCATATTAGAAAGATGCGTGCAACTAAGCATAGTGAGGACTTACATCCTTTGCAGATAACCGATAAGGGGATTAGTGTGCGAAAAGTTGAGGATGATTATAATTTATAATTTTTATTTTTGCTTCGCTCTTTTTTTTATTATAATTTTTTAAGGACAAAAAGCAGTTTGCTTTTTGCCCAAAATTAGTCTTATTTCTTTCCTTTTTTCTTTAAAAAGAAGTTCCAAACAAGGAATCCTATTACTAGTATTGCAACAATTATTAGTGCTGGATTTGTTCCTTGTTCGCTTGCAAGCGGTGATTTTACTGGTATCTCTACAAGGATTTTCTTTGTTGTTGCATCAGCATCTTGGTAAGTAATTGTGGCTGTGATGGTGTGGTTCCCGTTTGTATTAAAGATTATTGGCGTTTTTATTGTATCCACATCATTTGGCCCTAGTGACCCAATAAATTGTTTTGGGTTTTGGATTACTGCGTCACTAGCGCTTAGTTCTACTACAACAAACTCGGCTTTTCCAAGTCCTTTATTGAATAGTTCAAATGTTATATCCGCTTTTTGTCCCTGTAATATTGTGCCTGTCATTTCTTTTAGTGTTGCATCAAGTTCAACATTTCCAAAAACGCTTAATCCAATGTATGATGTATCAGTTGTTCTTACTCCTTCAGAGTTTCTATAAGATACTTTGATTGGCTGGGTGTATGTTTTTACTGTTGCAGTGCTGCTTACGCTTACTTTTAGTTCAGCGGTTTTTTTCTCTCCGGGATTTATTTCCTGGATATATGCGGTTGCAGCCCCAAGTGGAACGATATCTCTTTCAACGACTCCGCCGGTGGCAGTAACTGTTCGATCTTCCTGCATTTCAACGAGTGCATCATATGCGGTGCTTGTTCCAATATTTTGTACTTCAAGTGTAATTATTTTTTCTTCTCCAGGGAGGAGTTTATTTTCTGTCATCCCAACAACTTTTAAGAAGGGTTCATTACCGCTTACAGTGATTTCTTTTGGAGTTTTTGTTTCGGTTGTTATATCCGCCGTTTTTATTCCAACAGGAATAGTGTATGTTGTGTTTTGTGCTGATGGATCAACATATACTGTGAATTGTGCTTGTGCTTTTCCGTGTCCTGCCATATCTCCCATTATGATTGGGTTTGGCATAGTATCAGTTGATTTTATTGTAAATGGGTATGTGTTTTCAAGCTGTACTGTTACTCCTTTTAGTGCTGAATCATTTTTGTTTTCTAATTGCACAATAACAGTTATTGTGCTTCCGGGTACTGCCGGACTTGGAGTGTAAGTGAATTGGCTTATATCAGGCACTGCTGCAAAAGCCCCCAGTGTAAGCATTAGTATTGTTGCAAAAATAATTCCGTTTAGAATGTGTTTCATCTTATCACTTCCAAAGATTTTGCTTTTGGAAGTGTTTAAATAGCTTGTTTTTTTTCCCTTGGTTTGCCCTTTTACGCTCTTTGTGCGCTTTGCACGGAGGGTATTTTCTCAAGCTTTTCAAGCAGTCTCTCTAGTTTTGCTGCGCTTGCAATTTCTATCTCAAATATTGCTTCAGCATACCCTGAGTGTTTTATTTTGAAGTTTGTGTTTATTAGTGTTGCTCCGCCGTGCCTTATTTCTCCAAGCATTTCCCCCATTATTCCCGGCCTGTCCATAACAGTTACCATTATTCGTGTTTTTCCTCTTTCTCTTTCAAATGCGATTTCCATTAGTTTGTTTTTGCTTATTTTTTGGATGTTTGGGCAGTCCTTTTTGTGCATCACAATTTTTCTTTTTGTGGTTTTCACTCCCACAACATCTTCTCCTGGGAGGGGGTGGCAGCATTCCGCCATCTTTATTTTTTTAACATCATTTATTCTTACCGTCGTGGTTTTTAGTTTTGTGCTTGCCAGTCCAAAGAAAGTTTTTATTTTTGCTCTTGCTTTGTCGCTTATTGCGTTTGTAATCCATGCTTTTTTCATTTGTGATTTTTTAGAAACAATTATTTCTACTTTGTCAAGGTTGTTTAGTTTTGTTTCTATTGGCACATAATTTCCATTGACCTTTGCTTTTTCCATTCTTTTTCCAATATCCGTGTGCACCGCAAAAGCAAAATCAATTATGCTTGCGCCTTGGGGCAGGGCAATTGCCTCGTTTTTTGGGGTAAAAACAAATATTTTTCTTCCGGAGATTTTTTTTCCGATGGGCGCTTTTCCAATTTCTTTTTGCCACTCAATTAGTTGTCTTTCCCAGCTGAGTTCTTTTTCAAATTCCTTGTCTTTTTTTATTTTTTTGTAGCTCCAGTAGCTTTGTCCGAGTGCGCGTAAGTGTTGTTCCCATGTGCGTATTTGTACTTCCACAATATCTTTTCCCCGCTTTACTGCGGTGTGGATGCTTTTGTACCCGTCGCTTTTTGGTTTTGTAATATAATCATCAAATGCCTCCGGGATGATTTCGTATTTTGAGTGTATGTATCCGAGTGCCTCATAGCATTCTTTTTCTTTATTGCAAATTATTCTTACCCCGTATAGGTCATGCATTTTTTGGAATGGAACTTTTTTGAGTTTCTCATATATTGCGCGAAAGTTTTTTGGCCTTCCAGTTACCTCCGCAGTAAGTTTTCCTTTAAGTAATTCTTCAACTTCTTTGCGCACTTCTTCCACAAGTTCTTCTCTTTCTTTTCTGGTTTTATCTATGAGGTTCTTAATTTTTTTCCACCCCTCAGGGTTTGTTACTTTAAATGAATAATCCTGTAGTTTCCAAGCATAATCATTTAATCCGAGTTTTGTCGCAAGGGGGGCATAAATATCTTCCGCAATTTTTACCTCTTCCTTATCCATTCCCGCCTCAAGTTCGTTTGCGGTCTCTGCTAGTTTTATGATGATTGGCTCAAATTCGTTTGAGATTGAGAGTGCGATTGAGCCTAGTGTTTCTGCTGGAATTTTTCCATAATTTGTTTGGATTACTTCTTCCATTCTGGTTAGTGTTTGCATCATTTGGAGCGTTTTTTCCCCGAACCTCTCTTTTATTTCACTCGTATTTACTCTTTCTTTTGGAAGTTTGTGCAACATTAGTGCTAGTATTGCTTCCCTTGGGAGTCCTTTCTTTTTTAGTTCTTCCACAGTTTTTTCTATTACTTCCCCAACCCGTGTTTTATTTTCTTTTAAGTATTCTTCCGTTTTTTGTATTTCTCTTTGTGTTATTTCTTCCACGGCCATGATTAGCTTTGTCTCAAATCTTTTTTTAAAGCGTTTGAACCTGTATTTGTTGCTTTGAGGCGTTTTTTTGCGCTGTTTTGGCACGTATTTTCATCATTGTTTTTTGGAGGTGGTTTTGGTGAATAATTTTCCAAATGTTGAGTTAGTAAAGTTCCCTGAATTTGATGAGGTTGATCAGAAATTGTTTGAGTCCGCACTCTCGCATTTTTTTAAAAAGGTGGGGGAGGACGCAAAGCTTCATTTGACTCTTAAGCAGTATAAGAAGGGGGGTTTGCGTATTCAGCATGAATTGCATGGCAGCCTTACTATTGGGGCTAAGAAGTTTTTTGCATCTAATGAGTCATGGATTTTGGTTGACACTCTTCAAAGTGTGCTCGATAAATTAGCAAAAGAGGTTAAGAAAGCTGGTTCTAAAGAGGATTAGCTTATCTTTTTTTCTTTTTTGCCTTTTTTTTCGGCTTTGCTTTTACTTTAGCTTTTTTTGCCAAAGATTTTTTCTTTGAGGGCTTTGAAATAATTCCTGCTTCTTCTTGTTCTTTTTTTAGTTCTTCCCTCATTTGCTCAATTAGGTCTTTCACCGACATTTTTTTCTCAAAAACCATCATAAACCACGTTTATTTGCTTATTGAACGCTTTTATTATATAAAAGCTTTTCCGACACTTTAATAAAATGACTACTTTTACATAATTATTTTCATTTCTTTGATTAAACGTAATAGGGTTAGTTTAAAGGCTATATTATGTATAGTTGCCCATTAAGAAAATAGTTCTTTTTCACATTATTCTGTTAATGGACGCGTAAGGCAATGGATTTTTAGCTAATATAAGCATTTCACCCTGATGACTCCACTTCGTTTCCCTTCAGCGTCTCCCAATAAAATTACCGTTGCTGCATTCCTGCCCTGGCGGGGTTCGTTTTAATAGGACACCTGTAAGGACAAAGCTTCGACGCCACCAAAATGGTGCCAACAATAGCATACGAACCTCTTGCCTCACTTCAACCCCACCATAAAGCGGATTTGTGGTAACAAGCCACCGCTAGCGGCCCAGTCTAGTCCATAAGTATTGGGCTTGAAATGGTTATAATCTTATTGATTTAGTGTATTTTGTATGCCTTGCTTTGAATTAACTCATGAGTCAGAGTCTTCTCTTGCACGTAGTGGTGTTCTTCATACCGCGCATGGTGATTTAAGAACTCCTTTCTTTATGCCTGTTGCGACTAAGGGGGCAGTGAAGTTTGTTTCACATCCGGAACTTTACAAAATGGAAGTTGATTGTTTAATTACAAATGCATTTGTGAATTATCTTAAACCCGGTCTTGAACTTATCTCAAAAGCAGGCGGTTTGCACAAATTTTTTGGTTGGGAGAAATCTCTTTTTACTGATTCAGGGGGATTTCAATTGCTCTCAGAAGATTTTGTTGATCATGTGACAAATAACGGAGTTCATTTTCGAAACCCGTTTGATAAGAGTATTCATTTGATTACTCCCGAGCAGGCAACTCAAATTCAATTTTCTCTTGGTAGTGATGTCGCGATGTGCCTTGACCACGTGCTTCACTTTGGGAAGAATAGGCTGGATTATTTTGATGCGATGGTGCGTACAACCGATTGGGCGTGGAGATGTAAAACTGCGCACAATGAATCAAAAGAAAAAAACCCAAATTCAAAGCAACTTTTGTTTGGTATCACTCAAGGGGGCACATTTTTGGATTTAAGAAAAAAATCTACTCTTACTCTTGAGGCAATGGAGTTTGACGGGCTTGCGATTGGCGGGTTGTGTATTGGAGAGGACCCGAGCATAATGCATAATGTTACTGAGTTCTCAAAAAAGTTTATCGCAAAAGAGCGCCCTATTTATTTGATGGGGGTTGGTTCTCCGCTTGAGATATTAAATTTAGTTGAGCGTGGTGTTGATGTTTTTGATTCAGCTTATCCGACACGAATGGCCCGGCACGGATTAATTTTTACTCATAAGGGCCAGATTAGGATTGATAAATCAGCTCACAAACAAGCATTTGTTTCGCTTGATTCTGAGTGTGATTGTTTTGTGTGTAAGAATCACACAAGGGCATATCTTCACCATCTCTTCAAGACTTATGAACAGAACGGCCTCTTACTCCTAAGTTACCACAACACTTATTTTATTGCAAAATTAATGCAACAGATTCGCACCGCAATTAAAGAAAATAATTTTGAGAAGTTTAAGAAAGAATTTGAATTAAAATATAAATAACTATTTGGTTTTCTTTGTAAACTTAAAATCCTTTTCTAAGAAATACTCTTCTTTTTCGGGTTTCTCTCTCCAGTTTTCTTTTTCTTTTCAGTTCCTCTGCCATTGAGCTTCTTCCCATTTGTGCGAGGTGTGGTATCCCAAACCCCATCTTTTCAGCCATCTTCACGCTGTGTGTTTTTGTTGATTTCCTAAATGGGGTGTACATGTATATTTCTGCTCCGTTTAAGAAAACAGCTTTGTTTTGCGCAATGAGCATATCAAGTGCCGGTTCAAGCACCCACGCTTTTCCTCTCAACCCGTCTTTTTGAAATGCTTGGTTCATTCCGTGCCAGGGGAATGGGGCTTTTAGCAGGTATTGCATCCACTTAGCATTTTTTTTAAATAAGGGTTCTAGTGCGCTTATGTGTATTGCTCTTTGTCCGCAGGCCTCTTTGTGTTTTTCACTTATTGGAGCAAATCTCTTTGTTAAGCTTAACTTGTCTTTTTCTTTTTTGCTTTTATTCTTTAGTTCTGAGTATTCTTCATTTTGTTGTGCTATTGCCATTAGTTTTTTTCCGCCTTTGACAGTGTTTATCATTCTTCTTAGTGTCCTTTCAGGTAACTCAATTAGGTCCGCATCAAAGTATAGCATTACTCCCGCCTGCATGCTTTTTGTAGCGTATGCCGCGCTTATGAAGTTTTGTGCCCTTCCTGATTTTTTCTTGTGTGTAATAACCCTTGCCCCTTTTTGTCTTGCTATTCTTGCCGTTTCATCTGTGCTTCCATCATTAATAACCGCAACTTCGTGTATTACTCCAAGCCTCTTATACTTGTTTAGTATATCTAGTGTGTGTCCTATTATGGGGGCCTCGTTATGGGCGAATACAAACGCAACAACCTTCTCCACACAAATTAAGTGGTAATGCTTCGTTAAAAGTTTTTCGCAAAAGGGTTTTGTGTATGAAGGAGAACATTTTTGTCATAACTGGGGGGCCCGCTTCAGGTAAAACTACTTTGCTTGATGCGCTTAGAAAGAAGGGGCATAAGTGTTTTGATGAGGTTGCGCGGATTATAATTGAAGAAGAGCTTGCAAAGAAAAGTGATTTGGTTCCATGGATTCGTCTTGCAGAGTTTAATTCAATTGTGCTTGAACGCCAAGTAAAGCAGTATCTTGATGCCGGTGAGGGAATACATTTTTTTGATAGGGGGATTCCTGATAATATTGGGTATCATATTAATGGTAATCTCCCAATTCGTCCTGAGCTTCACCTCGCTACAAAAAATCATCGTTATAATAAGAAAGTTTTTTTTCTTGAGCCCTGGGAGGATATTTACAAGAACGATGCTGTGCGTAAGGAGCCTTTTGCCATTGCAGTAAAACTTTCTGAGTACATAAAAAAAGCGTATTTGGATTTAGGGTATGCTGTAATTGTTGTTCCAAATGCCCCGGTTGTAAAGAGGGTTGAGTTTGTGTTAAGGCACGTGGATAATAATAAAAAGAAAAAGTGATTGGGCTTTTTCTCACCCAACCAATTTCTAAATACAGATTTTATTCCTCTACATCCTCAATTCCGTTTTCAGTGATTCTGTAGAGTGCCTCTCCATCAGGTAGTGATGGTGAATCAACGAGTTTTGCTACTCTCTTGTCCTCTTTGCTTTTCCTCAAATATAATCTTGTTTTGCTCGCGTGTCCTACAACATTTCCTCCAACTGGTTCAGTTGGGTCACCAAATAATATATCCGGTCTTGACATTACTTGGTTTGTTACTAGTACCGCAACATTATTCATTTCAGCGACTTTTTGCAGTGAGCGCATGTGCTTGTTTAGTTTTTGTTGTCTTTCTGCGAGTGTTCCTCTTCCAACAAACTCTGAGCGAAATTGTGCGGTGAGTGAGTCAACTATTAGTAGTTTAATATTTTTGTCTTTTATCATTTCAGCCGCCTTATCAACGAGTATCATTTGGTGTTCTGCGTTGTATGCTCTTGCAACATAAATATTTTTTAGCGCGGCATCCGTATCAAGCCCGAATTTTTTTGCGACTTGTATTACTCTTTCCGGTCTAAATGAGTTTTCAGAGTCAACGTATAAGCATCCTCCTTCAAGCCCGCCTTGTTCTTTTGGGAGTTGTACGGTTACTGCGGTTTGAAAGCACCATTGTGATTTCCCGCTAGCCATTTTTCCATATACTTCAGTAATGGATTGTGTTTCTATTCCGCCCCCAATTAAATTATCAAGTTCTTTTGAGCCGGTAGTTAATCTCCCCACGAGTTTTCTTTTCTCTGCGAGCACATCAGCTGTCTCATACCCCATATCAAGGGCATCGCGTGCGGCTTTGATTGCTTTATCCGCTGTTCCTTCTCCTAGTCCAGCGACTTCTTGTAGTTCGCTTCCGCTGGCAACAGCTATTTGTTCTAGCGTTTTATATCCTGCTTCTGCTAGTTTTTTTGCAGCAGTTTCCCCTACTCCGGGCAGGTCCTCTACTTTCTCTACTTTCTTAGCCATAATTTCACCTCGTTGTACGCTTTTTGAGCAGAGTTTTTGGCAAAACTACGTGCCCTTTGCGTTAAACAACAATTAGATTGTGTTAGGTAGCTTATAAACGCTTTTCTAGTGATTTGCCGGTGGTCGCTTGTGTGCAGATAATTTTGTTTTTTCATAAATTTTATCAAAAAATTTTAGTTTATTTCAAAAAGTGTCCTAATATTTGCGCAAATAGGGCTTTTGTTTTTAAATTTATTGAGTATTTGTTGTCAGCCGATTTTTTTTGTGAAATTTCATAATTAGGTTTATTAATCCATGCCACACTTGTAAGTTCGTGCTAAAAAAATTTGCCTTTTTTTAGTAAGAAATCAAAAATTGGTGAGCTAAAAAAGATTTGTTGTGTAAGCGAAAGCATTTCTCCTAAATGGAAAAATTCTTTTTCGTATTTTTGCAGTTTTTTGGTACGTGTTTAGTGCTGTGTTGTGTGCACTTTGTACCTTAGCGCATTAATACCCCGGTTTCCTTTGAATTATTATTGTTATTTTGAGAATTTGATGATTTTGGTGTATGTTATGGCTGAGTTAAGGTGTTCTGCTTGTGGCGGTACGATGGTGCCGATTGAGAATGAGAAATATAATTCACATTATATTGTCAAAAAGGACACCGCATCTTGTTTGCGGTGTTTTCGCGTCGTCGAATCAACGCGTAAAGTTGATGGCATAGATTTCAAATAACTTTTTTCGCCATCAAGTTTTTTCTTTGAGGTGTTTTTATGCATGAGTTTGAGGAATTAGTATCGTGGCTGGAAAAAGAAACAAAGGAGCCTGTTGCGTGTAAAGTAGGGGTTTTGCGCAGACCAAAAAGAGTTATACTAAATTAGGGTGGTTGTTGTGGTAAAGAAAAAGGATTCATTTAAACAATTGTATGTATCAGTGCCTGAGTTTTCGCAAAAAGGGCAGTTCTCAGTTTTTTCTGCGTCATTTGGTAAAATCTTTTCTTTTAAGGACTTGGATTTACTAAAAGTAGTTTCCCTCGCTTTTCTCTCATTTATTCTGCTTGTGCTTGCATTTTCTGCAAGTATTTTATTTTTGGTATTATTTATCCCCTCGCTTTTGTTTTGCCTTAGATTTTTCTTTGATTGGCTCACATTTGAGCTAGTAAAAAAGGATTTTGAAGAGAATGGTATCTTCTAATTTATGGTTAATTAGTTGTGCCAAGGCCTCTTAGTCATCATGATCCGTCAAGTAATTGGTTTTATCTAATATTTTAAGAAATTTTTTTATTTTTCTTTTCTCACACACACAGTTGGACGATTTTCCTAACCTTTTTCTCATTTTTTGTTAGTTTTTCCGCTTCTTTTTCTCATTTCTTGGACATTTTTTTGGTTTTGCTAATGATGGGGGTGTTATTGGGGTTCTTTTACCGAACTCGATTTTTATTTGTAGTAAGGTTTTTATATTAGAGAAACATTTCTATCAAAGTTTTTTATAAATTGTTTGGAGTAAAAGATTTTTTAGTAGAAAATTAGTTGGGGTTGGTGCCTGGTGCCTAGATTTGTGATTAAGCGTGATGGTTCTAAAGCCGTTTTTGATGAATCAAAGATTGGTGTTGCTATTTGGAAGGCTGTGTCTGCTGTTGGGGGTTCTGATAGGAAAAAATCCGATGAGATAGCGGAGGCTGTTGTTGATAGAGTGAATAAAGAGTTTAGCGGGGAAGTAACTCCTTCTGTTGAACAGATTCAGGATATTGTTGAATCCACTTTGATTAAGCGCGGGCATGATAAGACCGCTAAAGCCTATATTCTTTACCGCCACCAGCGCGAATTATTAAGAAAAACCGAGGATATGGTGAATAATTTTGAGATAATTAACCAATATATTACTCAAGAGGATTGGAGGGTAAGGGAAAATAGTAATATGGCGTACTCTTTGCAGGGAATGAATTTTAATATTGCGGGGAGAGTTGTTTCTAATTATTGGTTAGGAAGGATTTATCCAAGGGAAGTTGCAGAGGCTCACAAGGCAGCAGATATGCATATTCATGATCTTGATGTGCTCGCGGTTTATTGTGTTGGCTGGGACCTAAAACAATTATTAATTGAGGGTTTTACCGGGGTTAAGGGTAAAATTGCTTCAAAGCCCGCAAAGCATTTACGCTCAGCGCTTGGGCAAGTAGTAAATTTCTTTTACACTTTGCAGGGAGAGGCTGCTGGTGCTCAGGCATTTAGTAATTTTGATACTTACTTGGCTCCGTTTATTAGGTATGATAATTTATCTTATAAGGATGTAAAACAGGTTCTTCAGGAATTTGTGTTTAATGCGGCGGTTCCGACAAGAGTTGGCTTTCAGTGCCCTTTTACTAATGTGACAATGGATTTGGTTGTTCCTCCGCATATTGCGCATGACCCAGTGATTATTGGGGGTAAGGCAACTGAACTAACTTACTCTGATTTCCAGGATGAAATGGATATGTTTAATCAGGCTTTTACCGAGGTAATGACTGAGGGGGATGCGAATGGTCGGCCCTTTACTTTTCCTATTCCCACTTATAATATTACAAAGGACTTTGATTGGAATTCAGAGAAGTATGACGGGATTTGGGAGATGACTGCAAAGTATGGTATCCCTTATTTCTCAAATTATATTAATTCAGATATGAAGCCGGAAGATGCACGCTCAATGTGTTGCCGTCTTCGCCTGGATAATAGAATGTTAAATAAGAGGGGCGGGGGATTATTTGGAGCAAATCCTCTCACGGGTTCAATTGGGGTTGTAACAATTAATCTTCCAAGAATTGGTTTTAAATCAAAATCCGAGGCCACGTTTTTTGAGAAATTAGGAAGGTTAATGGATTTAGCAAAAGAATCTTTAGTAATTAAGAGAAAAACTCTTGAGCGCTTAACTGAACAGGGATTATATCCTTACTCAAAATTTTATTTGCGCGGGATTAAGGAACAAACAGGGCAGTATTGGACTAATCACTTCTCCACAATTGGTTTACTTGGGATGAATGAAGCACTAATTAATTTTATGGGTAAAAACATTGCTTCAAAGGAAGGCAGTGAGTTCTCAATAAAGATTCTTGATTTTATGCGTGAGCGTATTCAAGGGTATCAGGATGAAACCGGGGATATTTTTAATTTGGAAGCCACTCCCGGCGAAGGCACTTCAAGGAGATTTGCGTGGGCGGATAAGAAACAGTACCCTGAAATTATTGTTGCTAATGATAAGCAGGTTAAGGAGCACGGAGTTGCCCCATATTACACAAATTCATCACAGCTCCCGGTAAATTTGGGTTTAGATTTATTTGAGTCCCTTAATTTACAGGACCCGTTACAAACAAGATACACTGGGGGCACAGTGTTTCACGTTTTCCTTGGAGAAAAATTACCTTCAAAGGAAGCCACAAAGAATTTAGTGAAGAAGATTGCATCAAATTATAAGATGCCTTACTTCTCATTGACTCCAAGTTTTAGTATTTGCCCGATACACGGTTATTTGTCTGGGGAGCATGAGTATTGTCCGGTTTGCGAGCAGGAGTAAATGGCGGCAGAAGGGTATCAAAACATTTTTACGGGGATGTGTTGTAATAGTAGCGCGAAAGATGATTGATTTTTAAAAATACATTAGAGAGTTAGTGTGTTTTTGGAAGAAATATAGGGGTGATAATATGGTTAAAACAAAATGCGAAGTGTATAGTAGAGTTGTTGGGTATATTCGCCCGGTAAGTAATTGGAATGACTCAAAGCAGGCCGAGTTTGGCGATAGAAAAAAATTTGATTCTGCCGTTGAGAGTAGCGGCAATTGCGGCTGCCAATAATGAGATGTTTTGGGTTTTGTGTGCGGTTGAAATAACGCGTTTTCTTCCGCGCCAAATATATTAATTTTTCTTGCACAAATTTATTTTTATTCTTAATTTTCTTTTATTAGTTTTTTGTTATTTGGTGTTTTTATATTGTTTGATGATTAAATTTTGCGCTTGGTGTTGTAATGTTTATTGGCGCTCTTCAAAAAACCACTTTAATGGATTTTCCTAACAAGGTTGCATGTATTGTTTTTCTGGTTAATTGTAATTACAAGTGCAAGTTTTGTTATAATAAGGAACTCACTTCTTTTAAGTATTTTAAAAAAGGCAAGAGGGAATTAATTGAGGAAAAAGATTTCTTTGCTTTTTTAGAGAAAAATAAAAAAATGCTTGACGGGGTGGTTATTACCGGTGGGGAGCCGACAGTTTCTCCCGGTCTCCACAATTTTATTAAAAAAATTAAATCCTTGGGGTTTGCAGTAAAATTAGACACTAATGGTACGCACCCGCACACACTCAAGAAGCTCTTTGCAGAGAATTTATTGGATTATGTTGCCATGGATTTTAAGGCAAGTCCTGCAAAGTATAAAGAAATTACCCAGTCTCGTCTTCCATTTGAATCAATTCAGGAATCAGTTGATTTGATTCGCGCAAGCGGAGTTTCCCATGAGTTTCGCACCACTCTTTACCCAAAGCTCACAACCCAAGACCTCCATGAAATCTCTCATTTCCTTAAAGGAGAGAAATGGTTTTTGCAGCAGTTCCAATCAAAGCAGGCCCTTGACACAAAATCCCGCAAATTAAAACCCATGAAGATTTCAGAAATAAAAAAATTTATCTCCGAAGTGAAGGGAGAAGTTGATGTTAAGCTAAGGGGAGAATAGTTCTTTAATTCAGATTTTTCTGTTCTTTAGATAATCAAAACTTATTTTGCTCCAGCTCTCTAGTTGTTCATATTTTTTCCCGATTTCTTCAAGTGTGAGAAAATTTCCCTCATCAAGCTCCTTTTCGCGGAGTTTTGCGTTTTCATTTTCAAGCTCTACTTCATAAACAAGCCCTATATGTACTTTTTCTACCGCGCCCGAATCATTATTTATGTATCCAATTAGTTTCATTTTCTTTTTTCCCAAGTAATTAATTTCCTCATCAAACTCCCTTTCCATGCTTTCTTTGATTAAGTCTTTTTCACATTTAACATCAATTGGATTGATGTGGCCGCCGATTCCAATAGAGTATTTATCTTTCAGCCTTTGTTCTCCTGCTTTGGAGGTTCTTTTGTAACAGAAAACCTTTCCCTTATGCAAAAGAATAAGGTATGCGATTATTTGTTTGTGCTCCTCATCCTCTTCCGCGCTTTTTGTTTGCCCCTCTTTTGCAACTTTTCGGTAAAGAAAAACCGATTTATTTATTTCATTCTCGCTAAAATCAAATTTATCAACAGGGGTAAATCCGCTGAACGCTTTCTCATCACGTTCCCCAAACAGCACTTTTCTTTTTATTGCAAGTACTTTTTCATCCATTCAAAAAAACTTTCTCCCTGCGGTATTATAAATAATTCCTCTTTTACTTTTTCTTGGTGTTTATTTGTTAATAGGGGTTGTTGGTTTAAATGGTGCGGGGAAGGATACTGTCGCGCATTATTTGGTAAAAAAGTATGCTTTTTCTCATAAGGATTTTGGGCAGGCGATTAGGGCTGAATTAATGGTTCTTGGCAAGAATCCTCTTGACCGAAATGAAATGGTTTTGCTTGCTAATGAGCGGAGGCAGAAATTTGGTTTTAATTATTGGGCAAAGCGTTTGCTTGACGGCTACACTCTGGACAAAAATTTGGTTTTAACTTCTATTCGTAATCCTGCCGAGGTTGATGAAATTAAAGCGAAGGGCGGAGTATTAATTGAGGTTTTTGCCGATATTAATGTTAGGTTTGCCCGAACAGTGGAGAGAGTAAAAAAGGACTCAAATGCGCATGGGGATATAGGAAGTTTTGAAGAGTTTAAATCAAAAGAGGAGCGCGAACTAAAAAGCACTGACCCGTCAAAGCAGCAGCTGCTAAAATGTATTTCCTCTGCAAAGTATCGTGTTAATAATAATGGTTCTGTGGGGCAGTTGGAAGAAGAACTTGAAGGCGTTTTAAATAAAATAAAGGGCAGAACTTAATTTTATTGGTTAGGATATTCCGCCACTTTCTCGCTTAGTACTTCATATTTTACTCCGGCTTCAGAGAATAATCTTGTGGTGTCCTGGTCAGCGTGGTATCTTTGTTTGCAAACAACTCTTTTAATTCCTGCATTTATTATTGCCATTGCGCAGTTTCGGCAAGGGCTTTTATTATTGTATAATGTTGCTCCATTGAGGCTTATTCCTAGTTTTGCCGCCTGGCATATTGCGTTCATTTCTGAGTGTATTGTTCTTACGCAGTGCTTTGTTTTGTGTCTGTCCTCGTGTATTGTTTCTTTGAATTCGTGTCCTACTTCTGAACAATGAGGGAGTCCTATGGGTGAGCCGATGTATCCTGTTGTTAGGATTTGTTTGTCTCTTACTATTACGCATCCCCCTGGTCCGCGGTCGCAAGTGCATCTTGTCGCAACTGCATCGCTTATTCCAATAAAGTATTCGTCCCAGCTTGGTCTTTTGTGCTCTGTTTTATTTTCTTCGCTCATTTTCCCACCCGCTCTAATTTTTTCGTTGCGTTCTCCTTAAATTATTTTGCACTATGCCCTTTTCTTGCATTCTTATTAATTTAATTAATTATTTCCCTTACCATAAACTCATTATTTCCGCTAAAGGAATTAGTTTTAACGTACCCGAGGAGTTTTATTTGCTTTCCCCCAAGTTTTTCATTTAGTTCAGCTAGAATAATATCATTTGGTTTTTCTAGTAGTATTTTCTCAAGTTCTTCTTGTGTTAGTCCCATTAATCCAAGCGCATTTTCCCTAAATAGTGTTGTTTTTATTTCTCCGCTCTCATCCTGTATTGTTGCAGAAATAACCGCGTTCTTTTTTATTGTTGTTTCTCCGCAGGCTTCGCACACTATTCCGCTTTCCATTCGGGTGATTTTTTTTCCGCATTTTGCGCATACATCATAAGCAAAATTTCCTCTCTCAATTCCCCTTATTGTTCCGTTTATTATTGCGCTTTCTCCAGGTAAAATATCCGAGATTTTTTTCTCTTGTGTGTTTTGCTTGATTAGTTCAGCCCCTGACAAAATTTCTCTTTTTGTTTCTAAAATTTCCGCGGTGTATCCAAGGTGCACCTCTACTCCGCTTCTCCCTTCTTTTGTATAAGCATTTTTTATTTCTATTGCGTTTCCTTCCTGATATTTCTCAATTTCATTTGCTTTCTCATTCCATGCTGTTGCTCGTAGTATTGCCGTGCCATCGCTTATTTGAAATGAACATAGTTTTCCTTTTCTATTAGTTGTCTCAAAGTCCTTGCAGGGGAATTTGCGTATTATTCTTCCAATAATATTAACACTGGTTAAGTTGCTCTTAAGGTCTGAGAGTTTCTCAAATTCCTCTTCTTTTTTGTTTAAGATTTCTATTGTCCCGTTGAATCCGAGTGTGATTTGTTTTTTCTCATTGAATTTGCTTACAAGCACATTGCTTATTTTTACTTCGCTTCCGCGCGTGAGTTCATATTTATCCACTTGGTCATTCCATAGTGTTACGCGTACTTCTCCCGTCCCATCTGATAAGATAAATGATTTTAATTTTCCTTTTTTTCCGCCCTTATCAAATTCTTTTACTGGAAATATTCCCTCAATAGTTCCTTTTACTTCTATTCCTTTCATTCCTTCCTCTATTTGTCCGATTTGCATTTCTTCTAATTGTTCTTTTCCCATTCCTAGTTCTTTTTGTATCATATATACTGCGCCTTGTTCGGTAAGCAGTCCCTCAAATTTCTCTATTTTTGCTTTAACAAGCCCTGCAATTTCTTCTTCACTCTTCCCGCTTTTTTTTGAGATTTCAGTTATTACTTGTGCGGTGGTTTGTGTTTGCATAATATCACAAAATTAGTGTTCGTGTGCTCGCATTAACTTCTCTTTGCATTGATTTTATAACCTTTCGAGAGCGCTTTGCCGGCATTTACTTACTTAAGAGATTTGTTTTACCCAGTAATATCTCGTATAGTGTTTCATTCCGCCAACTGGTCTGTTGCGAACTGGCAGCAGTTTAAAGCCTTGTTTTTTGAGTTTTTCTTCTAAGGAAGCATATTCCTCTCCGATAGTCTTCTCATAATGGGATTTTCTGGAAACCACTAAGATTTTGTCAATTTGTTGGTGTTTGCATTCTTCTTCAAGGGCTCGTATTGCTTCCATTTTCCAATTTTGGAGCTGGGCTTGGAGGCTTTTAGGCATTTCTGATAAGAATCTTTGTTGCACATTGTGTATCATCATGACTGGTTTTTTGTTTGTTTCTTCTCTATTAATAGTAAATCCAATATGCCCAATTGACCCAAGGACGTCTTTTGAAAAATCACTTCCTTCTCTTTTCCACCTTAGTTGTTCTCTTAATTGTGGGGGTATTTTTGTCGGAACAATTTTTGCCCTTATTGCGCAACCATGCATCCCATACCCTGCAAGTTGCATTCCGTGCACCATGACAAGGTCAGCTAGGACGCCGTTCTTAAAGAGAAGTCTTTTTCGTCTACTTCGTTTGTTTTGCATAAATCGGAAAGCAAAACCATCTGTTAAGCCCTCGGCAATAATTACAACGAGTTCCTTTTCTTTCAAGCGCTTTTTTTTGCTTGGTAGTGCCCGTGTTGCCGCGGCTTTTGCTATTGCCTTTAGTTTTTGTTCTTCAACAGGACGCCCATTGCTTAATCGTGCAATAATATTTCTAAATGTTTGTTTAGCGTTTTGTTTGTTTGAAACAATTGCGCGGCGTTTTGCACTTGGAAGAAGCGCCAAAGCCGTTTTTACTCTTGGCACAAAAAGTCTTTTTGTTTTCATCAAATAACTAATGTGTTTTTTGTTTTTAGTCCTTTCCTTTTTGCTTAGTTTTAAACCCAAAAAAACCAAATAATGCCTTTCTAAATAGAAGCATTTTACTTAGGGTATTCGCCGTTTCTCCACATTTTATCACATCTTTTTCTTACCCCATCAAAGCCTTTTTATACTCCTTTTCTCTTATTTTTATTAGTGAGCTTATGAAGGACGGTAAGGTTTACACTAAATTGCTTGCGCAGTTAAAGGAAGAGGCTGGGCTGTTGTTTTTAGTAATTGACCCCCCTAATCAATCACCTGAAGCAGCTGGGAATGTTGCAAAAATTGCCCAAAAAGCAGGGGTTAGTGCTATTGCTGTTGGCGGTTCTTTGGGTGCGCAGGGAAAAATATTGGATGATACTCTTACTGCAATTAAGGATAAATCTTCTTTGCCCACAATTCTTTTCCCAGGGAATATTGCAACTCTTTCAAAATTAGCTGATGCAACTTATTTTATGTCCATGCTTAACTCAAATGACCCTTATTATATTTCAGGTGCGCAGACCGCAGCATCTTTTCCAGTAAAAAAAATGGGGTTAGAAGTTATTCCAACTTCATATATTATAGTTGAGCCAGGCAGGGCAGTTGGTTTTATGGGCAGGGCTCAATTAATCCCAAGAAATTTAGGTTACCTTTCAGCGGCTACTGCACTTGCTGGTCAGTACATGGGCTCAAAGATTGTAATTTTAGAATCAGGCGGGGGCGCACCAGAGCCTGCTCCAAAGGAAATGATTGCTCAAACAAAATCCTCAATTGATATTCCTTTAGTAGTAGCGGGGGGGGTTAGGACTCCAGAATTTGCATTTGATTGTATCTCAAGCGGAGCAGATATTGTTCATGTGGGGAGCGCAATAGAAAAAACAAAGAGTGATGCGGAAATTAAATTAAAGTTAGAGAAAATGGTTGAATCAGTCAAGAAGGGTGCTAAAGCGAAGAAGTGATTATTTGTTCAATTAATTAGTTATTTCCAAATATATTTCTCTGAGGCTTTGGGTTTGATTGTTCTACCTGCGTCGCAGTTTCTTCACCAAGCTCAATAAGCCTTGTAATAAATAAATTAAACTTTCGTGTATCTCCAAATAATGAGATTATCTTGTTATATTTGCCCCGTGTTTTGTTGCCAAAAGCTTTTTTTCCCCCTGTTAAGTAAATTGTTTGCATTTGTGCCGTTTTCCACTCTTGAACAGCTTTGTGTATGTCTGCACGTTTGGTCTTATCCGCGATTCCTAATTCATTCAATATTTGAGTAGTGTGAAACCTAGTAATTCTTAGTTGTAAGGCAGTGTGTTGTGCCTCTAAGCGGTCTTTCTGGAGTTTTTTTCTGTTCCTCAGTTTATTAATAGTGTTATTAAAAAATTTCTTAGTTGCCGCTCTTGCAGTGCGTTGTTTCATTAAATTCACTTTATTTTAGTTCTTTCACCACTTCTTTCATCGCTTTCTCAAGTGTTGTTTTCTGTGTCCACCCGAGCCTCTCAACTTTTCGTATATCATAATTTCTTTCTTTGCTTAAGTGCCTAATGTTTTCAGCGGTGAGTGCTTTTATTCCAAATATTTTTCCCATGATTAGTGCGATGAATGTGGGGATGTGTTTTATTCCAACACTTAATCCCATTTCTTTTTGCGCCATTTCGCAGAACTCGTTGAGTGTTATTTTTTCTTTTCCCGCAACAAGGTAAGTTTCCCCGCTTTTTCCTTTCTCAAGCACCTTTACTATTGCACTTGCGAGTTCTTTTACATATATTATTTGGAAGTGGTTATTTCCGCTGCAGGGTAATGGATATTTTTCCTTAAGTAATGAAAACATTCTTCTCCAGTAATTATTTGCCCCAAATACCATTGCGCTTCTTATAATACACACTCCCATCCCGTCTCTCATCTGCATACAGATTTTTTCTCCCTCAACTTTGCTCTTTTCATATAAGTTCTCCGGGTGTAATTCGCTTTCTTCATCCACTCTTCCTTTTGTCATTCCGTATACTCCTGTTGAGCTCATGAACACTAGTTTTTTTTGCTTTGTTTTTTCTGCGGCCTCCGCAACGTGTCTTGTTCCTTCAACATTTAGTTTCCATAGTTCTGGATTTGATTCCTCAAGTATTCCTGCGAGGTGTATTACTGCGTCAGAATTCTTCATCTCAGTTATTAGTTCGTGCTTGTTAAACAGATTTTTTTTCTTTACAAAATCATATTCTATTACTGAGTGTTTTTTTCGTTTGAGTTCTTCAGCAACGCATTTTCCAATGAATCCGTTTGAGCCTGTTAGAAGTACTTTCATTTTCACACCCAGAATAACATCATCACAAAATCAGGATAGAATATTGCAATTAGTACTCCAATGAGGATGAATGGCCCAAATGGCGGCAGTCCTCTTAGTACATATATTGCATTTACCCCGTTTTTTGATAGTAATTTTACTTCTTTTTCCCCTATAAGCTTTTTCCCTTTGAGTAAATTCATTATTTTTTGGCTATTTTTACCTTCTGCTATCACTTCGTCTTCAGTTATGTTCTTTAAATTTATTTTTTTTTCAAAGAAGTTCTTCATGATTCCTTTTTGCAGTGCGACAAAGAGGAGTCCAAATAATAATGGCACAATGATAATTCCGACGCTTATGCTTCCAATCATTCCAAATACACTTAGGAAGTAAAAGTATGCCGCAATTATTGCCCCGAATAGAAGTGCTTTTTGTATTCCTTCTTTGTTCTCCTCATAACTTATTCCAATTCTTGCATATTTGATTGTGTAATATATTGGGTAGAATACCATTGCGCTCATCGCGGCGACAAAGATAGTTGCGAGTAAGAACCCTGCATCATTTTGCGGGTTAAGGAGTGCAATTGCCGCAAATAATTTTACATCTCCTCCCCCGAGTTTTCCAAAGTAATAAGCAATAAACAAAACCGCAAAAATTACTGCCCCAAAGATTAGGTTATTCCATTGCTGTTGAATTAATGCGAGTATTACTCCAAGTGCTATCATTGGGTAAGTTATCCAGTCATAAATATATCCTGTTCGCGTATCAGTAATTGCCCCAAGAGCGGTTCCAATAAGTAGTATTGTTTCTTGTATTAGTGCCAGCATTTTAGGATTAGGTTTTTTGTGCTTATAAATTTGCCTTTAAAGAAAATTTGGTGAAAGAAGTTTTTACCCCCCAACAAAATAGTTTTATATCCCGCCCTATTGTGATTTCGTCGCTTTTCTTTTCCTAAGTTCTCCCGCACCCCATATTCCAATAAGCACAATAGTTAATAGTAATAATCCAATAAATACAAACATAAGGTTTTCTTCCTTTGGTTGCGCGCGTGTAATATATTTCGCGCTGACAAAGTAGGTTGTTTGTTCTCCTGTCCCAATTATTCTTACTCTGTCATTTGCAGAATCTATTCTATTTGTGTTAGGTGAATTCGTATCAATTAGTTGTGCTCCTGAAGGGAGTATTATGTCATAAATGTATTCAGAGAATTTGCCCGAAGGGTTAATTGTTATTGTCCAAATCCCGTTTGTTTTTGAAATAAGTTTTTGTGTTGTTTGTGCAGTAAGTTCCGGGTGGTTTGTTGTTCCGCTTATTGTAACGCTCCCGTCGTTTGCAATATCAAAAATTGTGTCAGCGTAGTATTCCTCTGCGTGTGCAAAAGTAAGTGCGAGTAGAAGCACAGCTAGTATTAAAATAATTTTTTTCATGAGTATCTCCTATTTAGAAGAGGTTTTATTTGTTTCTATGATTTCGTTAGCCTCGGCAATAATTCACTTCAACCTTAGTTTTTTAGCCGCTTTTTTTGCCTGCATTTGGCGTAAAGCATCAGCGAGTCCTTTTTCCCCGAAGTTCTTCATTGCTTTTTCGCTTTGTATATTTTTGAATTTCTTAAACATTTTTTTCATTTGTTTGTATTGTTTTATTAGTTCGCGTACGTCCTCTACTTTTACTCCAGCTCCGCGTGCAATTCTCTCTACTCTTCCTCTGTTTAGTACCTCAGGTTCTACTCTTTCTTTTTCTGTCATTGAATCAATTATTACTTTGAATGAATCCATTTTCTCTTGTCCTGCCTCAAGCATTTCTTTTGGCATTTTCACGCTTAGTCCCATCATTTCTGCGACTTTATTTAGCGGGCCCATTTTTTTTGTGGCTTTGAGTTGTTCATAGAACATTCGTAGATTAAAATTTCCTTTCATTAGTTCTTCCGGGTCAATGTTCTCAAGTTCCGCTTCTTTTGCTTTCTCAAGTAATCCTTGTAAATCCCCATAACCCATTATTCTTGATAAATATCTATTTGCATCAAACGCTTCAAACTCATTCATTTTTTCCCCAGTGGAGATAAAGTATACGCTTGCTCCTGTTTCGTTGCACGCAACTAGTGCTCCTCCTCCTTTTGAGCTTCCATCCATTCTTGTAATTATTACTCCATTTACTCCTACTGCTTTGTGAAATGCCTGTGCTTGTTTTTTAGCGAGGTTTCCAATATCCGCTCCGATTACAAGTAATTTTTCATCCCCTTGGAAAGTATCTTCAATTTCTTTTATTTCTTTTACTAGTTCATCATCAAGCGCGCTTCTTCCCGCGGAGTCGCAGATAATTAACTCACATTTTTTTGCCGCAAGTTCTGCGAGTCCTTTTTTCACTACTTTTCCGGCATTTGTTTCCCCTTTTATCCCAAAGAATTCCGCGCCCGCGAGTTTTGAGTTTGTTTGTAATTGTTCATACGCAGCGGGCCTAAATGTATCCGCGCAGATTACTCCTACTTTTTTTCCGCGGTTCTTATAGTAGTGTGCTAGTTTTCCCGCGGCAGTAGTTTTTCCTGCTCCAAATAATCCGCAGAGTAATATTCTTTTTGGATTTTCAGGAGCCCCTTTTCCGCCAAGTATTTCTATTAGTGCATCATAAGTGACTTTTGTAACATATTCTCTTCGTGAGAGTTTTCCTTTGATTTCACCAAAAGCATTTTCCTCAATTTTTTTAGATAATGCAAAAACAGTTGTGGTATCCACGTTTGATGAGATGAGTGCTCGCTGGATTTCTTTTACCGTTTCTTTTACGGTTTCCTTATCGATTGCGCTTGCGCCTTGGAGTTTGTCCATTGCTTTTCTTAGTGTTTCTCCTAGTCCCATTTCGCTTCATCTCTAAAAAGAATCCTTATGCAAACCATTTTAAAGGTTTTAATATAAAATAAGGTAAGGTGGTTTTGTTGGATCCTATACTAATAGTTCTTGGAATTATCGGAGTAATAATCGTTTTAGGCATAATTGTAGCGATTGTAATTTACAATTCATTGGTTGCTATTCTAAAACAGGTTGAAAATGCTTGGGCTCAGATTGATGTTCAATTAAAGAGAAGAGCTGATTTGATTCCAAATTTGGTTGAAACAGTTAAGGGTTATGCTAAATTTGAGAAGAGTGTTCTTGAGGGAGTTACCCAGGCAAGAAGCGCAATAATGTCAGCAAAATCACCAAAGGAATCAGCAAAAGCTGAGAATATGCTCTCAGGCGCATTAAAATCATTGTTCGCTGTTGCAGAGGCATATCCTACTCTTAAGGCTAATGAGAATTTCAAAGCATTGCAAGAAGAGCTCTCAAGCACAGAAAACAAAGTTGCTTTTGCCCGCCAATTCTACAATGATATGGTAATGAAGTGGAATACAATGATTCTAACTTTCCCAAACAATATCTTTGCAGGTATGTTTGGTATGAATAAAGAGAAAGAGTTCTTTGAAGCAACCGAGGGCGAAAGAGCCAGCATTAAGGTTGATTTTTCAGGTATAAACAAGTGAAGGGATTTCCTTCCTTGTTTTTTTCTTTTTTAAATCACTTAAGGTGAAACTAAAATGGCCATGGATTTTTACTCACAGATTTCAAGTAACAAGAAAATGACAGTAGTGCTTTTCATTGCCTTTTTTATTCTTGTGGGCGTCCTTGCGGGAATTGTCTCCTTACTTCTTGGCGGCTTCTCAATTGTTGGGGGAATGTTTCTCACTGGTTTTGGTGTTCTTATAATTCTCTTTGCGGTTATTTCCTATTATAATTGTGACTCAATAGTTACTGCGGTTTCAGGGGCAAAGGAAGCTGACCCCCAGAAATTTAAACAGCTCCATAATCTTGTTGAAGAAATGTGTATTGCTAGTGGTCTTCCAAAGCCAAGGGTTTTTGTAATAGAGGACACAGCGATTAATGCTTTTGCTACCGGAAGGGACCCAAATCATTCTGTTGTGTGTGTAACAACAGGGACATTACAGTTTCTTTCCCGCGATGAACTTCAAGGAGTGATTGCGCATGAGCTCTCCCACATAAAAAATTATGATATTAGGACAATGACTATTGCCACTGTGCTTGTGGGAATTGCTGTTCTTCTCTCAGATTTTCTTCTTAGAATGGTATTTTATTCCGGGGGGCATAGTAGTTCCGATTCAAAGGATGCGCGTCTTTTCATAGTAATTCTTGTTCTTGGAATAATTCTTGCAATCCTTACTCCTTTTATTGCCCAAATAATTCAGTTCTCAATTTCAAGAAAGAGAGAATTTGCTGCTGATGCGGGGAGCGCGGAAATGACAAGAAACCCGCTCGGTCTTGCTAGTGCGCTTGAGAAGATTTCAAAGGACAAAGAACCCTTAGAAGCCGCGAATAAAGCAACCGCACACTTATACATCTCCGACCCATTGAAGAACACAAAGGGGTTATGGATGAAAGGACTCTTTATGACTCATCCTCCAATTGAAGAAAGAATTGCCGCGCTTAAAGGGATGAAGGGTTAATTCTATTTTAGGTTATATAATGCTTCAGAAATTGGTTTAAGTAATGCGCTTTCCACCGTTCCAATTTGGTGGGCGGTCGCTTTTCTAAAAAGCTCCATCTTTTTTGGGGTATCTGCGCCCATCCTTTTTAATAATCTGTCATAGTTATTTGGCACCATGACTGTTGGTAATTCAGAATCCCTTTCAGCAAGTATTCTTTGCAGCACCTTACGTGCATCTTCTTTGCTTAGTTTTCTTTGTTTAAGCAAGAGATCGCTTATGTGTGCTTGTTGGCTCATAAAATCTAGTTTTGGGTTGCGTACAATTTCACGTATCTCCCTATCAGGCACAATTTTTTCCGCAAATTCATTGAGCAGTATTCTCACCGCTTCAACAGTAACCTTTCCAATTGCCATGCTTGGGTGCGTTTTTTGCAGTTTCATTAACCTAAATAGCATTTGTCTGCGCACTTTTGTTTTTGGGCTGCGTGGTATCATTTGTTTCACCTAAATTATTCTTTCCAGTATGAATTCCGGCGTGAATTCCTTAAAGTCATCATATCCTTGTCCGGTTCCAACGAATATTATTGGTTTCTTTAATTTATAGAGTAAAGAAATTGCCGTTCCGCCTTTTGCATCAGTATCAATTTTTGTTAAAATGAACCCATCAAGCCCAACGATTTCCTCAAATTCCTGCACTTGTTCGAGTAGTGTTTGTCCTACATATGCTTCTCCAACATATATCTTAAGGTCAGGCTTAGCGACTCTCTCAATCTTTCGTAGTTCTTCCATGAGGTTCTTGTTGGTTTCCTGTCTTCCCGCGGAATCAATTATTACAACATCTAGTTTGTTTGCTTCCGCGGCTTTTATTGCATCAAACGCAACCGCCGCTGGGTCAGCCCCATATTGTTGTTTTATTACTCTTACCCCGAGTCTCTTTGCGTGTTCTTCTAGTTGGTCTATTGCCCCCGCCCTAAATGTATCTGCTGCGGCAACTACGCATACTTTTCCGTGTTTTTGGAAGTAGTGCACAAGTTTTGCAATTGAAGTGGTTTTTCCCGCCCCGTTTGGCCCGAGCATTAGTATTTTGAATGGTTTTTTTCCTTTCATTTCTTCAAGTAGATTTATTTTCTTTGTCTCCATCATCTCTGTAAGTATTTCTTTTATTTGTCCTTGCAGGTATTCATCAAGGTTCTTTGAGCTGACTTTTGTTCCCACAAGCCTCTTTTTTATTTGTGCAACGAGTTCTTTTGCGGCGTCCTGCTCTACATCTCCCTCAATTAAACTTAGTTCTAGTTCAAAAAGTAAATCCTCTATTTGTTTTTCAGTTATTTGTATTCCTCCAAATAGGAATCCTTTTAGTCCACCGCTTACTCCTACCTTTGCTTTTAGTTCTCTTTTTTCTTCTTTTAGTGTCTTAATTTCAATTTCTCGGCTTTTTTCGCGCAGTACTTCTGGTTCCATTTGTTCTTTTATTTCTTCACTAAGTTCATCTTCCTCTTTAAGTTCTTCTTCTATTTCATCAAGCACCTGTTTTTTCTCGGTTTTTTTCTCTTCGCTTAGTGCCTTTAGGATTGTTTTTTCTTCTTCCCTTTTCTTCTCAATTTCTCTCTTCTCTTCAATATCCTCTTTTATTTTTTCAGTGTGTAATTCATCTGTTCTCAACGGCTCTTCTTTTTTTGCTTCTTCAATTATCTCTTCTTCGCCCTCTTTTTCACTAGTTTCTTCCAGTACTTCCTCCTTTGCCGGAGTAATTCCCTCTTTTTTCATCTCCGCTTCGATTTCTGCAAACATTTTCTTTTCCATTTCTTCCGCGAGTTCTTCCTTGGTTTTTTTCTTTTGCGGTTCCTCTTTTTCACCTTGTTCTTTTTGTGCCTCTTCTTTCTTTTCTTTTTTTGCGCCGAATAATTTTCCAAATAACCCTACTTTCTTTTGCGGTTCCTTCTTTTCCTGGGGGTTTTTTTCTTCAGAATTAGTTTTGGGTGTTTCTTTTAATTCTTGTTTAACTTCTTTCTTTTCTTCAGTAAGTTTAGTTTCAACTATTTGTTTTTCTGTGTGTTTAGCTTCAACTGCCTCTTTTTTCTCTTCGTGTTTGTGCTCTTCTTTTTTAGTTTCAGTTTTTTTTGTTTCCTCTTTATGCGCTTTTTTCTCTGTTTCCTTCTCTTTGTGCTCGTGTTTTTCTTCTTTTGCAGTTTTTTCATCAACTTTTGCCTTTGGCTCTTCTTTTGTTTGTTTTTTTTCCTCCGTTTCAACGGTTTTTTTGAGCTTGTTTCCAAAATCAGAGATTTTTTGTTTTAAAAAGCCGAACATGTTTCATTTCACCTGGCTGGAAAGTATCAAGTGCTGTTTGTTAATTATTTTGAGATTGTTGGCGGCTGTTTTTTTGAGTTTTCATACATCTTTTTTTTCTCTGCCTGTATTTGTTTTAGTATTCCTGTTATTTGAACCATTCTTCCTTCTGCTTCAGCATATTCTCTTGAGATTTTTTCAAATTGCTTTTTTAGCATTTCTTCTTTTTTTGCAAGCCACTCAATTGTTCCCTTTATTTTTTCATCCTTATACCCGCTTTCGGTGAATGCTCTTTTGCAGTTCTCAGTGTCTGTTACTTGGACTTCAACAAGCACTGTTGCGCCCACTCCTATAAACATTTTTCCCTTAGTTTTAATTATTTCTTCAAGTGTTTCTTTTGCGGTTATTGATTCAGTTAATAGTGCGCTTATTTTTTCAAGCAGCCCGTGCTTTTGCGCGAGTATCGCTTCTTCCTGTCTTGCCATTTGCACTAGTTGTGTTTCGGAAACATTAGTTGTTGTATTTTCTGCAGCCACAAATCTCATACTCCTTTATTTTATTTTGCCATTTTTATTTCTTTTATTAAGATGTGTCTTCTTGCTAGTCCCTGTTTTCCGCCGAATTCAGCGTATGTTTTTTCTCTTGCAAGTTTTTCGCTCTCTGCGCTTATTTTAGTAGTAAATGTGTGTTCTCCGTTTCTTGTGTAGTTTCCTTTTACCTCAAATGTCTTCATTTTCCCACCTTTCTCCATTAATCTTAGTATTTCAAATGAATTATAATCTTTCCCTTTTTTTAGCTGGTTTTATGCTTCCCCTGCGAGTGCTTCTTCGATTTTATTGATTTCATGCGGGGTAGTGTTTTCTCCCACTAATATTCCTTTTTTGTTTGCGATTACCGAGTTTCTAACAAACATATCTCCTGTGTTTGCTGTTGCGCTTCCCCCATTTACCCCAAGCGCGTTTTTGATTAAATCCGCTTCCTCTTTTGAAACGTATGGATTAACTAAAAACCCTCTATTTGTTGCTACAACGCATGCGCCTGTAACATCAGTTCTTGCAATATTTGTTTGTGCGACAAGTAACCCTGTTTTTTTGATTTCTTCAACCGCTTTTTTTCCGAGTGTTTGTGATATTACTGCGCCGGTATCATTAACTTCAATCATGTTTCCAAGCGCATTTTCAGTAGTGATGATTTTTACTTTGATTTCTTTTTCAATTGCTTCAATTTCCCTAGCTTGGGCGTATGCTGGCAAGTATGCGTATTTGTTGTTCATTTTTGCAAAAACAGAGAGTAGTGGGCTTTCGTATATGCTTGTTTTCACTACTTTTGCCTCAAGTACATCTTCAATTATTTTTTGTGTCTTCTCATCAAGCGCGGCAGGCGCAAGGCATAAGTTGTCATTTGTTACGCAAAAGAGTCCTGCGTAATTGGATCCATTCACCCTTATTTTTGCTATGTTCATTTCTTCCATGTTAATCAAAATAAGTGCGACTCCCTTAATTAGTTTTTCCTAAGGGCGCCGCGTTTGGATAATTATTTTTTTTCTTCAGTTTTAGCTGGTTTTGTTTCTTTCTTTTCTTCTGTTTTTTTGCTCTGGATTTTTTCTTCAGCTTTCTCTTCTTTCTTCTCAGTTTTTGCTTTAGCGTCTTTCTTATCTTTTTTTGGCTCGTATTTTTCGCTAGGAAGCATTATGAGTCCAACTTCTTTTTCAGCAATAACTTTCACCGTAATTTTTCTTGGTGCATTGTATCTTCCTCTGCCCCAAATTAATTCATTTAATTTATTGCTTATTTTTAGTTCATTCATTCGTGTTTCTTTTCTAACCGCGTTTTTGAGCACGTGTTTTGCGTTAATTGCCCTTTTTGTTACGGGCTTAGCATATACTGCCCTTAAATTTATTGTAATTGTTTTTTCTTTGAATTCTTTTGCCATTTCTTATCACCTTTAGTCAACCTTTTGGGAAACAAACTTTGAGTGTTTCTTATGGTCCCCGCTTTTTCTGGTTTTTGATAATGTTTTCTGCTTTGCCGCAAAAAAACCCATTTTCATGTCAATATTCTTCCAGGTTCTTTTTTGTTTTGTGTTCCAGATTCTCTTTCCGGCTTTTTGCATCAACCATACTGGCGCATTTGTAAGTCCTGAGCCCACTTTTTTTCTTGAGCTTATCATGTAGTCCTTAAAATCCTCGTCTTTGTGTCTAGCCATTATTGCTCACCTTCTTTTGTTTTCTTTTTCACGGACTTTTGGGACTGTTTCTTATCATCCGCCTTGACGCGTCCCCTATCCTGGCCTTTGAGTGTGTCTTGTACTTCTTTTCTCTTCTTCTCATCAAATGCCTTTCTTTCTTTTGGTTTATTTGCGTAAACATTTGTGTTCATATTTTTCTCAGCAACTTTTGCCATTTCATTTAGGAGTTTGAATCCTTTTATCGAAACTTTTCTTCCCTTTGGTTGTGCTTTCTCCAAGTACCCTGATTTTTCAAGGTTTTGTACGCATGTTCGGATTACTTTTCCGCTTGCTTTGTAGTGGTGTTCTCGCTTTACTCCGCGGTTTCTTCTTCCACCATAATAAGATCTAAGTGCTTCTGTTCCAATAGTTCCCCATTTAAATGCCCTGTATAAGATGCTTGCCATTCTAATATAGAACCAGTCTTCTCTTTGCGGTGCCCTCTCATTATGCACACCAGTTTTAACATAATCAGCCCAAATTGGCTTCTCTATATTCTCTTGTAGTTTCTTTGCAGTTTCCTCTATTAGGTATTCTGCAGGTATATCATGTATTCCCATTATTTCACCTTTTGACTTTTTCCAGTCGTTATATGCTCAACCCGAATTTCGAGGAGCTAACAGACTCAATTACAGAAAACCCCCCAGAAAACCTTTATAAAGCTTGGTTTGGAGTAAAAATCAGGGCTTCTTTTTCTTTGCACGGTTAAGTTTTCCGCTTACAATAAATTTCATTTTTGGAAAGATTCTTGATTCCGCAGCCAAAACTCGTCTAGTGGATTGTATAGTTCTCAAAAACGCTTTTTTTCCGCCGCTATTGGCTTTTTTTATTAAAGTGGTTTGTGCAACTCCGTCCAGCACCCTGTGTGCATAAACCCTAAATCCTCTTCTTGTCGGCATAGTTTCACTTTCCCTTTTCCTCTAACCCAAACTTCTTAGTAAATCCGCATTCCTTGCATGTTACAATTAAGAACGGCGCTTCATTCTTCGGCATTACTTTCATGGAGTAGCATTTCTTGCAGTATTTTTCTTTTAGTTCCTTTGGTATGCTTACTCTGCATTTCTCCCCGATTCGTTTCGCTAAAGATAAATACCTTTTCGCATAGTCTATATTCCCTTGCGCGAGTTCAAATAATCTATAAATTCTCTCAAGCGCTATTTTTTGGTTGCCTTTTAGTTTTTTCTCAGCGGATTTATTTTGTTCCTTCGCTGTGTGTTTCTCTTTTTTTGTATCTTTCTCTTCGCTTCCCGGCTTTTGTTTTTTCCCGCTCATTTCTTTTCGCCTGCCTGTTGTGCTCGTTGTTGTACTATTCTTTTCGCCGCCTGGTATTTTACACTTTCTATTGCTTGTAAGAGAGTGCTCTTGTTTTCCCCGAATTGTTTTGACATTCGCCCGTACTCTTTTTCAAGTTCTATAAGCACCGGAGAGTTTCCATGAAATGTTAATTCCTGCTGCCCAATTTTTTGTTCTATGCTTGGGAGTATGATATCATGGTCCATCAGGTAATGTTTTAGTGTATTCAATACTTTTACCGGATTTGTTTCTCCCTCAGCGATTGCGCTAAATGCTTCCCCTAGTTTTGCGTTTTTTGTTCCCTTGCTTGTTACTCCGCCTAGTTTTTTTAGCACAGCTTCTCTTGCTGTTGGCATATGTGTTGGGCTTGAGAGTTCTTCTCTTACAAGTTCCTCCGTAGCGGCGACCCTTACTGGCGCTTGTGCTTCGATATTCTTCATCCTTACAAGTTTTCTCATGCTCTCAACTAGTCTCTGCCTATTAAACGAACCGCGTGGATTATTTCCCGCCGGAGTAAATGGTGATTTCATAATTAAGCATTGTTGCGATTAGAATTTAAAGAGAAAAGAATTAAGTGCGCCCGTGGGGATTTGAACCCCAACAAAAAGCTTACGACCTTTGTCTTCCAAAATTTTCTTTTGGATGCACTCAGCCTTTTCTTTTCCTAAAAGAAAAGGCTCAGATGGAAGGCTTTTATGCTACCGTTACATCACAGGCGCTGAGCCGTCCCGCCGGCTCGCGGGCGGACTTTCGCTAACGCTCACAAGCAACAGAATAACACTCAACTTATGTTTCGGCTTTGCCGATTAAATTAACCCTTCTTGCTTTCTTTTTTAAATATTGGCTTTGGGGCTAAAAGTAGGGGTCGTTTGCCCTTGCCCAGAATCGGTTTCCTCTTTTTGTCCCCAGTATTTCATCAACTTTTTGTTCTGCTTCCTTAATTTTTAGGTTTGTGCCTACATGAAAGTTTATGCCCATTTCTTTTGCTCTTGCGCGCTGCATTATTGCTTGGCGAGTAATTCTGATTATTTGTGCCTTTTCCATTCTGGTTACTTTCATTGAATTAAGTACGCGTATTGTCCGCTTTAGCGGCGGCTCTGTCGGGTTTTTTGGCTGAATACCCGCTTTTTTATAAACAGCAATCTTGACTCCGCGCCAATTCATATTGATTATTTGAGTGCAATTATTTTTAAGGAGTTCAATCCTTTTTCATTCATGCAAAAGGGAAAGCTGATTGTTATTGAGGGGGGTGATGGTTCGGGTAAGTCAACCCAGCTAGAGCTTTTGACCAATAAAATAAAATCATCGGGGCGCGAAGTAGAGCATATTCATTTTCCAAAGCATGAGAGCAGGTTTGGAAAAGTGGTTGATGCTTATTTGCGCGGCGAGTTCGGCTCAAAGAATATTCTCCCTCCGGAATTCATTGCGATGATTTACATTTCGGACTTTTATGAATCAAAGCACCATATTGAGGATAGCCTTGCTCAGGGAAAAATTATTCTCTTAAGCAGGTTTTTTTCCTCAACGCTTACTTATCAGGTCGCTTTGGAAAAGAAGAATAAGGATTCTTTGTGGGATTGGATAAGGGTTGTTTGTTCGCGCCTGCCCCAGCCGGATCTTGTAATGGTGCTTGATGTGCCCCTGCGTGTTTCAAAAAAGTTTATGGATAATGAGAATCGCGCCGAGTCCTATAAGCGCGGTGCAAAGAAGGACCAGCACGAGGATGACCTTGATTTCCAGCAGGCGGTGCGTGATGAGTATGAGAGAAACATTAAGCGCCTTGGATGGAAGAGGGTGAAGTGTTATGATGCTGAGCGTTTGCTTGGGATTGAGGAGATTAGCGAGAGGGTTTGGAAGGAAGTTGAGGATGCTCTAAACAGGCCTCATGGATTAAAGGGGTTTTTTTGATGGGAGGTTCATTTATTGTTTTTGATGGCGGTCCTGGTTCGGGTAAGGGCACAATGATAAAAAAAACTTTTGAATTGATTTTTGACAAAAGCAAGAAGTATGATAATATTTTGGTTACTGATGAACCGACAAATGGCCCGCATGGTTTAAGGGTGCGCGAATTATTCAAAAAACAATCCTCTCCAACTGATTTTGCAGAAGAGATTTTTGAGGCTTTTGTTGAGGACCGCGCTTGGCATATTGAGAACATAATAAGGCCTGCTTTGGAAAAAAATTTTGTTGTTATTTGTGATAGGTACAAGTACTCAAGTATTGCATACCAAACAGTTCAGGGAACTGATTTTAACAAAGTATTTAGTGCGCATAAGGATTTTTTGGCTCCAGACCTTGCTTTGATTCTTGATGTGGATGCAAAGGAAGCAGTAAGAAGAATCTCTAGTGCGGAGGATAAGGGTAAGAGAAAAGCGACCGATAATTTTCGCGAGCTTGAATTTGTGTCTAGTTTGGGAAGTTATTTTAAAAAAATGCCTTCAATTTTGCCAAGAGAGAACATAAAACTAATTGATGCAAATAAGCCTGTGGCAGAGGTTTTTGCTCAGATAAAACCGCTTGTTGAAAAAGCATTATTTTAATTCTAGCAAATTTGCCGTGCACTTTGTTTTAATTTGTTATTGGTGTAGCATTATTGCTAATTTATCTCTTGTTTCATCAAAGGCGAATCTTTTTAAATCAGAAAACCCTCTTTTTTGGCATGAATTATGCTAGGGTAGTTTCTTCTTCAATTTCCTGGATTTCAATGAAGAAGGTGCTTTGGTTTCTTATTTTCTTTTGGATTTCTCTCCCTGTTTTAGTTTTTCTTCCAGAATTTATTGATAAGGGGGTTTATTCCTCTTCAATGATTCCGCTAGTAATTGCTTTGTATGATATTTTATATTTGGCAGTGATTATGGGGGTAATTGTTTTGATTCAGGGCTGCTTAATGCATAAGCACTCTAATTGTAAGTGTATGTCAATACCGCGGCTAGTTGGGCTTGTTGCACTTGTATTTATTGAATTATTTTATGTTTTTATTTGGAGTATTTATAAGGGTTTTAGGGCAATTCAGTTACTGCTTATCGTACTCTCAGTTTTTGTCTTTTATTATTACTTAGCATCAGGCTCTGGATTTATTTTTAATTTATTTGTCCTTTCTATTACCGCATATTTTATTGTTGTAGTATATAATGCAGTGAGATTATTCTTCTCAACAAGCGTTTTCTGCTCAAATAGTGTTTCTCCTCTTGATGCGGTTAAACAGGCGGCTGAATTAACAAGACACAATTTTTACCATACAATTGTTTCAATATGTATCTCGTTTGTCCTTGCTGCAATATTATTTTCTTTTATTTCAATTTGTCTTTGGGTAATTGCCTCATTAGTTCTAAGTTATTTCTTCATTAATCCTATTGCGCTTTCGATTGGTTTCAAAGCCGCAGTAATTTTTGCTTTAGGCCCTACACTAATCGCATATCATTACTCAATAATAGAAGTATTTACTCAGCTCTCTGCGCATAGGGATGCATCACACAGAATAAGAAGAATACTTTTACATAGGGCACTGCATCCAAAGCATAGGGCACAAGCGCATAGTGTCCCTGCAAAAAAATTTGCGAAGAGAAAAAGAAGATAGTCAGTTTAATTAACCTCTTTTTTATTTTGGCACAATCTATTTAATATGTATTTAGTTCTGCCTAAAATTATTTTAAGTGCGGGGGCCGGGATTTGAACCCGAGCTCCTACCTTGGCAAGGTAGAGTACTACCACTATACTACCCTCGCATTGACTGGTAAAGGATTCTTTTTGCCAAACGCTTTTAAATCCTCATTTCTGTTTGGAAAATCGGGTATTGTCTTTCTTTACACGTATCTCTTATTCACCCAGAAGAGAACAAATAGCATTACTGCGACTCCCGCGAGGAGTGTGATAATAATTATCATTGGATTCTCAACTAACTGGCTGGCAAGGTTATCCTCTTTGTTGATATCAATAAACTGGCTTATTGCAATGTTGCCCTCCCCTTTTTGGGTAACATTTTGGTCGGTTGGAACAATTGTTATTTTTTGTTTTTCAGGGACAATCGTTTGCGTTAGTGTGCTTGTTGGGGTGGTTATTGTAAGGTAATATGCATTATCATTATAATCGTCAATTTCTTTGCTTATTGTTTTACTTGAAAAGCTTGGGATGATTTCTTTGCTATTTACTTCTCCCGAATCGCTCTTTATATTAATTGTAATTTCTTTATCTATTGGGAAAAAATTAGTTGCTTGTATTTGTATTAGTAATTGTTTCTCGTGTGCTATGGGGGTTACATCGTTTATCAAGAATTTTCCAGTAGTTTCCGATTTTCCTTTTATTATTTTTATGTTTGCTTTTGCTGGTTCGCTTAGCGAGTAATATGTGAGGCTTGTTTGTATGTAGTGCTGGTCGTCAAGCGCTATGTTTGGGTATAACCAGAAGGTTATTCTCTTGCTTTCTCTTGGGGCAAGCATTATTGATTGCTTTGCTTCCTCCACAATTAAGCACTGGTTCGCGTTTTCTCCAACGCACGCCACAGTATCTATTTTATTATTATTTGTGGTGGTTTGAATTTTTAGAGGAAATATCATTGTCCTGTTTGTGAGGTTTGTTATTAGTACATTCACATCATTCCACTGCATGGTTTTTAGTTGGGTTTCCGGTGCATCAAGTTTTACCTGATTAAAATATTCCTTGTTTCTTATTGTTACTTCAGGTATTGTTTGTGTGTAAAATGTCACGCTTGCATTTTGCGGGAAAAATGCTTTTGCAAGCGAGAGGGATACATCAGTGAATGAACCGATTTTTATGTGCATTGCATCAACAAACCCCGATTCCCTAAATGTTGGGTCGCTTGGTATCCATGTCCCTATTTTGTCGTGGTATACTTCTATCCATGCGTGGTTCCCCCACTCTTTCCCATCAAAAGTCACCCCTGTGACGATTTTTGTTGCGAATCCTTTTGCGCGCAAGAGTCCCGCCGCAAGGTTTGAGAATTCATCACAAACCCCTTTTTTTTCAAGCAGGGTCTCCATTGCGGATTTTTGTAGCAAATAATATTTTGTGAAGTCTTTTCCTTGCGCGTACTCCACATAATCATTGACCCAGATTATTGTTTTGTTTAATGAATCAGTAAAACTATCCGAGTAGAGTTTGTTTTTCTCCACAGTCATTATTTCTACAGAATTACTCTCAATTTTTTCGCTTGGGAGCAAGTACATTTGGGCTTCTTTTGATACCGCTCCGAGGTTATAATCCCTCACTTCTTTTATGAGTGAATTATTTTGTATGTCCGCTATTAGTTCATAATTAAAGTCCCCGTTTTGCGGGATATTAAACACAACATATTTGTTTCCGAATTCATCAATAATGTGCGAAGGGTAAATTGTGTCTCCGTTAATATAGAGGGCTTCTTTTACTATTTGGACTTTTTGAAATTCACTCTCCTGAAATGTTAGTGTCTGAAATTTTGCCTGCTCATTTTTTTCAAGCCCTGTGATTGTCCCGTTTCCAAACATTCTTATTTGGGCATCAAGTTTCCCTACGGTTGTTGGGTAAATTATTTCTTCAGCATAAGCCGTTGTGCATATTATTAGTAATAATAATAAGGCAAAGACAATTTTTTTCATACAATATGAAATGGCTTTTTAGTATTAAAATTAGTTGGTGGAGGTACTATCACCGGCACGGAGGTTCCAAAAAGATTATAATTCAAAAAAATTAACCGTCCTTATGTTTCCGGATTTTGGGGGGTCTTCAGTAGATGTTACTAAGCACATAGTGACACCTAGGGAGATGTCTGTTCTCTTAGCAGAGGATATGGGCTTCCATGCTGGTGATGGAAATATGAGTTTAGAGTCTAATGGTTGGGGTAAAAAGTATCGTTTTAGTTATTCAGGCGATAGCAGAAAGGATTTGGATTACTTTGTGAATGTGTTAGTTCCTAGAAAGAAGAAATTGTTTAATATAAACATTAAATTCAGAAAACAGAAATCCAGTAATGCTATTGAAGCCTATTTTTCCTCAAAGAAATTATTGTTGTTTTACTCATGTCTGGGATTGCCGGTTGGGAAAAAATGCAAATTAAGAATTCCTTGGTGTATTATGACTTCCTCGCTTGAAATAAAAATTGCTTTTTTGAGAGGGCTTGCAGATAGTGATTTTTCTCTTACAATGAAGAATCGGTCCAATGGGCTTTACCCTGTTTTACAGTTGGCTTCAATTAGTCCGCTGTTTATTTGTGATGTAAAATTGGTTTTAGAGGAATTGGGGTTTAAGCCGGTTTCATATGTTAAAAATCAGTTCGATAAAAGAATTGACAAATTCGTAACAACTTACATTATTGAAATGAATGGAAAGAAACAAACTTTGAAATGGATGCAAGTTATTGGGTTCTCCAATAAAAAACATCATCTTCAGTTTGATAGGATGGGCCCGCCCAGATTCGAACTGGGGACCCCCACCTTGTAAGGGTGATGCCATAACCGCTAGGCTACGAGCCCACATCCAATACTAGTTGCTTTGCAACGCATTAAAGTAAAGTTCGGCGGGTGTTTTTTTAAACCTTGACTTTTTGCTTTTTTTGCCACTTTAACTCGCATAAGAGGGTTTATATAGAAGTTTTTTGTTTATGTTTTAGGTGGTGTTTTTGAGGAAAACAATTTTGTTTCGTTTCGGGAGTAAGGACTTCCAGTGGACGAGCGTATTAGGTATTTTCCTTGGAATTATCGCTGTTTTGATGCTCATAAAGTCAGCAGCAGTAATGTTTGACTCCTGGCAGTCAGTGCGCGATTTTGATAAGTGCGCTGAGTTCTCCGGAATCAATGACTTGACTAGTTTGGGTAGTGCTGAGCAATTACTTGCGCAGATGAAATATAATGACTGTAAGAGTTCATTGTATGAATTAACCGGCGCACAGATACCAGCATCGCAAGTATCAATGACTTCTAGGCAGGCAGTAACAGCTCTAGTTGAACCGATTGCTTGGTTCTTCTTCTGGGCGGTATTGTTCCTAATAGCCTTGTCGCTATTGTTCAACAAATCAGTGGTTATCCCAATAGAGGAAATAGAAGTGCCTTCAAGGCCATTTCATAAGAGAAGATAATTTTAAGATGAAGTGAAGAGTAAGTCTCTTCACTTTACTTATTTTTTTATTTTAACACTTTTCTTAAAAAAATTTTATAGGAAAAGAACAGCTTTCGCCGTCTTTCCCTAATTTAAAATTAGTTTCTTACATTGTGTATGCTTTTGCTTTTTGCGGGTTTATTGCGCCTTTTTTTACGCCGACAATTACTTTGACGTCTTTGGCTTCCGCCGCTTCCACGAGTCTGTTTGTGATGATTCCATCAAACATTACTGTGCCAATTTTTTTCTTGGTTTTTTGTATTGTTTCAAGGAGGTCCTTTACCTCTACTTCCTTGATTTTCTTTCCCTTTTCATCAAGGATTCTTGCTTTTGATTTTCCTTTGAGTTTATCAAAGTCTTTCTTCATGTCAAGTACTTCTTGAGGAACAACTTCTTCTCTTGGTTGAAATGTTGGGTATCCTCCGCCGTTAGAGAATGATGGATTAAATCCTCTGTCTCTATATCCTCCACCAAATCTTGGCCGGTCATTAAATCTTCCTCTTCTGTCCCCGCCAAAGCTTGGTCTTGAATTAAAGTCTCTGCGTGGTGGTCCTCTTGAATCAAAGTCCCTTCTTGGTGGTCGCAAATCAAATCCTCTTGGAGTAAATGGTCTTGGTTCGAAGTGCCTTGGCTCAAAGCTTCTTTGTGTCGGTGCTTCAAATCCTGCTCCTTCTTTGAATGCTTCGCTCATTGGCACTCTTCGTTTTAGTGCTTGGAGGATTTCTTTTTGCACTAGTTCCTCAACTTCTTTTCCATCAGGTGCTTTTGCAACAAAATCAACTTTTGTTAGCGCAGCGAGTTTTTTTACGTTGAGTTCTCCGCCTCTATCCCCGTCAATGAGTACGGTTACGGTTTTTTCTTTGCATAATCCTATTAGCGGTGCATCAATGTTTCCGCCGTTCATTGCTACTGAGTTATTTATTCCGTAGCTTAATAGTTTTAGAACATCTGCTCTTCCTTCTACAACAATTATTTCAGGGTTTGTTTCTACTTCTGGTCCTGCTGTGAGTCCGCGAAAGTTAATTACTTTCTCTGTTTTGATTTCGGTTTTTATTGTATCAGCAAGTTCTCCGCTTTCTACTCCCTCAAATTTTTGCATTCTTTTTAGGAGTTCTTTTGCCCTGTCAGTAATTGTTTCTCTTTTTTCTTTTCTAGTATCCTGTATTTTCATTACTTTTACTTTAGTATCAAAGGGACCAACTTTCTCAACTGTTTCAACAGTTGCTGCCAGTATGCTTGTTTTTACCATGTCAAGCGAACTTGGCATAATTATTTCGCCAAATGTAGTTCCTTTTCCTTTTTTTACCGTGATTTCTATTCGCCCTATTTTTCCGCTTTGCTGGAGTTCCTTTAGATCCATATCTTCCCCAAGGAGTCCTTCGCATTGCCCAAATATTGCTCCCACGATATCAGGTTTTTCTACTACTCCCTGTACCTCGTAGTTTGCAAGCACTTCATATTTTACTGTGCTTAAGTATGTTTTAGCCATATAATTTTCACCTTTTTTAATTTTGTAAATAATTTTGCTTTTTTTTAAAAAAGCAATACCATAAGGCTTTAACAAAAATCTTTTCTAAAAAAATATTTAGATTTTTGCTGTAGAATTAGTTTGTTGGATTAAGCAAGTTCAAAACTTCTTGTTTTGCTAAATTTATTCTAATTACTTTTTCTTTGCTTTTTAATCCGGAAACGAGTTCGATATCTGTTCTAAAAAATTTTTTTAATTCTTTAATGATTTCTTTGTTCGCTTTTCCTTTATCTGGTCTCTCGGTTACTTCAATGAATAATAAATCATTTTCTTTGTCAAAAGACAAACCGAATTTGTTTTTTCCAGTTCGGATAATTGCGTTCATTACCGTTTCCATCAACACAAACTATTTCATTTTGCGCTCTTTGGCGCTTTTATTACCCTTAAGGTATTCTTTACATAGATTTACCCATGTGAAGGGCATTTAAACTTATTCCCTCTTAAAGGAGGGTAGTGGTGTGTATGGGTAAATTTATGCATGAGAGCCTAAAAACGCCCGGGGATGGCTCCACTTTGCCCCTTGGTAAGAGGCTAAAGAAGTGGTTCTATAACCTTAGAGTGGGTTTAACTCAGGATAAAGCCTCTGAGCATGGTGTAATTAGCCAGTTCGGCAAGAGAAGGAAGTAATATAAAAAATAGGGTCTTTTGGTGTTTGTTTTGGAGAAAAAGAATTCTTTTAGTGGGGGCGAACAAAACAAGGGTTTTGTGGCGCCTTCCAAAGAAGCTTTGGCGCAGGCTTCAAAACAGAGGCGTAAACGTTTAAACGAGAGAAACTCTCATAGTTCGTCTTCCTCAGGAGAATCAAATGTCAAGAAGCGTGACTTGGATAAAGAAGCCAGAATTAATCTTAAAAGAAAGGATAATCTTTCTCCAAAAGGGCTCTACGTTTGACTTTTTTTTACTTCATGCGATACGTTTAAGTTTTCCATTAAGTCTTACTTTGTATTAAATTAGATTTCGTGGTAATAATGGCTCATTACAATAAAGGTGCTAATGCGGAGAGGGAATTAATTCATACTCTCTCTGATATGGGGTTTGCTGTGCTTCGTGTTGCGGGGAGCGGTGTCTCTCCTCTGCCAAGCCCCGATGTTGTTGCGTTAAAGAGTGGGCGTATCCTCGCGTTTGAGTGTAAGGCTTGGAAGGGCGCGCACCTCGCAATCCCAGTTATTACTTTTAATGATGAAGTTAATTGGGCGAAGACCGCCGGGGCAGAATTCTTTGTTGGGTGGAAGATTCCGCGGGATGGATGGCTCTTTGTTAAAGCAGAGCACTTTCATAATGCGGGCAAGAATTTCATGATTTCTTTAGAAGAAGCAAAGAAAGCAAGTATTTCACTTGAAGTTTTGGCGCAAGTTGTTTTGCATTAAATGTCAAAGTCAAATTTTGTAGTATAATTTTATGCATGCGTCCAGGTCTTGTATTAGGTTCATGCTTAGCGCTTCTTTTGGGGTAACCCACACATAATTTTTGTGTTCTCTTGGATTTATTTTGACTTCTCTTTGTCCATCAAGGGCGGTGTGGAGAATATGGTAAATAAAATCATAGGTTGGATATTTAACGTAAATTTTTTTGAAATAATTTAATTTAGAGTTTTCAATTATGATTCCAGTTTCTTCTTTTATTTCCCTTGCCATGCCTCCTATTAATTCTTCGCCAGTCTTTAGCTTCCCAGCTGGAACCCCCCAAGTATTTCCTTCCCGGGCGTTGTCTTGTCTATGCAGTAAAACAATTTGTCCCTCGTGTTCCAAAAAGCATGAAACAACCTCAAAAATTGGATTGAACTTTTGAGGCCTTTGTAATGAAATCATCCTAGCATATTTCAATTAGGAGAGTTTAAACGGCTTTCATCAGATTTTTAATTCTTCTTTAGGAAGTGTATTTCATGAGAATTGCGAATGATGATATTATTGCGGAACTAAAATCCCGCTTGGATAAAGAAAAATCCATTAAGAAGAAAGTAATGCTAAAACAATTAATTGATTTGGTTAGGCAGCTTTAACGAAAAGAAAATTGTAATTGTATTAATCTGTTTGCTCTTTTTCTCTCAAGTTCTTCAGTAAATAATTCTTTTAGTTCGGGTCTTGCGTAAGTAAAGTCCTCAAGTATGTGTCGCTGCTGGTGCTTTGGATCCATCCTGTCTCTTATTCCTTGTCTTGTAAGTTCTCTTACTCGTTTTGGTGCAAAGAATGCGTGGAGTCTTTTCTTTGGGTCTCTTCTCATTTTAATTAAATCAACCGGTTTAATACTATCTTTTTTTTGCATTACTATTGGCGGATATAAATCCATTAGAGTGAGTTTTCCATCAACAATTGCATAATTTGTTGTTCTCATATCAAGCCCGATGTGTCCTGGGTGGTTTCGGCTCCAACAATCCATGAGGTCTGCTGTCATAACCATTTCAGAAAATATTTTGACTGCTTCTTTTGCAGGGCAAACTTTTAGATAATTGTGGAGCATATTCTCCGCCGGGACATATTGTTGGATAAAAGTTATTCTAAGTAATCCTGGTTTTTTTGTTATTGTTGATACCATTTTAAAATCAATTGCTCGTATTCCTGCTTTCTTTAATTCACTAGCATACTCTTTCATTATTGTGCGTATGTGTTTTGCTTCTTTCGCTGTCACAAAGTGTTTTAGTTGTTTAATAACTTTTCCCGCAAGAGTTGCTCTTTTTCTGGCATCATTTTTTTGGGGGAGAATGAGGCGTGCCTTAAAGTATGCGCCTGAGCCAAGTGCTTTGGTTCGCCTTGGCCCGATTCCCGCTTTTTGCAATAATTTTTTGTATTGCATAGTTAAGTACGTGCTTTTTGTTTATTTAATCTTACTCGTCTTTTGGCTATTTTAGCTCATGTTTTTGGTATCTTTCAAGTATTTCGCGTCCCGCTTTTGCGGTATCAGGTAGTCCGCCTTTAATAATCATATTTTTTGTTAGGGCAACTTCTTCAAGGATTTCTTCTTCATCTTTCTTCTCAATTTCTTCACTGCTTAGTTCAACACCAAAGAATTTTGCAATTTTTTCTTTTCCCAATACTTGTATTAGTCTAACAGCCGCGGTCTCCGGGTCCTTTAATTGGTTAGGGTTCTTTGATTCTACTAAGAATAAATTGAATTCTTCTTCTTTGAATGGTATTATTCCAGGTGAATCAATTAAGTATAATCCATCACTAATCTTTATTTTCTGCAGTCCGCGTGTGAGTCCTGCTTTTCGTGAAGTGGCTACTCTTCCTCTTCCTTTTCCCGCAAGCGCGTTAATTAGAGTGCTTTTTCCTACATTTGGGTAACCGATTATCCCGATTGTGAATCTTTCTTTTCCGCCTGATTCCATTCCTATTTCTTTTCGAATTAAATTTATTCCGTCTCTTTTTAGGGCGGAAAGGAACACTGTTTTTGTTCCGCTGTCCTTTGCAATCTCCTCTTTTTTTCTCTCCATAATTTTTTTATCATCAATTAAATCAGCTTTGTTTATTGCAAGAACTAGTTTCTTTTTTTTCTCCTTTACCATTGCCTCAAGTGAAAGGTTTCGTGTCTTTTCCGGGTGCCTTGCATCAAGTATCTCAATGACGATGTCTGACTCTTTTATTAGGTGCATTATGTGTTGTAAGAATCCTTGTTTCATAACAAAGTTAGGCTTGTTTGGTTATTTAAGTATTGCTTTGGGATTAGGGTTAATCCCGCCTGAATTAGAGTAATTTTAAATCTTTGAAATATTTTTGCGCTTTTTCTTCTTCCACAGGCCCGCATCCAAAACAAGTTTTTGAACCGGGCTCTATTTGTGTGTGTCCCGCATCTGTGATTAGTGCGCATGGTAATTCTCGTTTTGCTTTCTCAAATAACATAAGCATTTCTTCAGTGGTTTTTGCTTTGAGAACAATTTTTTTCATTCCCGTGCTTTTCCACTCGGATATATCAGAGTCATCAACTTTGTCAAGTACTGAAACAGAAGCATGCGCGCATTGCGCAGCGATTTTTCCTTTATTCATGCCAAGTGAAGTATTTACTATAATGTATTGCACTAGTCCCATGATTAAGTAAATAGTGTAAGTGGTTTTAAATTTGCCCCCAGGGGGTTGCTTAAATCTTTAAGTGCTTTTTTGTGTCCGAAATTATTCTTTCCATAATTTGGGTGTAGGTATATTCTGGCAATCCGAGTTCTGTAAGTTTATCTAATTTCTCCATGAATATTGGGGAGTTATCCTTTGTATCTGCCGCCGTAGCATTTATGCTAAAGTTTGCCAAAAAATCTTTTGCTATTTCATATCTTGTTTTTAGTTCAGGGACACTTAATGGAATTGTTTCTTTGTTAATGTCCTTATCAATGCACACTTTTATTACTTCGGCTAAGTGTTGTAGTTCTGTTGGCTGAAATTTCCATGAGTTGTCATAAACTGCGGGCGTGTGTTCTGTTATGTTTTTTAAAAGTCGGTTAAACGGCCTGTCGTTTGTTGTATTCGGGCTGTATCCAATTATGAGCGAAGGGCGCAATATTATCCACCCTGAGTTGGTTTTCTTTGTGATTTTTTCTCCCGCAAGTTTTGTTTCACCATAAACATTTGTTGGTTTTATTACCGCAAAAGAGGAAATGTAAATTATTTTTGCTTCAGTAGAATTTGCCGCATCAACGATATGTTTTGTTCCTGTTTCATTTAATTTTATCGCCTCTTCTTTGTTTGCCTCGCACCATTTTGCGTTCGGGTTTGCCGCAACATGAACTATCACATTTGGCTTTATTTTTCCAACAACTTTCTTTACTTCATCTTCATTTGTTATGTCCATTTTTATTAGTTTCAAAAAGAGTTTGTTTGTGTTATATGTTCCATGCGTATTAAAGTATTTTTTTAGGTAAGAATAAATTCCAGCCCCCACATAGCTGCTTGCGCCGGTTATGAGAACAACTTGCTTTTTTTGCATAAGGATTTTTGATTTGGAAGTTAATAAAAAGTGCTTTAGTGCGCGTGTTCATCAATTTCAACGGGCTTATTAACTTTCAAGTCATCTCGGTTGTTTTTTACTTTGTAATCATATATTGCTGCTCTTAGCGCTTGGTCTCCCAAAACAGAGCAGTGGATTTTTATTGCGGGGAGTCCGCCAAGTCTATCCATAATATCTTTTCCGGTTAACTTTAGTGCTTTCTCTAGTTTCATCCCGCCCTTTTCTTTTAGCATTACAGAAAGCATTGAAGTGCTTGCAATTGCGCTTGCGCAGTTGTGTATTGAAATTCCTTTTATGCGGTAAGTATTCGGGTTTTCAAAGAGGCTTAAATCGGTTATTTTGCCATGGTATTCGCTCGAAACAATTTTTTGGATTGGGATTAGGAATGCATTCTCTTTTTTACTAAATTTAACTCTTGAATAACTTGTGCTTTTTCTGAAAATTAAATTAATTTCCCCATTGTTTTGATAGGTTTTTCCCCTTGAAACAAATTGTCTTGGTTCTCGGTAGTGTTGTGGGGCAAATATTTTATTTCTTGCAAGCATTAGTTGCAGTTGGTTTGCAAGTGTTTCACTTGATGTGGAAATAAAGTGCTGTGGTTTCCAATTTTCTTTTTGCTGGAGAATCCAGCCGTCACCATTAACATATGCATCAATTATTTTCATTTGTTTTTTTGGTGGAAGTTTCATTATTGTGTCTGAAAATATTTTTTCGCTTGGACCGCCCCCGTGTGCTCGTAACAAAGAAACTATTTTTGGTTCATTGATTTGTATGCAGAGCACGTTTTCTGTGTTTCGCTTGTATTTTATTGCTTTCCAGTTGTTTTTTTTGCATATTTGTTCTATTTCATCTGCAAACTCGGTTTCCTCTAATCCAAAATAGAATATAACTCTATTTTTTGATGGTAATCCCCCGTCTGAGACATAATATCCAAGCAGGGTGCAAATATCCTCTGTGAGTTCTTTGTTTTCTTTGGTTTCTTTTGGAACGTGGAATAGGAGAAAATCTGTTTTGTTTAGTTCGCTTGCTGAGTAAATTTGTGAAGTCGCTTGCATGGCTTTTTGTTGTGAAACCTCAGACCAATGAGTTCCAGATACTCTATTTATTAGAGACACAGTGTTTCTTTTTACTGCTTGGATTGGGTGGTTAGGGGTGACTGTGAAATTATAAAACCTTGACGTAGATAAAACAAAAGTCAACATTTTTCCTTTGTATTCTTTCTCAGTTATCGTTTCCACGAGATTGCTTTTCCCCCACCCATCAATAATTCTGTCTCCAGCCAAAACGTCTTTTGCTTTTTTGTAAGAATAATCCTGCATAAGCACTTTCTCATCTGGGTGTAGCGAGCCAAATGTTTTCCATTTCACATCCTTGATTTTGTCATCCTTTATTTTTATCCACATTTCCATTAAGTCTCCGCATTTAACATTTCCCACTCTTCCATATCCGCTAAACCCTTTTATTTCTTTTTCATTTTTGTAAAAGTTCTTTGGTTTCATGAAGTTTTCTTTCACTGCTTTAGTGTAAAACCAATCTCCGCCTTCCATTTTCATTTTCCTCGCCCCCTTATTTTTCTCTTCCAATCGTTTTTCTCCCAAACAGGAGAGATTTCTCTTAAGAATTTTATTATTCCTATCAAATTTTTTATTGTGTAATCCAGTTGTGTTTTTGTTGTTTCGTGTCCGAGGGAGAATCTTATGCTCCCGTGCGCAAGTCCGTGTGGTCTTCCTATTCCTAGTAGTACGTGGCTTGGGTCAAGCGATTGTGAGGAGCATGCGCTTCCTGTGCTTACCCTAATTCCTAGTTCGTTTAATCTAAGTAAAATGCTTTCTCCTTCCACTCCTTCAAATGAGATATTAACGTTGTTTGGCAGTCTTTTTTTTGGGTGCCCATTGAGCAGGGTATTAGGAATTTCTTTTTGTATTTTTTTAATTAAATAATCCCTTAGTTTTGTAAGTCTTAAACTTTCTTTTTTCTTTTCTTTTTCCGCAATCTCAAGCGCTTTTGCGAAAGCTACAATTCCGGCAATATTTTCTGTTCCTGCCCTCATTCCGTATTCGTGTGCTCCTCCGTGTATGAGTGGCTCAATTTTTAATCCGCTTTTCTTGTAGAGTAATCCTGTTCCCTTGAATGCATATATTTTGCTTCCGTTGAGTGTCATCATATCAACGCCTAAATCATCTATGTTCAAATTCAAGTACTCTGCTCCCTGGCACGCATCAGTGTGCATTAGTACTTCATACTCGTGGCAAATATCAGCAATCTCACGTATTGGTTGTATTGTTCCTATTTCGTTGTTCGCATACATTATGGATACAAGTAAAACATTTCCCTTATTTTCCTCAAGCAGTTTTTGCAGGTCAGAGAGGTCAACCACTCCAAATTCATCAATTTTTACATTAATTATTTCAAATCCGAGTTTTGCAAGCCAATCCATGGTCTCAAATACCGCGTGGTGCTCTGTTTTTTGTGTAATAAATATTCCTTTTTTTCCATGCATCATCGCGTTAAATGCAATTCCTTTTAATGCAAGATTAATGCTTTCCGTTCCGCTTCCGGTGAAAATTATTTCTTCTGGTTTTGCGTGCAAAATTCCTGCGATTTTTTCTCTTGCCCCGCTCATAGCTTTTTTTGCTACAAGTCCAGTTGAGTGGAAGCTTGAGGGGTTGCCATAATCTTTTGTAAAGTAAGGTAGTGCTTCTTTTAGCACTTCTTTTCGTGTAGGGGTTGTTGAGGAGTAATCCAAATATATTGTCTTCATTTTTTCACCAGTGTTTTTTATAAATAATTATTCTTTGTATGCTTTGCAGTATTTTTTTGCGTGTTCCTCAAATATCTCAAAAAGGGGTTTGTTTTTTTTCTTTGTGAAAATATCTGATTTTATATAATAAATGCTTTTTTTCCCGTCCTTGCGAAAGTCAACAAACGAGCATTCCCTTAGCTGCGCTAGTGCGTGGCTTATTAGGCTTTGTTCTCTTCCGAGGATATGGCAGACCTCTTGTACTGTGCGCGGTTTTTCCTGCAATAGGCAGATAATTTCGTTTCGTAATTTGTTTCCCAATACTTCCATGCATTTGTGCGGCACATGCTCTTTTTTCATATGAATTATGGTTCATGGAACACTTTTAAAGACTATTCTTGGGTCAAGGAGGAGTAAAAAAAGTTAGGGGGCGTTTTGCCCCAAAGAATTTAGTTTAATTTTATTGTTGTGGGGTGCTTTCCACAATTCCTTTGTAAGTAATTTTTTTAGTTACTCCGTCTTCGCCCCACATGTATGTCATTTCCATGGGTTTATCCTTATCCATTACGATTTGTTTGTCGCCCGGATTTGGTACTTTTAGAGTGAATAATCTTGAATATTTTACAACAGCTCTATCGCCCGCGATTCTTAGTAATTGATATACTTTTTCATCATTCCCGTTTCCTCTTATTTGGTCAAATTCATTATTCTCTTCTACCTCAAATACCTCATCAGTAATGTCTTTCTTAAATGGAGGTTTCCATGAGCTCTTAATAGTCCTTACTTCAAATCTTGCTTTCATATAGATACACCTTTGCGCGGAAAATATTGGAACTTTTTCCAAGACAATACAAAGTCCATGAAGTTAATAAATGTTGGGGTTTTGGTTGGCAAACTGTTGTACTCTGGATTAGTAGGTGTTAATTGGGGGGCTTTTTGGTTTTCTTTTAGCGTATTTCAAATTTACTCTCTTTTCTAACCGTGCGAGTTCAATGTCTGTGCTCCATCTATGCCCAGGTTGTATTCTTCTCCAAAATTCCTTTAACTGGTGCTCCACAGGTATTCCCCTTTCTTTTGCCATTAATTGTGCGTTTAGAAGGACTCTGTCTGCGGTTATTGGACCAAATTTAGGCATAGGGCTTCCAGCGGCTCTTCTGCTCTCCCACAATTTTTTTTTCTCTCTTGCGATTCGTTTAGCTAGCCCCTCTGCTGTTTGGTCTCTTGGAACCCATCTTGCGTTTGGTTTCTTTATTGGGCGCATTTTTCGCATAAGTGAATAATCCCTTGGAAGTATTTAATTCTTAGTGGGGTTGAATTTATTCAGTATGCGGCCGGCAATTCACTTTACTAATCTTTAAATAACCCTAAATCCTCTTTCTTTTATGTTTAATGATTTCTTTAGTAAAGCGGTTTCTGCGATTAGCGAGAGGCACTCATTTAATGAGAGGGCTTCCTCTCTTCTTGCTCCGCTTAGGGACTTAAAATCCCCTAATTTATTTGAGAGTATTGTTGTTTCGATAAAGAAGGTTCCTTTCTTTGCCTCTGTTGCGGGGATTGATTCTGGTTTTGTTTCAAAGAAGCTCTCATTTATTGATATGGTTTTAGTTAAAACCGCGGGAGTGATTTTTGATTATAAGGAAAGCATCTTAACCAAATCAATTTACTATCCCGCGCCGTTTTCTTTCCCAAAGCCTCTTCTTCTTCGCTCAGGTCTTGAGAAGGATGAGGAGGCGCAGAGTGTTTCTCTTATTCGCCTTGAAGAAGAGATTTCATGTGCAATTGAAGTGATTAAGAAGTATAAACCAAATTTTTTGTTTATTGATGGTTCTATTGTTCCCCAGTACCAGGATAAGCCAAGAAAAGAATCGGGAGTGAATGAAGATTACATTTCAATTGTTCATTTATTCCAAAAACTCTACAAAACCGCGCAGGAAAATTCTTGTATCTTAATTGCATGCGTTGAGGACTCAAGGGGCACTCGTTTTCGCCAGCTCCTCCAAGAAAAAATCCTTCCAAGTTCAAAAGTAAAAATCTCTGCGGATTCACTTAACGGAGCATTTGATGCCTCATTATTGGATTATTATCTTCGCCCGCAGGAGCGCACATTTGTTTTTCCTTACACTGATTCCCCCGAATCCCACGCAATACTAAAAGATTATTCCAAAGAGTGGAATGAGAGTATATTTGTTTTTTATCTTAAGGCAAGCGAGCATGATAAACCGCTTAGGGTAGAATTTATTTGCCCTAATAAAAAAGAGCTTCCCTCTCTTGCAGAAAAAATTTCTTCACTTGTTTTCTCGCTCAGCTCGCTTCACAAAGAGTATTCCTTCCCAAGTGTGCTAGTTGAAGCAGACCTTCGGGCAGGACTTTGCGAACAAGAGATAAGCGTTGTGTATGACAGATTAGTTGATAAGTTAGGTTCAAAGATAAGGATGAGGCGAACTAATAGACCGTTTGGGTGATTGATGTGTTAGAAAAGGAATTGAAAGCAAATGGTTTTCACCAAGCTGGCTTTTTGTTCTCTGGGCATTGTCCGCGTAATAAATTAGATGTTTTAGCAGTTAAGGAGTTGGGTGTAAAAAGGGTTCTTGCCTTTTTTCCATGGGGGAAAAAATTAATTACTTTTGCTAAATCAAAAGGCATTGAGTATGTTAATCTTAATGTTCTTGACCACGAAACAGCTTTTTTTGAGCAGGCACTTTTGGCTGACGCCAAGAGAGAACGATGCTTTGTAAATTGCATTGTTGGCGGCACTTCGACACATTATGTTGATGATTTCGCGCTCGCTAAAAGGGGCCGCTTTGACCAGATGTGGTCCGAGTTAAGAGTAACTTCTTTTAGAAGAGCTTTGGTAAAAGTAAGAAGGGCAAGTCTTAATTCAAAACCAGTTCTTAATTATTTGAAGGCGCGCGAGGCGGCAATAATTAAGAGAAAACTTGAATTGCAAAAAATTGCAAGAAGAAAATCCTCCTACTCAATGGTTACTTTTAGGAGAAGAAAATAATTTGGTGATTAAATGATTAAAGCAGTTATTTTTGATTTATGGGATACGCTTATTCCCGCGACAATTAATTTTGAGCATGTAAAAAAGCTCGCGCGCCATGACCACTTAACAAAAACAGAGTTCACTATTCGCTACGAGAAAGCAGTGCAGTTAAAGAAGTATAATTCATTTGAAGAGATGCAAAATGATTTCTTCAAAGAGTTTAATCAGGATAATAATGTTGAGCTTGCAGAGGTCATGGATGATATTTATACTAAGCGCATGGAGGGTGTGCATTATTTTAGTGATGTTCTCCCGGCGCTTGCGAGGTTAAGAGAGAATAAAATTAAGCTTGCTCTTCTCTCAAACACAGAGAGTATTGGTTTTGGAAAACTTGAGTCCAGATTAAAGTTCTCAAATCATTTGGACCTCCTCGCCCCTAGTTTTATAACAAAAGTGCTTAAGCCGGATAAGAAGGGCTTTTTGTGGGTGTTAAAGAAACTTAAAGTAAAACCAAATGAAGCAATAATGGTGGGGGACTCGCTAAGAGCAGATATTTTGGGCGCTCAAAATGTTGGGTTGCACAATTGTCTAATAAATCGTTCGGGCGCAAAGATAGATACAGCAATAGCAAAGCCGGAGTTTGTGATAAAGAGTTTTAGTGAATTAATTAATGTGGTTGGTGAATTGAATGGGGAATGAACCTGATATTGGGAAGACTATTGCAATGGCAGGCGAGCTCAATAAAATCACTAAAAGAGGACTAGAGAGAGTTAGACTGGCGCTTGATGTTATAAAAGCAAAGCAGGGAATAAGAAGAGTTAAATTTGCTCAAGAACATGGATTGGATTCTACCAAGTCAAAGGTTTTAAGAAGAAAATTAATGCGAAAGTGATTTTGTATGGTTGAGCAGCTTGGCACAGTAGTTTCTTCCATGGAGGGTCCTTCTCCTTCCAGCGTTGATTTTGTAATAAATAATGGTAAGGCGCATAAGGGAATGTTTGTTGAATTAGAATACTCCGAAGGAGTGATGATGCTCCTCGTTGAGGATGTAATGAAAACTAACCGCTACTTTGAGCGCCCTGATTCAGTTAAAGCGATTGGGGAGGAACTTGAAAAGAATTTTCCTGCTAGCGATTGGGAATTTTTGATTGCAAAATCAAAACCAATTGGGGTGTTTAAGGATAATTTAATCACCCGCTCAACCTTTCCACCATCTCCAGGGACAAAAGTATTTGTCGCTGATAATGAGAGGATAAAAAAATTTCTTTCACTTCAGTCTGATGGATTAAATTTAGGGAGACTTCAGTTTCATGATGTTGAATTAAAAGTTAATCTCTCAAAACTCCTCCAAAAGCATTTAGCGATTGTTGCGACAAGCGGTGCGGGAAAATCATATTTTATTTCAGTTCTATTAGAAGAGCTCCTCTCAAGAAAAAAGGAAATGGGTCAGATTGGGGTTGTTGCGATTGATACGCATGGGGAATATACGTGTTTTGGCGAACCGGTTAAACAATCCGATGCAGGTAAATACACAGATTTTTCTTCAAAGACGCGGATTATTGATGGCTCAAAAATTAAAATCGCGTGCTCAAAAGTAAGCATTTACATGATTTCTTCAATTGTTGAGCTCTCGCCAAATCAGAGGCGTGCGCTCTCAAAGATTCTTTCAAAATTAAATGAAGAGATGCGTTCGGGCGCCGGTCCATTTGATTTAAGCGCGGTTAGGGCGGAGATTGAGAATGTTGATAATGAGAAAACCGCTGCATCTTTGCACGGAATAGTTTCGGAGCTTGATGATCTGAATTTATTTGCTAAAATTGATGAGCCGAATATTGTTGATTTTGTGAAACCCGGGCAGTTAGTTGTTATTGATCTTAATAGTATTACCTCAGAGAAGAAGAAGCAGGTGCTTGTCGCGTATCTCTCAAATAAATTATTCCACGAGAGGAGGAGTCACTCAAAAAAGATTCCTCCCTTTGCTCTGCTTGTTGAAGAAGCGCATAATTTTATTCCGGAGGGTACTGCCGCGGAGCATGCGGTTGCGCGTTCCTCGCTTCGAACAATCGCAAGAGAGGGTAGAAAGTTTGGCGCATCGCTTGTGGTCATTTCCCAGCGCCCAAAGCGACTTGATACGACAACCCTTGCGAATTGTAATACAAATATTATTCTTAGAATAACTAACCCATATGATTTGGATCACATTGCGCAGTCATGCGAGGGGTTGGATAAATCAAGCATTAATATTATTTCCTCGCTTCGTGTTGGTGAAGCATTAGTTGTGGGTGAAGCGGTTAATGCCCCCACTTTCTTTAAAGTGCGTACACGAAAATCCGCTCCAAGCCGCCACGAAACAACTCTTGAAGAATCCGCAAAAGCCTTCCAATCAGGCGAAGAAAAAAAAGATGAGGAAGTTAATGCGTTCCTTTGAATTGGTGTGTTAGATGGCGGAGGGGAACATAATTAGGGTGGGTTGCGGTGCCATTATCCTTAATGATAAAAATGAAGTTTTGCTGCTTAAGCGTTCGGCTAATTCAAGGTGGAAGCCTAGCACTTGGGCAAGGCCTGGCGGGGAAGTTGAGTTTGGTGAAACAATTGAGGAAGCGCTAAAGAGGGAAATTAAAGAAGAGGTCGGGGTAGAGATTAAAGTTATAAGGCAACTTAGTTTTCACCAAAACATTGATGAGGGTAAGAAAATGCACTGGCTTTCATTTGGGTTCTTGGCAAAATGTGTTTCTGGGTCGGTTAAGAATTGCGAGCCAGATAAGCATGATGAATTGAAGTGGTTTTCATTAAATGATTTACCAACACCGCTTGATAACTTAACCAAGGAATCAATTGAGGACTATTTTATAAGTAAGAACAAATAAGTTTTGTCTAAATCTCCACCACCGGCATGGCACTTGCAAAGCGTTTTTATACCCCAAAAAAGGGCGTTGTGTTATGTCCCAGCACAACACACAATTTGCTCGTGAAGTATTTTACCTATCACGGCTCACTTATAATGAGCCAAAGGGAGAGATGCTTGTAGAGTTTGCAAATAATAACCACAAATTTGTTGAGCGGTATAGGTTCTTTCCATTTATTTCTCTTTTTGGCATTGAAGCAGATAAACTCTCGGAGCTTGTGCTCTCTTTGGGGTTTAAGGGTTTTAGTGTTGAACAGAAGGATTCAAAGGTATTGCTTCGTGCTCTCTCTTTCTCAAATTTAAAAAAGATTGGGACTGCTCTTGCACTTCATATTAATAAAATGCCTTTAGTTATTGAGCCCGAGCGCTCATTTTTACTTGAAAAGAATTGGGCTTATTTTGATTCATTCCAGAGAGTGGATAATTTGATTGTTAAAGTTGGGGCGGAGGATGCTTGCGGAGGAGATTTTGCCCAAAAGGACCTTGGTTTTTTTCTTACAAAAGAAATTCCTTTTAGCGAGGCATTAAAGGTTAGTGAGAGTGATGCGTTATTTTTAGTTGAGCGTGCCGCTTGGAGTTCTATTCTTGGGGTTCCTTTAGAAAGAGTTCCAAAGGAATTAAATGAGAAGATTGAGTTGTTCTTGGAGAATACTTTTGTTAGGCATGGGGAAGCGCTTTTGTTTGAGAAGAATGATAAAATATTTTCTTCTAATGATTATGAGCCTTTCTCAAGGGATTCCACTTCAAAGATTGATTTCTCTTATGTTTGGACAGAGTTGTTCTCAAATAATTTCTTTAATATTGGTCCCGAGACAAAGAATTGTGCGTGTTGTACTCCAGTAACCTTGGATTCAAAGAACTTATTGCCTTCCTCATTAATTAGCGTGAGATTTATTGGGGATAATTTATTTTTTGAGTCTTCAAGCGAGAGTTTCGCGGTTAATTATCATTCGGAGCACGAGTTTAAAGAGAACAGGGCGGCGAGAAAGAAAGAATATTTTCTTAACTCTTTTCCTGTGGGGCCTTTCTTTAATGGTGATTTAGCTCAAATCCCAATTATGGATGCTTTGCGTCTAATAGGGGAAGGGAAAGTTGGTTTAGTTTCCAATGCTTGCGCAAAAGACCCTCAAAAAGAATCTTTGTTGCACGAACTTAACTGGTTTTGTCTAAAAAAAGAAAGTTTCTTCTCAAAGGAAGTGCGTAATGCGAGTACGAATTTGTTTAATGTTAGAAAATTAATTTCTTCTTTTGAATCATCCTTATTTTCAAATACTTTTGAGTATTTTTATTTTAAATCCTATTTCTCCGCATTGAACAGTGTTCTTTGCTCATTGCCTCAACAACTCACAAGCACTAACTCAAAATTCTTTTCCACATCTTTGGCAAAGAGCATTGTTTCTATCCAGGAAGCAACTATAGCAAAGTTTAGGGAGTTCTCAGAGAAAGAGGGGTATAGGGTTCTTCACGCAGGAAAGAACTTTGCCTCTGTTAAAGGGTTTTCTTCCCTAAAACTCGCAAAGGATTTTGCAGAAGAAAATAATCTCCCCCAGCCTCAGATAGCTGGTTTTACTTCGGCGAGGAAAAAGAGATATTAGTGTAAAAAAACTTTATTTAGGCATCTGTGCTAACGCTTCCTAACATTCCTCTTCTGAAGGCCGCGGGTTTTAGTTTTGGATAGAAGAGCCGCTCTCGTGAGGGGCATTGATTTTCTGGGCATTTTCTTAAAGAATTCTTTAACTCTCACAATTTTTGAGGAGATTACTTTATTGTTTTTTCCGTAAATAATATTTCCCTCAAATTTTTCTCCGCTCAGAAAAGTTTTGATCCATTTTTTGTCCCCGGGCCACATTTGTTCAATTGGGGCTTGTTTTATGTTAAACCATTTTGGCAGCATTTCGTTGCTCTCAACGGGTTGACCAGAGAAGCTTGTTATTTTGAATATGTGGAGCCGAACAACCATTGGTGTTCCTTTGAATATGCAGTGTACAACGCCCATTTTTTCTGCTTCGCGTACAACAAGTCCGCTTTCTTCTTTAACCTCGCGCCGGATGGATTCCTCAATTGTTTCTCCCCGTCTTAATTTTCCGCCAAAGCCGTTCCAATATCCTTTTCCAAATGCTTTTTTCTTCATCCCAAGAAGAATTCGGTTTTTTTGTACAATAAACCCCACAGTTTGAATTCGCACCATTTAATGATTATTTATGCGGCGTTTAATATAAATTCTATTATGGTAAGTCAGTGCCTTTTCCATTTCCCCATTTCGCCGGTTTTTAGGTAATTGTCAAGCATTGTGAGTTCGTCAAGTATCCCGTCAATTAAATCGTATTTTTTTGCTTCCTTTAGTGTAACCCACGTGTATTCTGTGAGCGCCTTGCATAGTTTTATTTCTCCGCTCTTATATTCTCCAAAGAGGCTCACAATTATTGTGGGTACTCCGTCGTTTCGTATGTAAGCGAGGCTTGTTACATACCCCATATTTTTGACCTCAAGATTCACTTCTTCCTTTACTTCTCTTTCCGCTAGTTCCTCAAGCACATTATACCATAGTTCTCCAGCATCTTTTTTTCGCGAGGTGAATTCCTTTGACTCAAGTTTTCCTCCAGGCACAGTCCATTTGTTCGGGAAAGCCGGTTCATAATCTGCTCTCTTTGCTATTAAGTATTTTCCCTCTTTTACTATAATGCATGTTGCTATTACATAGTGCATCTTATGGTTTTTTGCTGTACTTTCTATCTCCTCCATTCTTTCACCTTATAATAAACGCCTTTGAGGTTGTTTATAAATAGTTGCTCAATAATTATTGAGTAAGTGGTTCTGTGGTTTTAAGGCGTGAACAGAATAGGGAGAGGATTTTTCAGCTCTTCGTTTATAATGAGTCTCTCTCATTCTCCAATATTTTTAAGAAAACAAAAATTCCCTCAAATTTATTAGCCTATTTTCTTTCAAGGATGATTATTGAGGGGGTGCTTGAGAAAAAAGGCGGGAAGTATATGCTCACCGAGCGCGCGGAGAAATTAATCCCCTTTTTTGTCAAGGACTCTGAGAACATTAGCCCGCTTGTTGTTGTTCTTGCGGCGTGTATTAAAGACGGAAAGGTTTTGTTAGTTAAAAGAATTAAGCGCCCCTATAAGGGTCTTTGGGCTTTGCCTTCGGGCAGATTAATGATTAAGGAATCAATCGGAGAAGGGGCGGTTCGGGTGCTTAAAGAGAAGGGGTTTATTGATTCAAGGTTTAACAAAATAAAATCCGTTGTATTTGAGAGGCTTGTTGAGGGGGGTAAATCAAAGCATGGCTTTGTTTTTTTTCTATCGGAGCTTGTGCCAATTGGTAAAGAGTATAAAGAAACGGATTTTGCTAAATTCTTTGATATCTCAAGCCTAAAAAAGAAGAGTGTTATTGCCTCGGATTATTGGATGATTAAGAATAAGTTAAAGGAAGGAATTTTTGCGGATGTTACGGAAGAAATAATGCAGTCCTCCGGTAAAAGCACTAAAATGCATTTATTGGCCCAATGACGCTGTTTGGCTGGATTCGTTTTTTTGCCTTCGGGGCTACGTTTTTAAAGCTTGCTTTGCGAGTAATTTGTATTACTTGGTGAGTTTAGTGGTTAGGTTTACTAGATTTGAGATTACTAGGGTATTAAGCGCAAGGAGCTTACAGCTTTCTTTGGGTGCTCCGCCTTTAGTAAAAAGAACAGCCGACCTCTCAATGCTTGAGGTTGCGGAAAAAGAAATGAAAGAAAAAACATTGCCTTTGAGTATTCTAAGAAAATTCCCGAATGGAAGCGTTAAGAGAGTTGAATTATATTAATTTGGAATTTATTGGAGTAAATATTTTTTTTATTGGTGATTATATGGGTAAGAGTGTTGCTAAGGGTTTGAAGTATAGGGGAGAAGTTTTGCTTGAAGAGTTCCCTGCAGAGTTTGGCAAGGATTTTGTAAAAAATAAGGCTGCTTTAAACAAAATGCCTGAAATGAAGCTATCAAAAACCACAAGAAATATCTTGGCGGGCTACATTGTTAGAGAAGCAAAGAAAAAAGAAGCGGCTAAGTTAGCTTAATTTTAATTAATCTCGCTTCAATTTTTTAAATTTTTTATATTTCTCATTCTCACACACTAAATAAATCAATAAGTGTTAAGCACTTCTGTTTTTGTCGGTTCATCAAGGTCCTTGTTTCGTGTGAGTAAATAAAGGTTTGAGCTAGCAGCATTCTCAAGTTCTTTGTCGTGTGTTATTACAAATATTTGTTCAACGAGTTTTGGCATTTCTTCGCGGAGCATTTCGCTTAGTTTTTGCACGGCGTTAGAATCAAGGTTGTGTGTCGGTTCATCAAGTATTAGCATGGATAATTTTTTAGTAAGCACAAGTGCGAATGCCATTCTTATGCATAGTGCGGCGGCGCTTCTTTCCCCTCCAGATAATATTCCTTCAACTCTCACCCATTCGCCGTTTCGGTTCATTACCTGTAAATCATATCCTTCCGAAGTAACACAGAGTCTTGCATCAGTAAAGTCCTTGTAGGGGTATACTGCTGTCCAAATGCTTGTCATTGCGCGGTTAATTGTTTGCAGGAGTGATTCGCGTAACTCTATTTGTGTTGCGATTAAGCAGTTTGCAAATACCCCTAGTTTTTGGGCAGCCTCTTCTTTTTTTGCGCAGCTCTTTTCCTGTTCCTCAATTGCTTTTTTTATTTGTGCAATTTTGTTTAGTGTTCCTTCATAGCTTTTTATGAGTTCTTGTTTTGATTTTATTTTTGTCTGTGCGACGCTAATTGAAGATTTCTTTTGATAATTCTCTTCGCGTACTCCCTCAAGTTTTTTCTTATCAAACCCAAGCTCAGCGAGTTGTTTTTTTATTTTTGGCAGTTCCTCAATAAGGTTTGCGAGTTGCTTTTTCTTTTCCTCTAGAGTGAGTGCTTCTTTTTGTGCTGCTTCAAGTTTGTAGCAGTTCTTTTTAAGTTCATCGCTTTCTTTTCGCAGTTTTTCCTTTTCTTTCTCAATTAAGCCTGCTTTTTCTTCCGCAAGTTTTTTCTTCTTTTCAATTTCGCTTATCCATTCCTTAGTTTGGGCTAATTTCTCAGCATAATCTTTTGTTAAGTGTTGTTTGTGTTCTTCGTTTAGTTCTTGTTTGCATGTAGGGCATTTTCCTTTTAGCGAAGAGATTCCTTTTTCCTCATCCAAAATTTCTTTTCGTTTGTACTCAAGTACTTTTAAATCCCCGCTGTGTTTTTTTGTTTCCTCAAGGACTTCTTTTAGTAGTTTCTCTTTCTCTAAAACCGCCAAAACATATTCTTCAGAATTCTTTTTCGCTTTTTGGAGTTCAATTTGTATCTCTTTTAGCAAAATCTTCTCATTTTTTGCAATATCCTCTTTGAGTGTATCAATTCTTGAGCCGATTTTAATCAGCAAGTCTTCAAGTATTTTGTTTTGTTTTTCTTTTTCAAGCAGAATAACGTATTCTTTCTCAACCAAAGCCAGTCCTTTTGAGATTTGCTGAATCTCTTTTTCAAGCAGAGTAACTTCCTGCACCCCATTTTTTATTTGTGTAAGTAGTTTTTCCTCTTCATGGTTTTTTATCGCGTTTTTTTGCTGTTCAATGTATTCCTTTATTTGTTTGTTCTCCTTAATCATTTCATTTTGCAGGGTAACCGAGTTTTTGCGTGCTTCTTCATACTTCTCAAGTTCCAAGAGTTCATCAAATTTCTTTTTTCTCTCTGAGGGGGATAATTTCAAAAAGAAATCCATTTCGTTTTGCTCGGCATATACGGCTCTGCTAAAGAGTTCATAGTTTAGTCCAAGTAACCCCTCAACTTTTTCATTAACATCCTTTTGTTTTGGCCCGGCGATGAGTCTCTCATTCTCATAGAGTTTTGCTTCGTTTGTTCCGTCAAGTTTGATTATTCTCTCAACACGATATTTTTTCTCGTCCTGCTCAAATGTAATGCTTGTCTCTGCCCGATTTTCCGCATTGGGTTTATTCATTATTACTTCTTTTAGTGAAACATTCTTGCTTTTCATTGCGGGAAATGTCCCAAAGAGAGAATAACTTATTGCGTTTACAACTGAGCTCTTCCCGCTCCCCATTACTCCGATTATTACGTTGGTTCCTTTGCCAAATTCAAGCGTAGTATCTTTGTGTGTGCGCCAGTGCTTTAGCGTAAGGGAATTAAGCATGCATTATTATTCCCCCAAAACACATTAAAAATTGTCTTTTAGCGTTTTGCCGATAAGATTAAATTTTGGTTAAGTGGTTAATTTTATTATGCGTAAACTTGGCAAGAAACTTGTTTTGATTATAATTGCCTTGTTTGTGCTTGTGATAGTTTTGTTTTATGCTTTTTATTCCTTTTCACAAAACGAGGTAAAGATTGTCGCACTTTTTCCATTAACTGGTGGTCTTGCGCATTATGGGGATGCGGCACAAAAGTCTGCGCAAATAGCTGTTGAGGAAATTAATGCATCCGGCGGGATTAATGGGGCAAGATTTGTTGTTGATTATCAGGATCACCAGTGCAATCCGCAGGTAGCAAAAAGTCTTTTTGAGCAATTCTATTCTGCTGGCGGAGTACAAGTTTTTACTTCGGCTGCGTGTAGTGGTACGGTTCTCGCGATAGCCCCTCTTCTAAAAGATGATAATGCAATTCTTCTCTCAACCTTAGTAACAACCCCTGCGATAACGGGCGTTTCGCCCTTTGTTTTTCGTAATTGGGGTTCTGATGATGCCGAGGCAAAGTTATTTGCGGAGCAGATAATAGCGAGAAAGATTTCTTCAATCGGTGTAATTTATGAGGAGACTGATTATGCGAGGGGGCTTAAAATTTCGCTTGAGAAATACCTTAAGGACTCAAATGCGAGAATTTTTAGCGAGTCTTTTGTTTCGGGTTCGGCTGATGTTCGCTCTCAATTATCAAAACTTTCTTCAGATAATATTGATGCTCTCTTTATCAGTCCGCAGACAATTCCTTCAGGGGGTGTTGTGTTAAAACAGATGACGGAGCTTAATTTTTCTCCAAAAATAATTTTTGTGAATGACAATATAACTAAATCCTCTCAATTGCTTTCTTCATATCCTGTTCTTGATGGCGCAATTGGTGCAGATTTTGTGGTGGAATCAAACCCGGATTATAATGTGTTAATGAAAAAGTATTTTAGTAAGTATGGTGTTGAGTGCTCACAGAAGAATATTTGTGCGGGTGTTTATGATGCAATTAAATTATTGGCGCAGGCAATAAAAGAAAAAGGAACTGATAAAATTGCTTTAGCAAATTATTTGAGGGATGTTGATTATAGTGGGGTTTCTGGGGAGATTGGGTTTGATTCAAATAATGATAGAAAAAATGCGGTTTATTCTTTGTTTGTGATAAGAAACGGTGTTGCGGTGATACAGAATTAGTTATTTGATTAATTTAGAAAAATTAGTTCTTTGATTTAAATTAGTGTTAGCATTTCTACTTCTGCTTCGTTGATTCCCTCAACTTTTTTTACAGCATCCTCTAATTTTGTCATTGCGCCGTCAACTTTGTCAGGGATTAAGTATCCTACTCTTATTACTTCTATTCCGAATCCGATTGGTTCTCTTTTTAGGTCTCTAAATGTTCCTTCTTTTATTGCGCGTAGTCCTGCCTCTGCTTTATCCAAGTTCTCCGGGTTAGCGAATACTTTGAATACTACCATTGCTAGTCCCATAATAACCACTTATTTATTTACCGCAAGTTTTATCAAAATTAGTTTGCTTTATTTATGGCCCAACAAATCCGCATTCTTTGCAGGTATAAGTCTTTGCGGTTTCTTTGCAGTTTGGGCATCTAATTATAGTGTTCTTGCCGCAGCTAGGGCACTTGAATTCTATGTGTCTCATTGTTACTACTTTGTTGCATGTTATGCATGTCTTCATTTGCTCACCAATTATTGAAGTTTGGCTGTGGAACCTTTTTAAACGTTCCTTGGAAACGAAAAAATCAACTGCCCCAAGGCTTTTATTCTTTGGTTAGCACAATTCATTTTAGTGGCCCTATAGCCCAATGGATCAAGGCGCAACGCTTCGGACGTTGAAATGGGTGTTCGATTCCCCCTAGGGCCGTTTTAATTAGTATCCCCAAGGATTTCGTCTGGCTTCTGCGTGGGTGCGAACTTCAGAGGAGGGTTTTTGTTTTTTTCTTCTGAAGCGTCTTAGGGCGCTTTCTATTGGTTCGCCTTTTCGGACTATGACTTCGTGCCCTGGATTAGTTTTTGATGGCAATCCTTTAAGTTGTCTACTAGTTCCTCTTAATTCAAGTCCTGTTCTTTCCAGCGCGCGTTTTCTGGCGTTAAGTGGAAGGAGTGAAACAGGTATTCCATAGCTCCTTGCGAGTTTTGCTTGGTTTTGTCTAAATGTTTTTGTGTTTGATTTCCTTGGCATTAAATCACTTCCTAAAAATAACTTATATTACTAATTAAACTTCTTCTTAGATATATTAATCTTCCTTCATGCGTTTTTTATTAGTTTAAATCTCTGCATTTCTTTTCCGTCTCTGTTAATTTTTTCTAAAAACATTTTCTTTGCTCTTACCCATATTTGTCCTGCGGGCATCCCTTTCTCCGCTGCGAAATGCTTGTACACTACAATTTCTTCAAGTGTCTCTGAGTCAAGCGCTACGCCAACTATTTCAACTTCGCTTCCCTTAAAGTGTTTCCAGATTTGTTGTGGTTTAATTTCTTGCGCCATTTTTCTCACTTCATTATTGTTGTTAGTAGTCTTTTATTGACTTTCTTTCCGTTTAATTTAACAATTCTTCCGGGGGCGCCCACAACAGTAGAGTTAGCCAGAACATTATGCATTATAATTACTGTTTCTGCCCCGATTTTTGCGTTGTCTCCAACTAGTATTGGCCCAAGTAGTGTTGCTCCGGCTCCGATGAGTACATTGTTTCCTATTGTTGGATGTCTTTTTCCTTTGTGTTTTCCAGTTCCGCCGAGTGTTACATTTTGAAATATTACACAATTATTTCCAATTTGAGTGGTCTCTCCGATTACTACTCCCGCCCCATGGTCAATAAAAAAGGGCACGCCGATTTTTGCTGCGGGGTGAATTTCAATTCCGGTAAATACTTTTGAGAGAGTCATAATAAACCTTGGCAGTACAGGCACACCCATTTTCGCTAGCGGGTGCATTAATCTATACCAGAATATTGTCCATAGCGGGGTGTGGCAGAGGATTACTTCAAGGTAGTTTTTTGCTGCGGGATCATTCTTCTTTACTGCGCGAACATCAGCTAGTATTTTCTCAATTGCATTCATTTTATTCACTTCACTTTAATATTTCTTCTTCTCGTTCAATGCTCACTTATGTTTCTTTCTCTATTTCCCGCATTTATTCGAATATTTCTTTTCCTTCTAAGTATTTTGTGAAGTGTTGTGCGAATGTTGATTTGTAGTGTTTTAGTATTTCGCTTTCGGGGAGGGGTGTTGCGTGTGTTAAACCTTCTTTGAGTCCTTTTTTCTCATTTCTTTTTGTTTCTTCAATAAATTTTTTTAGTATTGCAGTAGCACTAATTTCTTCGCGTTCTGCTTCAATTACAATTCTTCCATTCTCTTCTTTGGGTCCAGAAACAATTTTTCTTTTGCGTGCCAAGAAGTTTTTCACATTTTCATTATCGGTAACGGGGGGCCCAAGCACTTTTTTTACCTTTGGCAGCGTGAGTGTGTTTAGTTCGTACATAAAGAATATTTTTTTTTCATCACTCCAAAGAGCGCTTTTTTTTACAACAAAATCGTTTTCTTCTAAATGTGTCGCGGCTTTGCGCAAGTATCTTCGTAGTTGCCCCCAAACTAGGTCTGGGAGTATGTTTGTCGGAAAATCAGCTTCTATTGCGATGAATTCTTTTTTTTGTAGTTCTTCTTTTACTTTTTCAATAGGCCATTCATTTAGTTCTTCTTTAAAAAAGAATTTCTCGCTTGGTGTTTGCAAAAACTTTTTTGCGGCGAGTATCATTTTGTTGTATTGTTCCACGGAGAGTGCGCTTGCGACATTTCTGTTTTCATCCACTGGGTCAATTAGCACTAGCGGGGCAATAAAGTCCTCGCCAGCATCTCTTTTAATTTTCTCAATTTTGATTACGGTTTTTTCTTTCCACTTGGAAATTGCTTTGAGCGTTTTGTCAAATGTTTTATAATATAAAACTAAAAGCTCAACTCCGTATCCCGGCAGTGCCTGGTTCTTCAAATCCGCCCCATATGCCCCGATTCCTTTTAGGAATTGTTTTAGTAATCGGACTTCTTGTCTTTGTGAAACCTTCATTTTTTTTAATAAATATTTATTATGAAAAGGGGTTCTATCAACCGCGCTTTGTTTTTCTGCTCCGCTTGCAACAACATATCCCGGTACTATTTCCACTTCAAACCCGTTTATTTCTCCGCGTATGTATGGGTGCTGTGAGTATGCAATTTCCCATTTGTTTCCCTTAAATATCTCTTTTCCTATTCGCAGTCCTTCTTCCTCAAGTTCCTTTGAACTTAGGTGTTTGTCAAACATTATGAATAAATCAAGGTCTTTGTCTCCGCGAAGGTGGGTTCCGCGTGCGCTTGAGCCGCACCACTCCATGTGTGAGTGTTTTCCATCCATTTTATCTACTTTTTTTTTGATGCTATTAACAAGTTCTTTCTCCGCGGCAAGCTCCTGTTTTTGGGGAGTGATTTTCTTAAGTATTTTAGTATAAAGCGCTTTCATTATGACTCACTTTTTAGCAACCTTGTTTGTTTGAGTAGATTATTATATTACTTTCTTTTATATATACTCAATGCTTGTGGGTTTAGAATAGCCGTTAAGCAGTACGTGGTTTTGATGCGTTTTACTGAGGTTAAGATGAAGAGGCTTGCGGCCACCCGCCTGGCTGATATTTACCAGGGGTTGTCCTCTAATTTTTATGAAGTAAAAGAGGCGGCTCTTACTGATAAGGAAAAAGCTTTTGCCGATTTTTTAATTAAGGATATTCAAAGGGGTTCCTCGTTTAAGGGAAAATTTGAGGGGGTATCAAAGGATTTCTTTGACGGGTTTGGAGAAAAAGTTATTCAGATTGTTGAGCTTAATAGTCTCTCGCAGAAGATGCCCTCAAAAAAAGTTTTTATTGAGCTTTTGGGGGAAATGATTGCGCTTGTATCAAAAATTGATTTTGTTAAAGAGAAAGAATTTTTCTCGGAGTATGTTTTGTATAATGCGGTGGGGTTAAAGCAGTTAGCATTCTTTTCCCTGGATGATAATTTGGAAGAGTTAATGGTGAACGGGCAGAACAGCGTATTTGTTTTTCACAAAATGCACGGGATGTGCAAGACAAATATTTTAATTGGGGAGAAGGACTTGGATAATTTGATTCAAAAAATCGCTTCAACTATAGGTAAAGAGTTTAATCAGAAGAATGCTTTGCTTGATGCGCGTCTCCCTGATGGGAGCAGGGTTAATGCTACTCTTCCTGAGCTTTCTCCGACAGGTATTTCACTAACAATTAGAAAATTCTCCCCAATTCCGCTTACAATTCTTGATTTAATTGAGAATGAGACGCTTACTTCGGAAGCAGCCGCATTTTTGTGGGTGATGGTTGACGGGCTTGGGGTTTATCCCCAGAATATTCTTGTCGCGGGGGGCACCGCTTCGGGTAAAACAACTTTCTTAAATATTCTCTCAAATTTTGTTAGGCCCAGCGAGAGGATTATTTCTATTGAGGATACAATTGAACTTTCTCTTCTTGCCCGCGAGAATTGGGTTGCGCTTGAGGCAAGGAATTATTCCGGTTCGGAAATTACGATGGATGCGCTTTTGAAGAATTCTATGCGTATGCGTCCTGATAGGATTATTGTGGGGGAAGTGAGGGGAAGCGAGGCACTGACTTTATTTACCGCGATGGATACGGGGCATCAGGGGTGCCTTGGAACAATTCATGCAAATAACTCAAGAGAAACTCTAGTAAAACTTCAGGAGCGCCCGCTCTCTGTTCCGCAGGCAATGCTTCCTCTGCTTGATTTTATTGTTATTACTCAGAGGCATTACTCAAAAGAGAAGGGGATGCAAAGACGGGTGACACAGATTGTGGAGCTCTCGCGCATGGAGGATAAAGTATTGTCAGGAACTTTGTTTGATTATGATGCGAAGCATGACTTAATTTTTAGAACCGAGATTCAGGGGAGGGTTCTTGAGGAAATGGCGGAGCAGAATTCCTTGACAAAGAATGAGTTAAAGAAAGAGATTGAGGCGAGAAAGAATGTGCTTGAGTGGATGATTGTTCAGGGCATAAGAAAACCTCTTGAGGTGCTTGAGGTTATTGATAGTTATTATTTTAATCCTCAGAAGGTTCTTTCAACAATCGCCGAGCTGCAGTAAAGTGTTGATGTGAGTATTAGAAAGTATATATGCTGTTAGAAATTATAGTTAGATAAATAATTCAATTCGTATAATTAACCAAGAATATTTTTTAATTCCACTAATTAATCAAGAAGCTTTTTTGCTTCTTTAGCAAGTTTTTTTATGAGTTCTTGGTTCTTCTCAAATTTCTCATTTCCCTTTTCTACTAAATATTTTATGTAGTCCTCATTTGCACATACGCTCCCTTCTTTTATCGGCGCGTTTATGTTTTGTGTACCCAAAATCTCAACAAGATATTTTCCATCTTTAGCAACTTTTATTCCTGCGCGTTTTATTCCCACTTTTTCGCAGAGCACTAAAACTTTTTTTGCGCTTTCTAAATTATCTGCTCCAAGGTGGAGTATGAGCGGTTCTTGTTTGAACCAAAGCACTTCTCCTCTAAAGTCTCGCACGGCCTCTAATACTTCTTTCTCGCTGACTTTTCTGTGCCATTTTCTGTAGAATGCACTTTCTTGTTTTGTTTCTTCTTCCGCCAGCCCAATTAGTGCGATTCTTCCTGCGCACGAGCTGCTTGTGAAATAGTTCTTGGTTTTCTCAACATAATCGCATAGTGAAATAAAGTCCTCGTCCATTCTGCCTAGTTTTTTTGCCTCTTTGTAGGTTTCTGAGTGGTGTTTTTTTGTCATAAAAAACCTGCTTTTTTCCTCAAGCATTCGTTTTTTTTCCTCTTTTTGAGTTCTTTCTTGATTTGGGCGCATGAGAATAACCTTTATATTTCATTCTTTTATTAATTACTCTGATTTAACATGTTTAAAAAAGCATTTATTTTGGGCGCAATGTTACTGCTCTTATGCTCCAGTGTTTTTGCTGTGCGCTTAATTGACCCTATCTCAAAAGAGCTTTCTTCAACTGAGAATAACTTTGCCGGGACTGTTGCTGTTGGCAATACAATTGAATTAATTTTCTCAAAAGAGCTTACTGATAAATATGAATCAATAGAACTTGTTACTCAGCTCCCAAGCGGTTTCTCATATTCTACAAGAAATGAGCTTGAATCATTAAAATTATTTATCTCTGTTCCGGCTGATGCTGTGGTTGGGGATTACTCAATAAGCATAAATCTTTCTGGCTCAAAAAGAAATGATAAGGCATCGCTTTATTTTTCTGTAGTAAGGGGGCAGTTAAAAGTATCTCCTTCTGATGTTGTGGAGCAGGTGGTTAATGTTGACTCCCCGGCAGAGTACAAAATTTTCTTTGTGAATCCGACTGATGCTGATGCAAAATTCATAATCTCCCCTATACTTGCGGGCAATTGGCTTAGCACTAACGCTTTTGAGAGGGATGTTTCTACTGACGAATTACATAATATTTCAGTAGTTGTTCCAAAGGGGCAGAAGGTAGAGAAATCTTTCTTTATTTATCCCAGGATTGAGGGTGTGAAAGAGTTCAAGACAATTGTTTCATTTGAGGACACAAAGAAGGAATTCAGTTTCGCGGTTAATGCAAAATCAACTTTTAAGAGCAAAATGGAGGCAGTGTTCTACGGTCTCCCTTTTTACTCATTCTCTCTAATGCCCGGTTATTTTGCTAATGGGCTTCTCTCATTCTTAATACAATAAGTTTTTTTCTTAAGTATTCTTCACTGCAAGTTTTTTAACTTGGGCGCTAGCATTATTATTTTATGATAACGCTTCATCCAAAAAAGGATTTTAGTTTTGCAAAAAACCTTCTTAAGGAAATATCTGAGGGCAAAATAAAAACCCCTAAGGATTTAAATCAGAGAGAATTTTTTTGGAGTAAAGAGCTTGGTTTAACTCATATGCCATCTCATCCGTTCATTCTTGCTCAGGCAAAAAAACCCACAAAAAAAATGATTGAGCTTCTTTCAATTAAGCCCACAAGAAGCATCTCGGGTGTGCAGGTTATTGCGGTAATGCTTCCTCCTTTTCCCTGCCCCGGCGAGTGCATTTATTGTCCTTCTGCATTTGAAGAAAAAACCGCTCCAAAATCATATACTGGTTTTGAGCCAAGTGCGTTACGCGCCCAGCGCCTGGGTTATGACCCCTACAAAATTGTTTCAAATAGAATACAACAGCTTGACCTCACGGGCAACAGAGCAAAGAAAATTGAACTAATTTTTCAGGGGAGTTCTTTTACCGCGATGCCAAAGAGTCAGCAGGAGCAATTAGTAAAAGAATCGCTTGATGCTATTAATGAAAAGAAATCTTCTTCGCTTTCAGAGGCAAAACTATTCGCTGAGAAATCAAAGAGAAGGTGTGTGGGGATTACTTTTGAAACGCGCCCTGATTTGTGTAAAGAGAATGAGATTAAGCAGATGCTTAACTTGGGCGGGACGCGTGTTGAACTTGGAGTGCAGAATCCCGATAATGTTATTTACAAAAAAGTTTGTAGGGGGCACTCGGTGGGGGATGTGAAAAACTCAACCCAGCTATTAAAGGACTCCGCTTTCAAAGTGCTTTATCATTTAATGCCGGGCTTGCCTGGGAGTACTTACAAGACGGACTTAAAAAACTTTAAAATGATTTTCTCTGATCCGATGTTTAAACCAGATATGGTAAAATTTTATCCGTGTTTAGTGATTAAGGGCAGTGAATTGTATAATGAGTGGAAGAGAGGGGAATTTGTGCCGATGGATGCAATAAAAGCGGCAAAATTATTAGCAGAAATTAAATCAACTGTTCCGAAGTGGGTTAGAGTAATGAGGGTTAATAGGGATATTCCAAGTACAGTAATCTCCGCGGGGGTAATGAAAACTAATTTGCGCCAGCTTGTTGAAGAAGAGCTCCACAAAATGGGGAAGAAGTGTAATTGTATTAGGTGCAGAGAAGCGGGGATTGTTGCGCGAGGAGGGGTTAGTGCTTCGGGTAGAGGGGATGAAAAAGAAGTTGATGTTAATAAAGCAAAAATACAAAAAGAATTTTATGATGCAAGCATGGGGGAGGAAGCGTTTATTTCCTCTGAATCAAGGGACGCATTATTTGGTTTTGTTAGATTGCGAAAACCCGCAGAGCCTTTCTTAAAAGAAATTACACAAAACACCTCCCTAATAAGAGAGCTCCATGTTTTTGGTAAGTCCCTCGCGCTTGGGAAGCACGATAAAGAGAGTCCGCAGCATAAGGGTATTGGAAAAGAATTAATGCTTGAGGCTGAAAAGATGGCAAAAGAAAAGTTTGATGCGAAGAAAATGGTTGTTATTTCTGGGCTTGGCGTAAAAGAGTATTACATTAAGAATTTCGGCTACAAAAAGGATGGGGCTTTTGTTTCAAAGAAAATTTAATTTTCAATTCTCTTGACTTTCAAGTTCTTTTCCATAATGCCTAAAAACTTTCCACCCGGTCCACGTTTTTGTATCGCTCATAGAGTATCCAAGCAGTTCTACAATCTCTTCAAGTTCTTTCTCACTTGGGGATTCTATCTCAAAAAAAGTTGGTATCTCTTCATATTCCTCAATTTCCACTAAAGAGTTTTTTAGTTTGTAAGTGGTTCTTTTCTTTGGTTTTGTTTTACTGCAAACAAATCCTAATCCAATAAGAAGTGACTTTGTTTTTTCAAAATCACTCACTTCTATTTCAGTTTCTTCGCAGGTTCTTGTTTTGCCTTCCCTTACATTGTTTTTGTAAGTGAGCGTTGATTTGTCATTTTTCTTTCGAAGGCGCAAAAGCTCTTTTTTGGAATTTAATTCCTTCTTTAGGGTGTCAAAAATAATGGATTCAATTTCATATTTGCCGACAAGTTTTGCGTCAAGGGTTTTAAGTTTCTTCTCAAGTCCTGCCTTATCCACATCAAGTATCTTTACTTCTATCTCTTCCATACTTTAATCCTGATTCAAATTTGTTATTAATCTTTGTGCGGCAATTTCCCCAAGTTAGGTTTAAATTCAGGCGAATCTTTAGGTTTGTCATGTTTGAGCTTGTTTTCATCGCAGTAATACTTCTGCTAATCATCGCCATTGCATTTCTTCTCTGGCTTTTTCTTAGGGTAAAATCCGAGTATGACTCGCTCCTCTTCTCAAAGCATTCCCAAAGCGTAAAGTATGGTCAGCTCACCGAGCAGTGGCTCCCTTTCTCAAAGAATTTCCCCTATACTTCCCAGAATTTTCGTTTCATTGGTAAGCCCATTGATGGGATTAGTTTTGAGGATGATAAAATTGTTTTTGTTGAATTCAAAACAAATAAGTCCCAGTTAAGCGAGTCCCAAAAGAAAGCAAAGGAACTTGTAAAGAATAAGAAAGTTGAGTGGTTTGAGTTAAGGGCGGAGTAATTGTGTTAAAATATTTTGATTAATTTTATTAAAGGTGTTTAATTCTCTGCATTCTTAAGAAAGTCTCATATCTTCGATCCGACCATTCATTTGTTTTTTTTGCTTCTCCAATATATGCTAAATCCGCTTGGAATTGTTTGTAAGCAGTATAAACAAGATATTCCGCAAGTGTTGATTTATTCTTTTCAAGGAGTCTTAGAGCTTTTTCTTCATTGCTTTTGTTTAATTCTTCAATAAGTCCTAAAAAATTTACCACTTGCCTTCTATCATACCAGAACGGGTCTTTTTTTGTTTCCCTTTTTACATTGCCAAGCGCTTCTTTTGCATAAACTCCAACGCTTGCAGAGGATGTTTGTCCAAATTTCATTCTTCTTGCCATAAAATCGGATGCTCTTTCAGGAGCATTAGGGTAAAATGTTTTCTCATAATAATAAAGGGGGGTTTCATCATCAAAAATATCTCTTCTTCTAAATGACGGGCTTGACTGGAGAGTTTTCCTTAGTTCTCTTCGCTGGTCTTTTGTCAATAGTTTTCTTGGACCATTTGAGTCCCTTAATGAATTTGCGCTATTGGGCACCCTTGAGACAACCGAGATTATTTCAGAGTATGTGCTTCGCAGTAACCCAAATCTAGCAGGATCATTTTCTATTATTTGTTTTAATTTATCTATGAGAATTCCTTGGTGTCTTCTGGTCATTCCGGCAATTTTTCCTAACGAGAAAAGCTCTGGGTGTTCTGCTCTTCTTGTAATTTTCTTTATTGAGGTAAATATTTTCCTTCTGCTTATTTTTCCAGCGCGATAATGACTAAGTCCTTCTGTTCGTTCTTCCTCGCCGAAGAGTCGTGCATTTGCCATAAAATGTGAGTCAAATATTGCATCAACATCCGCGAGGTATACTTTGCCAGTGTTTGTTTTTCTATCAACTACAAAAAGCCACATGTCGCCGTTATGAAAGTATTTTAGTTTTCGCATTATCAATGAATCATGATGCATTGAGCCAAAGACTTCTTTTGAGTTTGCGAGCCCATTAACAAGTTTTTGAAGTAGTTTGTTTCTTACAACAGCATTTATAGGAAAAACAAATTTTCTACCCCTTTCTGTAAGATCAGGCATTTCAAGGCTTCTCTCAAGTTTTCCTTTTGATTTTTTTGTTATAACAAGCCTTACTCCCGGGATAACATTTGCTCCGGCAGCCTCAAGTTCCTTTAATCTTCGGTAATCTTGTTCAGGTTTGCTGTAATGCCTGTAAAATCTTTTTTCAACACCCTTTCTTTTTCCCTGTGCTGTTTTTGCAATGGTAAACCCGACAGTGTTTGCTCCGCCGACTTCTTCTGTGTTGTCGCCTGTCCAGAATAACTTTCCTGTCCTATATAACTTTCCCGGCTTTCTGCCATCTTCTCCAATGAACCACGCTTTGTGAGTTATTCTTTTGGGTTTTCTTGGCATTTGTTTCACTCCAACTTGTATCTTAATGTTGTAACTACTCCGCCGAATCCTACAATGTTTTTTTCTTGGGGGTTTCGTGAGGAGATTATTTCAACTTCGCATTTATACTGCTCCGCAAGGTTTAGGATTTCTTCTGCTTCTTTGCGGTTTTGCATCAAAAAGGTTTCAGCAATTATTACTCTTTGTGCGGCGCCTTGTGTTATCGCTTTGATTACCTCATTTTTTCCGTACTCCGCTTTTCCCTTTGCAAGTACCGCCAAGAATTCCTCAATTATTTTTGATTCTTTTCCCATTTGGAGTTGTTTTTCTATTGACTCTAATTTTCCGCTTGCAAGTAGTTCCTTATATCCTGTCTCTCCGATTGATGCGGTTGTTTCAATCATTACTTGCGGGAAGCCCTTTATTTTTTTATCATCAATAAATTTCTTCAAATTCTCTTTAACAAACCCCGGTCCCGCGAGAAGTATTTTTTTCGGTTCAAGTGATTTTATTTTATTAAATATTTCATCAAAGTAATCGCTTTTCTCCTGCTTGAATCTTTTTCCTCGTATTTTTTCTTTTATTGTTGCTTTTCTGCTTATTGAGTAGTGGTTAATAAAAGCTAGTTCCGCTTCTTCATCATCAAGCAGCACTACAAGTAGTTTTGATGTGGCACTCGCGTTCTGTGCTTTTTTTAGTCTCTCAATCTGCCACTGCGCAAGATTCTTTTTCTTTAATTTAACTTTTTCTCCTGTGCGTATCTCCACACTGTGGTGGCTTCGCAGTTCAATGTATTCCTCTGGTTTTCCGGAGAGTATTATTCCGTTTACGCGTAGTTCTTCGCTGTACTCATGGAAGTGGGCATCAATTACTTGTAGTTCTAAAAACAAGTTTATTCGCATCGCTTTTTCGCCTTCTTTTGCGGGCTTTATTTTTCTATCCGTTGAAGCATAAATAATATCGTCCTTATCAATGATTTTCTCAAGGTGCCAGAGGTCATCAAGCCCCTCTGGTATGCATATTACCTCATTTTCTTTTCTATCTATTTTAAGTAGTTTCATATTGTTTTGCTGTCCGGAAATAGTTTTAAACTGAATTAGTTATAATTTGTGTCCGTATGCAAGCTAAAAAGAAGGTAAAAAAATCAAGGAAGAGTAAGCGTTTTGTGCTTATAGTTGAGGCGATTGTTTCTGACCCGAAGGGGCGTGTTCTTGTCCTTAAGAGGAGTAAGAATAATACTATTTATGTTGGGAAGTGGCAGTTTCCGGGCGGTAAAGGCGAGAGCGGGGAAAGTGCAAGAACCGCTATTAAAAGAGAAGTTTTTGAGGAAACAGGGTGTAAGTGTGCCAGTCTTAAGCAGATAAAAAAAGTCACTTTCTCAGAGTACTTTCGCGGGCAAACATCTACTGTTGAGCTTGTGAGTTTCTCTTGCAAGTTAAAGGGAAGAATTACTTTGAGCGAGGACCATTGTGCGTATAAGTTTGTGAAGGGCAATGGGATACTAAAAAGAATTCTTGCACCAATATCAAGAAAAGTATTTTTTGATTAAACTTTTTGGCAAGCTTCTAGAAATTTTGTGCGGAGGTTCGTCCGATTTTTTGAGAATTCTGGAAATATATTTGAAAACATGCTTATTGTTTCTTCAATCATTTCAATCATTGGTTGGTCGGTAATTTCTAATTTAAGTTGATTCATTTTTGATTTCAGATGCTTTACATATTTTTTGAATAATGTTTTCCTTCCATGGTTTCCTTTCCAATGCATATTCATTGCTCCATCGTTGATAAGGAAAATAATCCCCCTTATGTGGTCGGCAATTATTTGGGCCTCAATTTTGCTAGAGTTTTTGCCAAGGTGCTTTGTAATTGTTTTTATTACTGAAATGTTCTTGACATCAGGCGTTTCTTCAGCAATAGTCATTATTCTTTGTGGTCCAAAACCTATTGCAGTGGCAAAAGTATTCATTTTTTTAAATTCAAATATCTGTGGTTCTTGTTTTGCAATAACACTGTAACAATAAAGTACAGTTGTACAGAACTCCATTAAGAGTCCTTTTTTATCCAGTTCTAAGAATTCTTCCGCCGTTTTTATCTTTGAAGGGGTTTTTCGCATATCATAGAAAAGCTCTGCGCGTGGCCCGCCAACAGGTTCAACTTGGTTTGCCACAAACGCTTCTGAAGCATATTTTCCATTAAGCTCAATTATCTTTTCTTTAGGGATTCCAAGCGACAGCCAAATATCTCTCATTTCTTCATCACTTTCAAAAACAGTTCCTTTTATGTTTCCCCCGCCGAAATATGATGCATAAATCCTAGTGCTGTCAAGCCCCAAGATTTTTGTAAAGAATTCATGGAAATGTGTGGCAATTTCATCTCTTGAATATCCTCCAATACTGCTTGCAACAAACATATTGAAGAAGGACAGGTGTTTATTGTCGCCAACCAAATCAATATCCCAATGCCTTATGCACGGCTGGTTTACGATATGGTTTCCAATCAAAGTCATGTCATTTCCCCAGAATTTGTATGCAAGGTCCGGTCCGCCGCTCATGGTAAAAGTGGATTTAAATATGGGGGAGAGAAGGCTTTCCCTTCCCCTAATAGAATACTTTTTTTGTAGCATAAATTGTTCAAATAGGTTGTGGATGCGAAAGAAGTCCTTTTCCATAAGATATACATGTTGGGTTAATATTTTATTCCTGTCTGAGTAGATGCTCATTACTTTTCACGTATAGGTAATTCATCTCATGCGTAGTATTCTCCGCTTTGTTTTTGTTCCCTATCAAGTACTGAATCGTGTTTGTTTATTCTTGGGCGCTTTGTGTCCCGATCCCTGCGCAGGGTGATATCAAGATTCTTCAAAAGCATATTCATTCCGCTTTCAACATCAAACGGTCCTTCTGCGTTTCCTTTCTTTGCGGGTTCTCCCGTGAACACCATTATTTTATCGCTTAAATAATCAATGAATGCGAGGTCGTGGTCGATTACTAGCGCGGAGCAGTCAGTAATATCAATATGGTTCTTTATTGCTTTTCCTACCGCAAGCCTTTGTTCTACATCCAAATAAGCGCTTGGTTCATCAAGCAAATACAAATCCGCTTTTTTGCTTAAGCATAGTGCGATTGATGCTCGCTGGAGTTCTCCTCCGGAAAGGTTCTTCACTTTTTTTTCAAGGAGTTCCTCAAGTTCCAAAGGGCGGAGTATGCTTTGTCTTATCTCAGATACAACCCCCGCTTCAAAGAGTTCAGAGAGGGTTTTTTCTCCAGTGTATGCGATGTATTGTGGTTTGTAAGAAATTTTTATCCCTTTCTCAATTTCTCCCTGCGTTGGTTTTATTTCTCCCGCAAGTATTTTCATAAAAGTTGTCTTCCCTATCCCGTTTGGCCCCACTACGCCCACGATTTCATTTTTCTTAATGCAATTCTCACTAGCCTCAAGTTCAAATTCCCCGAGTTTTGTTTTTAGTGTTGGCCACTTTGCGACAATTTCTTTTCTTTCTCTTTTGTCTTTGCGCTGTTTTGAGAAGAAATCTATTTCATAATCTCTAAACCGGTAGTTCTCTTCTTTTGAGTATCCTTCAAGGTAAGTGTTTATTCCTTCCCTGTTTGTTTTTACTTGTGAGACAAACCCATATACTCTTGGTTTTCCGTACATTAGGGTTACATAATCACTTAAATAATCAAGGAGCACAAGGTCGTGTTCCACAACAAGCACCGCTGCGCGTTCTGCAATTGAGCGTATGAATTTTGCCGCGCGTAATCTTTCTTTTATATCCAAAAACGAGCTTGGTTCATCAAAGAAATATAATTCGGCTTTTTTTAGTCCGGTTGCAGCTATTGCGACTTTTTGGAATTCTCCTCCTGAGAGTTCACTTGCTTTTCGTTCAAGCAGTCCCAAAATATTGAGTTCTTGCGCAACTTCAAGTAATTTTTTATTATCATCAACTTTTGTAAGTAGTTCGCGAACAGTCTCAGTTGCTTTTATTGATTCAATACTCTGCGGTTTTACGGCCACTTTTACTTGTTTTGCATAGAGGCGCTTAAAAAAATCCTGCGCTTCTTTTCCTTTGTAATATTCTATTACTTTTTTTTCATCTGACTTCTTTTCCCCAAAATTTGGAACGATTGTTCCAGAGAGTATTTTTATTATTGTGGTTTTTCCTATCCCGTTTCTTCCAACAAGTCCAAGTACGCTTTTTTCTTTTGGCACAACAAGTCCGTGGAGGCGGAACATATTTTTCCCAAATGAGTGTATTGGGTCGCTTAAGTTAAACGCAATATTTACTATGCTTATTGCGCGAAAAGGACATCTGTTTTGGCATATCTCGCACCCGATGCATACGTCCTCCGCAATAATGGGTTTTTGCAGTGGCTCATGTACAATGCATTTTTTCCCTGTTCTATTCACGGGACAGACTTTCTCGCATAAGTAATTTCCGCAGTGGTCATAATTGCAGTTATCATATTCAATAACTGCGATTCTTTTTCTTGAGTTCATATTAATCTTCGTTTTGCAAATCAATTTAAATCTGAGCCTAAAAACAAGCTAGTTTTTTCGTATTGTCATGGTTTTTAAGAGTCCGATTGAGAGGGTCTCGTCCCCCTTTGTTATAATTGCTGAGCAGTTAAAATCCATTTTCACATAATTTAAGTCAGGGGACCCTTGCGGATAGTAGGGGGTTTGTTTTGTGCAGTTAAGAAAAGTTAGGTCCTTTTTTGCAAGCAGCACCGCCGCGTTATTATCCACCCACCCAAGTGGCAGTAGTTCGCTTGACCTAAGATTATAGTCATTTGCCATTAGATTTAGGTTTGTCTCATAAGTGCTGATATAAGTTTTTATTTGCGGGAATATTTCCTTAAACGAATAATTGTTTTTTATTTCATAATTTGTGCTTAGGAGCAGTGCTGCGGCGACAATCATCCCGAGTATTAGCACTATTCCCAAAAACCCCTTTTTATTCATTTAATCCACCTGCAGATTATTTTATCGCTAAGCACTTTTGTGTCTGGAACATAAGTAGTTATTTTTGCGCAGTATTGCTGCTGTGTATTTGTGCTAACGCTTTCCCCCGGGAGATTAAAGTAGAGCGTGGAGGCTTCTTGGCTTTGTGCCTGTATCTCAAGCGTATTTGTTTTTTGTATGTAATTACCTGTAGCAAAAAATAGTGTTCCCATAATAGTAATTACAATTACTAGCGCGGCAATTGCTTCTATTGAAAAAATAAATCCCTTCATTTAGCCACCTTTACTGTAAGTTTGTATAATTTTAACGTATTGCTTGCGCAGTATGTTCCTTGCGCTGTTCTTGTGCATTCATTGATGTCAGAGTATGTTGGGCGCGGGTATGTTATGCATCCTGCTATGTTAAGGTCAATTGCAACAATATTATTTGAATCAGTAATTTGGTCATTAATTATTTTTTGGTTAATTGGAATGGTTGTTCCTAGTTTTAAATCAATAAAACTTATGTTCGCATTGTAATCAGTAAGTCCGAGGCGGTTTTTAAAATCACTCTCGCTGATTTTTGCGGCTTTGTTCAAATCAATTGAGTATGCAAGTTCAAGCCCCCCAATATTGCAGTCATAATCGGGAGAATTAACTAGCGCAATTGCCGCGCTTTGCGCCTTTTGTTTCATTACCTCATATAATTGTGCCTGTTTTTTATTATAGAAATTTACTTCGGCTGCGGCGGTGAGAATCCCAAATGCCATTATTACTACTACCGCGGCAATTAAGAAATCCATGGAGAACATTTGTCCTTTATGCATTTTTAATCACCATTATTCCGGTGCTTGAAACATTAGTTGTGTCAATCACAATTCTTTTTGAGTATCCAAAATAAGTATTATAATCAAATATTTTTCCAGCGATTATTATTCTTCCGTTTAGTTTGTTTTTGTCAATTATCATTGCAGGGTACGCGCTTTTTGAGTTCTTATTCTCATCCAAATAGTTAATTTTTGAGAGCTTGTATTGCGCGACAAAATTCATATCAGAAATTGCCTGTGCTGAAGTGAGTAAGTTTGAGGTGTTCTCAACTATTGAGGATAATTGCTGTTTTATTAGAAATTCTTCCTGTGTCTGCCTTTCAGTGTTTAGTACATATCCAAATGAAGTCACAAGTATTATTGCAATGAGGAGTGCTAAAAGTAAATCAAGGCTTATTTGGGCTTTTTGCATGCAAGATTAACTGCTTTTGGGGTTTTAATTTTTCGCTTAGGGGTTTTGCCGCGCGCTTTTAGCTGCTATTCAATAAGTACTTTGGTTTTTTCGCCTCTTTGATTGTAAAATCCGATATTTTCAATTGTATAAGGGTATCCGATTATTAGGTTCAATGGATACTTTAAGAAGAATTTCTTATCCTGCCTGCTGGGATGATTTGTGCTGTAGGGGTGCGAGTGCAGTGAGCCTATTATTGTGTCATCTATTGGCAGAGAATATTCATTAATGCTTGCGGAGTCCTCGGAGGTGTTTGATGGAAGAAATACTATTTCCTCAACAATCATCTTTTCTTTATCTCCCCCAAGAAAACAAATGAATTCAGTTGGCATGTATCTTTCTGCAGAGTGTATTGCGTCAAGCAAAAGATTTTCTTTTATCCGCCACATAACTAAGTTAGGATGAATATATAGAAAAACATTGCGGGGACAATTAGCGCCGACATGCACGTGCTTCTTCGTACGCCTTTTGTGATTGTGAGTATCCCTAGGATAGTAGCAAAAAACATTGCGATTAATCCGATTCCTCCATTAAACGCCCCCACAAGAATAATCATTAGTACTATGCTTGTAATTGAAAGCACCCTTGTTTTTTTCTCATCAAGTATGCCCATCGCTTTTTTTGCGAGTATTATTGTGCATAGCCCCCCTATTCCTGCGGCGCAGACCATCGCGAGGGTTCCAATAAAGAGCATTTGGGGAGTGAAGAACATTTTCTCCTGTAGTGCAATCATTGTTCCGTTTCGCGCTTTTGATAATGCGAATAGGGTTGCGAATGAGAAGAAGAAATTTGAGGCATTAATTGAGCCGAGCATTGTAAGGTATCCTTTTGTGGAACTGGTTTTTTTAAAAACATTAATTATTCCTGCGGCGGTGTTGCTTCCTATTCCGGGCATTACTGATACAAGCGCTCCTCCAATGAGTCCAACTATTGCATCCCAAATACTTTCTTTCCCAATCTCTGCTTTTCTTTGCTGCGGCGCTTTTGAGGTAATTTCTTTTAGGGAGTGAATAGTGCTTGCTATCCCAAAGTATCCTGTTATTAATGGGAATATTTGTCCGCTAAAAAGAATTCCTTGTGATGCCGCCGCGATTACAATAAATCCTGTCCAAATTCTTTTCGTCCAACTCTTTTCACCAAAAATGAAAACAAGTAGAGCAAATCCGAGGACAAAGGGTGTTGCGTTTATTATTTGCTGTGAGTTCTCTTCAATATATAAAAAGAAGATTGGGGTGAGCGCGCTTCCTAAGAGAACCGCAATAAGCCCCCCAAACACTGTGCAGCATACTGCCTCAAGTGCTTTTCCGCTTAATAGCAGTCTGTGTGCAGGGAGCACGCTTTCAAATGTATTCTCTGCAGGTGCTCCAAGAAAGATGGAGGGGATGAATTCTGTGAATGATTGTGTTATGCACATTCCTAGCGCAAAAATAGTTATTTCTTCTCCAAAGAATGGGCTTGCGGCAAGCAGTAGAGCAATATTATTGGAGTGCAGTCCCGGAATTAAACCGGCTATAATCCCTGCCCCGCTTCCAAGTAGCAGCCAGGGGAGTATCATTGTTTCTCAACCTTCTGCGCGTAAAAACTAAGTTGTTTCTTTGATTTTTTTATTGAGGAGGTACTCTTGGGTTGCGGCTCGGATTGGTTTTGTGCATAAACTTTTACAAAATCATTTTGTTCTAGTGATGTTGCGCGGGGGTAATACATTAGCGCACTATTCCCGTCATCAAGTGTGAAGAGAGTAATTGGGTAATTTTGTATTACTGTATCAATTCTTCCAAACAGGATTCCTCTTGCGTTTTCTTTTTGCCCCATATCGCTTATTGTGGTGTTCTCATATTCGGGTTCGTATGTTATTGCAAGTGCGCACATTCCTGCGACAATTATCACAAAACATATTTGGGTTAGTTGGGTGTCATTCATTAATGAGGCTCGTTTTTGAGTGAATAAAAAGAGTTCCCCATTTTCGTTGGGTGACGAAGTAGAGTATTTCTTTTAAGTTTTTCCTTTTTGGAATTATTTTTTTTAGTTCTGGAAAGTTATTGTGACGCTTGCATATCCGCTTGCTTCTTTTACTCTTTGTTGTATTGCAGTCAAATTAAAATCAGTTGATTGTTTTTTTGGGATTAGGGATACCGTTATTCCTATGCCTGCGCTTTTATCCATTCGTATTGATTCAATGTAAATGCTCTCGTTCTTCTCCCCTATTTGGCGTAAGAGTTCGATTCTTGCTGCGCTTATTGCGAGAGTATCACTGTGGGTTTGCATATAAAAACTTGTTATTGCTATTGCGCCTGTCATTATTACAAGCAGTATGAGCAGGCTCTCAAAAGCTATTTGCCCTTTTTTATTCATAATAACCGCTTTTACTGGTAGAATGCAACTTTTGCTGCTTGTTTCTCAATTATTATTTTTGTTGCTACTGGCCCGTTTATTCCCGGGATTTTACAGTCAATTTGTGCGGAGGAGGGTAGCATAAATTCTTTTGAGCAAGTAAATGTGATTGGGTCGCATTGGCTTGGAATGGTTGCCCGCTCTTTAATTGAGAGGGTTGTGGCAAAAGATATTTTTGATGAACTGCAGGTGATGTTGCTGTCTGCGGGAATGAATACTGTGACTGTTTCTCTTGAGCCTGCGCTTTGCATTGAGATGTTTGTTATTGCGTTAACAATTTTTTGCGCCTCGCTGTTTGTGCGGGAAATATTCTCCGTGTCATATACAAGTCCCTGCGCGTTTTTTGCCATTGGGACGACAACAGTTGTGATATACACAATTGAGATGAGTATGAGGAACATGAATTCTATTGATGCCTGTCCCTTGGTTTTCATTATAGCGCCCCCAGCATGAATGTTATCACTAAATCGCCTAATATTATGCATAATAAGTAACCTAAAAGCATTGTGGGTACAAACGGCATGCTTTCTTTTACCCATATTTTTTTTGGTATTCTGCCCTGTGCTGCAAGTTTTTTCACTAATTTTAATTCATCATCAGTTAGTCCGCGTGCCTTATTTGCAGAAATGATTTCTTTTTTTGGAGTAAATAATTCTTTTATTCCATTTATGTTTCCTTTTTTTATCAGCTCAAATAGTTTTGCGCTGTTAATTCCGCCCGCCTCAATAATTTTTGTTCCTTTTTTTATGAGGCTTTTTGAAGGAATCATTCCTTCTTCAAGTTCTTTAACCAAGATTTCTGTCGCAAGTACTTTTCGCGAGGAGAAGAGGAGTTTTATTATTGAGTATAGTCCCACGCTGATTAATAGCGCCGCGGCTAATGCCTGGGTAAAGAGGGTGTAATTAAATAGGAGGGCAATAATTACTGCTAGTATTGTTGCAATTGTTTTATATTTTCCCAAAAATCCCCATATTATTACCGCAAGTACAAGCACGAGTGTGTTTACATTGTACTGTGCAAGTATAACAAATGCTCCCGAAGCAAATACTGCTCCGTTTACCGCAAGAATTACTTTTGGTTTCATTTCCGCGAATAATTCTTTTTGGAATTTCTTATTCTTTGCAACTTTGTATGCCACAACAAATAATCCGTATGGCAAAAACGCTATGAGCGAGTAAATAAATAGAGTAATTGGGAATAGGGGATAATTTGCTGCGCCAAGTGCGCCATTACTTATTAGTGCGGGAGTGAATGCGTTTAGTGCTCCAAGTCCCATAAATAATTTTACGTCCCCGCCCGCAAATACTCCTAATTTCCAAAGTATCCAGCCGAAGAAGAAACCAAAGCATAATCCAAGTATTGAGTATGTAATTGGTAAATAAGTGGCTTCAATTATGCTTTGTGCTCCAAAAATTAATAGCCCCGCTAATGCAAGTCCGTAGTTTAATTTATTTGGGACTATCCTGCTTTTTAGGTCAGTGTAAGTTGCGCCAAGTAATCCTGCAATTGAGACGATTATTGCGGCGTAAAAGAATGTTATCATCGCTAAGAAATAGTTTTATTTGTATTTAAAGCTTTTTAATAGTGTAAAAAAGTGAATATGTTTTGTAAGTTAAGTTTTTTGTTAAGGTTGCTAATTTTTAGATTTCCAATCTTTTGATTTCACTTTGTCATTATGTTCTCAATTACCCTGCTTCTTGTTGAGAGTAAATCTGACTGGGCTTTTATTGCAAGCGAGCGCATCGCTTCAACAAGTATTGCTGCGCTTATTGCGAGCATTATTGCAAATACCGCTGTAAGAAGATACTCAAATGAAACTTGTGCGGTTTCTTCCATAATTATTCCCTTATTTAAGCAGGTAATGCGGGGCACCTTATGCTGCCCTCTATTAATGAATCATTTTTCTTTACAGATATTGCGTCGCAATATGTTTTGGTTGCAAGTACGGTTACGTTCGGGATTAAATCAGTTGAGAATCCGCCCCTTGTTTTGTCACACATATAGCACCCGCATGCGAGGCTGTTAGTGTTTAGTGTCTTGCATGTATAATCATATACTTGTTGTCCGCCGGAGTTAAGCGGCGGGCCCATAGTGCTTATCATAAATGATATAACTACTGATACAACAACTACCGCCGCGGCGAGTAGTAATAGGTATTCTATTGCGCCTTGTCCTCGTTGATTCATCTTTATCAGAATAGTTTAGGGCGGGGAGGTATTTAAGCGTTGCTAAACCCGGCGGTAAGAAATGTTAAAAATTAAAAAAAGAATTGGAAAGGCTTTTGGTAGCCTTTCCTTTTTTACTAAAAGTTATGGGCAAATGGCTATGTTATTTGCGTTCTTTACTTGTGTTTTATCGCCTACTTGTGTATTATCACAACAACCGCATCCAGCAACTAGTGTTGGTGGAGTGCCGCTCACAGTGCATGTTCCGCCTAATGAGTTTATGTTAACAGAGCATTTAGCTACGTTTAATGCTTTGTTTTGGTCATTCATTCCTGGCTGTGTTTTTCCTGTGTTTACTACGCTTGTGATTGCAACAATTACAATTGCTACAACTAGGATTGCTGCTCCAATAATTAGCAAGTATTCTATTGCTCCTTGTCCTTTTCTTTCCATTTATTTCCCTCCTTTTTAGTTATAAGTATCTTCCCTATTAACGTTTTTGAGCTATTTAAACCTTGCTTTTTAGTTTTGCCTGTTTTAGGCATTTTAGAAGGGCGTGTGGGGAATTGGTTCTTTTGGTTTACTTGTTTGCATCAGCCTGTGTTTGTGCGGTTTGAGTTACTTGGCTTGCAGTGTTTTTCACAAACAACGCAACAACAGTAACTATTGCCACGGCTCCGACGATTATTAGTAAGTATTCAATATTGACTTGTGCTCGTTCTTCCATGCTTCTCACTCCGTTGGTGTTTATGCAGCTAAAACTTTTGCTTCCTTAGTCCATACTCTCGCGTTGCTAACCTTAATTTTTTAAGTTAGAATGCACCCGCAACCATTCCTTTTACCACAAAGCTTGATAAGTGGTAGGAGATGAATGCTAGTACTAGTAGCATTGGGATGTATATAATGCTTTTGTTAAGTTTGCCTTCGCGGATAAATGCCATCATTGTTCCTGAGCCAAGTACGGTGATGATGATGTATAATTGTATTAGTGTGAGGATGAAGTTGCTTGATTGCTGTGCGGCTGGGAGCAAGTCTTTTGAGAGGGTGTCTGAAGTGAAGCGTGAGAATGCACTTAGTACTGAGTTTATTTCTCCAAATATTAGCGGAGCAATTATTCCTCCTGCGGCTATTAGGAACAAGAATTGCATTGTTGTATTTGCCTTTCTTTCTTCATTTAGTCTTGTGAAGTCCTTTACATCATCCGCAATATCATCAAGTATGTCCGCAAGGCTTGCCCCTGTTTTTATTGAATCAAGTATTATTGTGATAGTTCTTTTCACAATCCTTGAGTCTATTCTTGCGGCAAGTCCATTAAGTGCGCTTTCAAGATTTTCTCCGTCTTCAAGTCTTCGCAGGGCAAAACTCATTTCTTCTGAGAGTCTCCCATACTCTGATTCAACTACTTCCCGTAGTGCCCCTTCATAAGTGTCTCCGGCTTTTAGTGTGTCAGCCATTTGTTTGAGTGCATCACTAAAATTCTTTTCAATGTTTTCAACAATAGATTCCTTTCTCATATATGGGTAACCAACTGTAAGTACAAGTGCTGCTATCGCGAATGCGGCTGGGATTAGAGTTATCTCTGGAATGAATATTGCGCTGAGAAGTGCGCTAATTAGTGCGGTTGCAATTGAAATGCCTGCTGAAATTAATAGCCACGTAGGGGCATTAATTTTCATTTGTGAGAACTCTACCCACCCTGAGTATATTTTGAGTAATTGTTTTATTTCCATTTCATCACATCTTTGGTTGGGACATGTAAACCATTGCATTCATTAATATGAATAATATTGGCATTACAATCAAATAAAATAATACCATTATTTCTGGAGTTAATGGCACTGCTTTAAAGAGTGATTCCCCTGAAACGCCAATCGGGGAGTTTCTTATTGCGCCAAGTATCATTATTGCCACTGGGAGTACAATTCCTATGAAAATAAATATTACTGCAAAGAAGTTCATTTGCTGTGCGAAAGTATTTATTCGGTTCTTTAAATCATCAGATACTTCGTCGGCAATTTCATTCATGATGTTTGAAAGGTTTCCCCCTATTCTCATTGCCCTTATTATGTGTGTGAGTGTAGTTTTTAGTGGTCTGCTTTGTGTTCTTAACGCCATGTGTTTTAGCGCAACACTTGTGTCTGTCCCTTCCTCTATTTCGTTTATTGTGCGTGCAAATTCTTCGCTTAATAATCCATAATCGGCTGAAGCGAGAGCTTGTATTGCTTTGTATAATCCTATTCCTGCTTTTAGTTCTGTTGCCATGTGTCTTAATGCAAAAGGGAGTTCGATTGAGCAGGCTGCGCCTCGTGAATTTGCTTTTTGTTTAGGGATATATGCTACAATTATTACTGTTGCAGCGCCCCCAACTAATGCAAATGTTATTGGGAGCAGCGGTGCAAGTACAATTTGTCCTGTTGTTACTGCCATCATTGTTCCAATAAATAATCCTACAACAAATCCGAGTAGTGCCCCCACTAGTCCGGCAGCACTTGTTAGTGCAAGGTATTGGTTTGCGGAGTAAGGCATATCCGCTGAGTAAAGATAATATCCGATTTCATCACTAAACGGCAGTTTTTTTAGTATTTCCTGCAGGGGCTTAAGAATTGATTTTGCCCGCAGGTATAATCCGCCAAGTTTTTGCGCAAATCCTGAGTTAAATGCCTCAAGGTCTTCTCTTGTATCAATATCAGAGCGGGAGTAAGTGTCTTCAGCGATTATTCCTCTTAATTCTTTTAGGCTTCCGCTTACCTCATCAAATTGTGTTCCTTCCTCTCGGTACTTTTTCTTCATCGTTTCAACGATTTTATCTACTTCTATTTGGTCTATCTTGAATTCTTCGCTCATTTCTCCACCAATTATCTTTTTTATTATGCTTTCTTTTTTTTGTTAAATTAATTTTGTTAAACAAATTTTATTATTTTTAAAAATAAAAATTAATTGCTTCCAATTACTGCTTTATCAATTAAATATTGTTTTGCCCGCTCTGATACTTCTCCAATTGTCCTTATATTTTCATTCACAAGTTTTTCAAGGAATATTTTTCTTGCCCTTAATTCAGAGTCAATATTTTCTTTTGATGTTCCCGTAAAATTTTGGAGCATCTTTAGATACTTGCTGTCAACAAGAGTCCTCTCAAGCACATCGCGTGCTGGGTCTCGCTGGTAAATTGTTTGGGTTCTTGGTTTTCCGTCCATTGCACCATATACTTCCGCAATTTCACTTATTCTTCTTATGGTTCCTTTTTTTCTGTCATAAAATCTGTGTTCAACTATAATCAAATCAAGCCCCGATAGCATAATGTTTGGGACATTCATTGGAGGGGAGGTTACACGAATAATTGTTTCTTCAGGAGAATTTGCGTGTACTGTTCCAAGGCATCCATCATGCCCAGTATTAAGCGCGGTAAATAGTGTGAATGCTTCTTCGTGTCTGATTTCTCCAACAACTATTCTATCAGGTCTCATTCTTAATGCATTTTTTGTTAATACATCCATTTTGAGTTCTCCAGTTCCCTCTAGTCCCGGCGGGCGGGCTTCAAGTCGTATCCAGTGCTTTATTGGGAGATTAAGTTCTGCCGTGTCTTCTATTGTTATTACTCTTTCTCGGTCTGAAACAAATGATGCGAGTACATTTAGTAAAGTAGTTTTTCCGGAGCCGGTTCCTCCCGAAATTAGTATGTTTGCGGGTTTTGTTCCTAACCCGTCAGAGCACATCCAAAGAAATGCTGCTGCTTCGCTGCTTAAAGTCTCCATTCTTATAAGGTCAATCATCGAGTATGGGTCTTCACGGAATTTTCTTATTGTTAGTGTTCCTCCGGAGATTGATGCTGGGGGGATTGTTGCGTTTACACGGCTTCCATCTGTTAGGCGTGCATCAAGCAGCGGCGCAGATACATCCACTCTTCGTCCGATTTCTCTTGCGATTTTATTTACCAAATCCTCAATTTCTTGTTCCGAAAAGAATTCAATGTTTGTTGTCATCATCTCGAATTCTCTGTGAAATACATAAACCGGTTTTTTTGGACCCACAACCATTATTTCTTCTAAATTATCATCCTTAATTAAATCATCAATTACTCCATAACCAACCATTTCGCGCACAACCGCTTCTGCATAAAAATTTACTCTACTCTCCGGAATTTTTAGGCTCGGATTGTTCTTAATTATTTCAAGTATTTTTTGTTTGTAAACCACTCTTCTCTCTTCAGGGTTTCTTATTTTGTACGGCGCAATACTAATGAGCCTTGTTGTTGCTTCTTTTAGAGTGTTAATTATTTTTCTCTCTGCTGCAGTGGGGCGTGTTGCTGGGACAAAATAATATGCGAGCGGTTTTCCGGGTATTTTGTAGATTTTTGTTTTACCGTAGCTCTTTAACTCAATTTTTCTGCTTTCATCAAGCTCCTTTTCTATTTGTGTTTTTTCTTCAGGAGTGCTCTCTTCTTCCATCTCTTGTACCTGTGTAAGTGGCTTCATATCCTTTGTTTTTATTTCCTGCGCTATTTGCTCTTCTTTTTGTTCTGGCTTTGTTGTCTCTTCAGCCGGTTTTGCGGCTTTAGCAGCGCCGATAATTTCATCCAAGTAATCAGTTGGCATGCTAAAAATAGGTTTTAGGATTATTTAAGGATTGCTTATCTTGAAAAACGCCTTGTGATGCGTACCCTAAATTTGCCTGAGGAGGCTAGTTTTGAGGCAGTGTATCCGGCGCAACGGTCATAAATAACTGTTGAATTAAGTTCCTTTGCCCCCCTTAGCACAGTTCTCTGTCGGTCAATCTTAGTGGTTGTTTCTTTACGCAAACGAACGTCATCTTTCATATGAATTCTTGATTTTACTAGTCCTTCTAACATCTTACGAACTACTATTGTTTTGTGATTGTCGCCAAGCAAGTGGCCTCCAATTTGAAGTTTTTGTATTCCTGCGAATTCTAATTTTTTTATTAAACGCTGCCACCCAATACAGGGTATGGGAGTGCTTTTATTTTTTGTGTTATAATAGAGAATAATTCTTCCCTTTCCCGCAATTCTCTGCAATTTTTCAACTAATTCCGTTTGCTTTTCATGCCCTTCTGCGACAATTGTGATTTGGTTGTGAAATCTAGTGTTTTTTAGAAATTTCTCAAACCCTGTACTATTTCCAAAAAAAGGGTGTACAACAAGCACAGCTCTTTTTCCTTTTGTCTGTCTTTTTAGCTCTTCAAGTTCCTTTGGGGTAAGGGATTCAAGTTTTCTTATCATTCAAAAATAAGTGTGCCTTTGAAGTTTAAGTTTGTTTTGGTTTAGTGGGTTTGGAACTAATTGAAAAGAAATTACTCAGCATCCATTTTCTTTAGCATTTGTATTAGTTCAGCATACCCTAATTTGTATTGTTTTCCGCTTCTCTCGCGTATCTGGTACTCGGAGGTTGTTTTTTCTTTTTCCCCGAAAACCAGCATGATTGGTATTTTCATCATTTGTGCGTTTCTTATTTTGTTTCCAAGTGTCTGGTCTTTTCCATCCACTTCCACTCTTATTCCATCAGCGTAGATTTTCTTTTTTAGTTCGTGCGCGCTATCAAGGAATTTCTCCGAAACAGGAATAATTCTAACTTGTTCAGGGCAGAGCCAGAATGGTAAATTCCCGCCGGTTTGTTCAAGCATGAAGGCGATTGTTCGCTCAAGGCATCCTACTGCTGCGCGGTGGATTACTACTGGGGTTTGTTTTGTTCCGTCTTTTGCAACATATGTCATTTCAAAGCTTGTAGGCATTGCGAAATCCACTTGTACAGTAAATAAGGTATCTTCTTTTCCGTGTACGTTTTTTACTTGTATATCAATTTTTGGTCCGTAGAACGCAGCCTCATCATCCGCTTCTGTATAAGGCATTTTTACTGTGTCAAGTACGTTTTTTAGAACCGCTTGTGATTTTTCCCACATTTTTGGATTATCAACATACTTTGTTTTGTTTTTTGGGTCCCACTTACTGAAGCGGTACCAGTATTCTTTAATCCCTAATTTCTTTAAGCAGAATTGTACAAGGTCTAGTGTTGCGTATAGTTCGGGCTCGAGTTGTTCTGGTGTGCATATAATGTGTGCATCGTTTAGTGTGAATTGCCAAATCCTGATTAGTCCGTGGAGTTCCCCGCTTTGTTCTTTTCTAAATAGTGAAGCAACTTCTCCAAGTCTTAGCGGGAGGTCGCGGTAACTGTATTGTTTTGATTTGTATATCATGAATTGATGAGGGCAAGTCATTGGGCGTAAGAAATATTCTCCATCCTCTATTTCCACATGGAACATCCCATCCTTGTAGTGCGCATAGTGTCCGGAGATTTTGTAAAGATCCGCTTTTGTTATTACTGGTGTTCTTGTTCTCACATATCCTCTTCTTGTTTCTTCATCTTCAATGAATCTTTGCAGTACCTGCATCATTAGTGCTCCGCGCGGAGCAAATAATGGGAGTCCTTTTCCAACGACATCGCTTTGTACAAATAGTTCAAGTTCTTTTCCAAGTTTTATATGTGAATTCTCTTCTGCTTTTTTTTTCATTTCAATAAATTCATCAAGTTCTTTTTGTGTTTTAAATGCAATCCCGTATACTCTTTGTAATTGTTTATTCTTCTCGTTCCCTTTCCAGTATGCAACAGAATTTTTTAGTAGTTTTACTGCGCCAATTTCTGCGGTTGATTCAAGGTGCGGTCCTCTGCACATATCCACAAATTTTCCATTGGTGTAGATACTGATTACTTTTTCTCCCTCCGCGGCAAGGTCCTTTATCATCTCTACTTTGTATGGATTATCTTTAAAGAATTCAAGTGCCTGGGCAACAGGCATTTCTGTTTTAATCATCTTTTCTTTTCTTTTGAGAATCTCTTTCATTCGTGCTTCAATCTTCTCAAGGTCCTTTGAGTCAATGCTCTTATCAATTTCAAAGTCATAGTGGAATCCTTGCTCTATTGGAGGGCCTATTGCGATTTTTACATTAGGGTATAATTCAACTAGTGCATTAGCAAACACGTGGGCGGTTGTATGCCAGAATTTTTCATAGTAATCTTTGTCCTCGCCCACCATTTTAATAACCCCTTAAGAATTTGCTATTCAATAGAATTTTTAAATGTGCAAGGTTGCCCCCGCGTTTTGTCGAATATAAATCAGAGGCTAGTGACAAAATCCATACATACTACGCTTTATTCAGGTATTTAAACAAATTTTATTTTTTGGTGTAACGTTTTATACACTCTCTTTGTTGTTTAACTTGCGTGCTAAAAAAGAATTCCTGCACACTAAGGAGTGCAGTAGAGAATGGTTTAATGAATTAGAATTAGTATTTTGGTCTTGCGCATCTTCCTTCGCGGCAACGTTTCGCCGTTGCAGCACGAGGCACTATCTTCGGCTCTGTTGAGCCTCGATAGGGCAATTAATTTTAGTATTTTGATCTTGCGCATCTTCCTTCTGCGCACCAGCCCAAATATTCCCTGCAAAATGCTCTGTTGCCTTGTTTCTTGTAGTGTTTGCAGCTCTCCCATGAGTTTTTCGGGAATGGTTTTGTTGTGGGTGCGTTTCTTTCTTGTTTGATGGATGCAACAGGTTCGGTATCATCATCCCCAATTATTTTTGGGGCGCTTTCTTGTTCTTCTTCCATTGCTTCTTCAATTATTTCCTGTGCTTTTTCCATTGCTTCTCCGTTGCCCTCTTTTGGTGCCAAAACCTCTGAATTTTGTGCAGAAACCGGCTCCTCATAAACCCTTGCTTTGAAATTTTTTGGGTAAAGCATTTTCTCAACATCAGAGCCTGATGGAGTATACATTGCGGCTTTGCTTGCAGTTTGTGTTCCTGCTTTTGGGCGCGGCATTTTTTGTATGTCAACACTCTGCCCCATTGCAATCATTTTTGCATTCATTCTTCTTGAATCATCAACCAGTGAACTAAAAGCCATTTTCATCCCCTCATTTTTCAAATATATTTTTTATCTTCTTGCCTTCTTGCATTTCTCCTTATAGCATAGTGAGTGGTACTCTGCGCAAAAGTCTTTTCCGCTGTTTGATTTTCTGTGTTTGCACTCGTCCCACTTTACCCCCATGTTGTTTATTTGTTTATTCATGTCAGATTCGGAGGAAATATTTCTTATTATGCTTCCGTGTTTTGGGTCATTGTTCTGCCTTGAGCCAAATGTTCTTTGCCCAGGAACAAACCCCTTGATTTCCGAATCTTTGTAGGAGATATCTTGTTTTGCAACCTTTGCCGGTGCGCTTTCTGCCGCTTCGACTAGATTTTTTGGTTGTGCTGGCGAAGTAGGAATGCTTCTTTGTGGAGCACTCTTTTTTGCCGAATTCACAAGGTCCTTAAAAGGCATGACATACATTTAGCTAACTAAAATAAAAAGGTATCTGGGGGCTTAAAATAATCAAATTAAATAGAAATTAATACTTGTTTGGGCCTTGTGTTAGTATGGGTTCTTCGTTTAATGCCAAATTTAACTCCCAGCGCAGAAGGGGTGCGCTTGTTGCAAGGATTAGGTCTCTTCAAAGGAGATTTCCTGGTGAAAATGAGGGGTCCGTAAATATGGCAAAGAGAATAGAGCTTGCGCTTGAAGTGGCTCCTAAAGTTTTAAGCAAAGAACCAAAACTTGCACGAATTTTTATTTATAAAAAGAGTTTTCCAAAGGAGGATTTGCTTGAAAAAGCAGTCAGGGATTATTTTTTGTTAAAAAATAAAGGGGATAAGTTGGGTGCAGTAAAGGAAATAAAAGTTGAGGGGACTAATTTGATGCGCAGATTTGAGGATGAATTTGGAAGTGAAAAAGTTTTAAGGGCGAGATTTCGAAATCTTGGAGAAAAGAAGGGGTTTTCTGGAAAAGCACTGGAGACTTTTGTGGAGAATTCTTGGCAGCACTCAATTTGCGGAGTGCAGTTTCTTGAACTAATATTTTCTAGTGCAGAAAGAAGAACAACCGGCATGATTCCTGATTAATTACTGAATTTTTTTTATTCGCATTACCCTTATTAATTTCAAATGCATTATCTTCTCGTTGTGGTTTAAATGATTAGCCCTGAACTTTGTATTCGATGCAAAGGAAAACTTCTTTGCGGGCTCTCTAAGTGTCCAATACTTGAGAAGCAGGCGTCTCACACAAGAATTGTTTCTTCAATGAACGGGACAAATTTTATCGGCGCCTCCCCCCCTGGTTTTTTTGTTTCGTGGCAGAATTATCCAAAGGTTGCGGTTGCTCCCCTCTCTGCTCTTCCTGCGGAAATTACTCAATTAAGTGATCTTCCTGAGAAGTGGTATGGTTTGCCTCAGGAAAAAATTATTTCGTTTCGCGAGTCATTGCTCCGCTCATATAAACCCATGCCTGTTTCGCTTGCAGCCGACCCAAATTATGAGCTTTTGGAGTTTCAGGAGATAGCAATGGCATCAAATCTTTTTGAGATGGAAGTTAATCTTGCGGAAAAACCCAGGGCAGTTGAATCTTCATTTGATTCTTTCTCTGCTCCGCTTGGTCCTTCAGCGAAACTTGATAATGTAAAGATGATTGAGAATCCGAAGGTTCCAAAAGAAATTGATTATTATGTTTCTGACACCGCGGCAAAATCAAACACCGCGCTAATAGAATTATTTCAAAAAGGTTTTCCTGTTTCTTCTCTTGCAAAAATTCTCTCAAGCGGGGCGCTTGGGGTAAAGAAGAATCGTAAATTAGTTCCAACGCGCTGGAGTATTACCGCCGTTGATTCAAATATCTCAAAATATTTTATTGAAGAAAAGCTTTCGCAGAATAAAATTATTGATTCGTTTGAGTTGTTCCACTCAAAGTATTTGGACAATGATTTCTGGGTGCTCTTAATGCCTTACCCTTGGAGCTTTGAACAGGTAGAGTGCTGGCTTCCTGGGGGAGTGTGGAATAAGGATGCGACACAGTTTAATATTCTCTCTGACCATGAAATGAATTCTGGACTAAAGGGATACCCTGAGGAAACCGAGGGGGCATATTTTGCCGCTCGCCTTGCGGTTGTAGAATATTTAGTGGACAAAAAATCCAATGCTGCCGCAGTAATATTTAGGGAAGTGGGGAAAGATTATGCGGTTCCGCTTGGGGTTTGGCAGATACGCGAGAATGTCCGCGCCGCATTAAAAGAGGCGCCGCTAGAATTCACTAATCTTGATTTGGTTCTTGAGTTCCTCTCAAAAAAACTTGTTGTTCCTGTTGAGCAGTACAAAAAGAAAAGCGCTCTTCTAACTCACTTCAAAGAGCAAACAAGATTAAATCAGTGGTTCTAAATCTAATTGGGTAAATTATTTTCTTAGTTTAAAACCGAGTACTTTTTTCTTTTTTGGTTTTGAGAATGTGCTTGGACTTTTTCTTGGTTTTTTAAAAGAAAAAGTTTTCATTGGTAAATTAGGGGTTCCTCTGTAAAATTTACTCTTTGTATAATACTGCACAGTTTTCTTCACTACTGCGTTTAGAATTCCTGTGAATGTGTGTCTTTGTGCGGCTTTGCAGTTCTCTCTAAGCCAAGCATTAAGTAAATGACTGCCTTCTGCCTTTAAGTTGGCGTCTTTTGAGTAGCATTGAATAATAATTTTTTTTAACGCAGAAGGGAGTTCTATTCCGCTTCTATGCGCCGCTTCTCTTGCCGAGGCGAACCAAAGTTCCCTGCTTATTTTTTCAAAAACCATCCGTTCCTGGCCTTCTTCTGATAGGTTGTGCTTTAGCGCGTACCACCCTACTTGTTCAATGCATTTGGTTACAATTTGTTGTATCGCCTCATGGCTCAAAGGGTCTTCAATATCACTGCCTCTTTGATGGTGTTGCATAAAACCACAACTAACTTAAAGTATCTTCTCAAGTTTCATCTTCATTTCGTTGTATGTCTCTGCTTGAATCATTTTTGGTTCTTGTTTTTTTAGTGCCTCACATGCCCTAAATAATACTCCAACATCCGCTTCCTTTAACATTTTTACATCATTAAAAGAATCGCCCACTGCGATTACTTCATACCCCGCTTCTTTGAATCTTTTTATTTGTTCAACTTTTCCATCTGCCTCGCGTAATTTGTAATCCACAATTTCTCCATCAGGCGCCACAACAAGTGTATTTGCAAACATGAATGGGTAGCCGAGCTGCGCAACTAGAGGAGTAATATATTCATAGTAGGAGCCCGTGAGTATGCATGGTTGTGCAACTGTTTTCACCCAGTCCATAAATTCGCGCGCGCCAAGAAGCGGTTTCATTTTTGAAACAATTTCGTGCACATTTTTCATTTTTAAGTTGTGTTCTTTGAGAACCCTTATTCTCATTTTCATTAACTTATCATAATCCGGCTCGTCGCGGGTGGTTTTCATTAGCTGTGGAATATTTGTTGCCTTTGAGAATTCTTCCCAAAACTCTGGAACGAGCACTCCCTCTAAATCAAAGCAAATTACTTTCATTTCTTTCACTAAAAATAAAGATGATTCCGCGCAGCGCTATTTTTTGTATTTCATGAACTGCGCGAGCAGTGCCTCAAGCTGTATTCTCTCATTTGCGCCTTCAACTATTCTAAAATCATATTCTCCAATTATATCCACTAATTCAACTTTTGTTTTTTCGCTTATTTCGTTTTCTCCAAGCGCCATTGTTTCTCTGTATAATTGCATTACAATATCTTCTCCGCTCATTCCCTGTTCGTACATTAATTCCTCTAGTTTTTTGCGGGCATCCAAAAACTTTCCTTTGAGTGCGAGTAGTATCATTTCCTGCACCTGCTCCGGTCTTGCTTTACTTGAGACCCCATAAACAATTTCTTCAGTGATTTTTTTATCAAGCGTGGAAGCCGCTTGCAAAACATTTAGGGCTTTTCTTAAATCTCCCTGGCACACATAATTAATTGCTTTTCTTGCTTTCTCATCAACACTTAATTTTTCTTTTGCGGAAACATGCTCTATTTGTTTTTCAACATCTTTTGCTGTGAGCGGGCGAAAGCGATAAATTACGCACCTGCTTTGTATCGGCTCAAGTATTTTTGAGGAATAATTGCATGAAAGAATAAATCTGCACGTTTTTGTGTATTTTTCCATTGTTCTTCTTAGTGCCTGTTGTGCATCCTGTGTCAGCGCATCGCACTCATCAAGAAAAATTATTTTAAATCCTGAATCAAATGCCAGTGTTCTTGCAAAATCCTTTATGGTGTTTCTAACAACATCAATTCCTCGGTCATCAGAAGCATTTAATTCTAAAAAGTTTTGCTCAAAGTTCTTTCCAAAGAGTTCGCGTGCGAGCGCTATACTTGAAGAGGTTTTTCCTGTCCCAGCTGGCCCCGAGAAGAGCATATTTGGGAGATTCTTTTTTTCAACATAATTCTTTAAGCGCGAGGTTATTTCCTCATGCCCAATGACATCGCTTAGTGTTGCGGGACGGTATTTCTCAACCCAAGGAAGCTCCATTTCAACCATCATAACCCCAACTTTTTATTTCAAAACAGCTTTTTGCGGTTCTTGGCTTTATAAGAACCAGTTCGTAAAAACATGGGCGTAATAAGGGTTAAAAACTTATTATTTGCTACTTTCGTATTAGTGTGTTTTCTTATGCATCACGAAAAGTTTAGCAAAAATTTTCTGATAATAACCATTGTTTGGTTTATTGTTTCTTACTTGATTTTGTGGGCGATAGGCGGAGCATGCCTTAATCCAATAAACGGCACAAGTTGTCTTGCGCAAAACGCTCTTCTTGGGGTAAGAAATGTTCCCATTATTGGATTAATGATTCCGTTTGATACTTGGAACTCATTAATGTATTTCTTGCTTCCAATCGCAGGGTATGTTCTAGCTTTCTTTTTGGTTGGGTGGTGGAATGGATACTTTGAAACAAAAGAAGCCGCAACGCTTGCGTTTCCCATACTGCTTATTATCGTGCTTTTTTTAGGGTATTTTATTAATCTCTCTTTTTATGTTGGAGAATCCGCGGCGCTTAATTCAAACAGCACTGTTAAGTATTCCCTATATTTTTGCATGAGTGAAGCGGAGAGCGCGCAGTGCAATGAGACTGTTTATAAAATAAATAACGAGCTTTATACGCAGGCGCAGGCAAAACAAACAAAAGTTGTTCCGCAAAACTTCCCAGTAGCTTTTTGGCCTGAACTAAGAAAGAGCATGTTTTTCCTTTTTATTTTGGGAGCGATAGCTGGGTGGATACCTCTTTTTGCAAGGCATATGATGAATAAAAGCAAGGAATCTAGTTAATCCAATTATTCTTTTTATTAGTTTATAAAAAAACCAATTTTTTATTTTCTTCGGCTGGTAGTATGAAGAGTTTTTTTGTCGAGGGGTATGGGTGCTCGCTTAATCTTGGCGAAACAGAGCAATTATGCGGGTTTTTGAAAAAGAATGGGTTTATTTTAAAGAAGGATTTTAAGAAAGCTGATTTTGTAATAATAAATACTTGTTCTGTTAAGCAGGCTACCGAGCAGAGAATGATTTTTAGAATAAAATTTTTGCTTGAGCACAAAAAACCTTTGGCGCGTCTAATTGTTTTTGGGTGTCTTGCATCCTCCCAGCGTCCGCTAATCGAAAGAATTTCAAAAGAAATAATTGTGCTTGATACTTCGCTTGCTTCATTATGCCGTGCACTTGGGATAAAAGAAGAGAATTTTTCTCCGCAAGTAATTCCAATGAAATCAAGGGAATTTATTTCAATCCTCCCAATATCAACTGGATGCCTTGGTGCCTGCACTTACTGCTCGGCGCGCCTTGCAAGAAAAGAGCTTCACTCTTATAGTATTGAAAGTATTTTGTTTGGAATGAAAAGCGCTTTTTCTTCCGGTTCAAGAGAAATTTGGCTTACTTCGCAGGACCTTGGGTGCTACGGGCAGGATATTGGCACTTCTCTTCCAGAACTTTTAACAGCACTCCTTAAAGTTAAGGGGGATTATCGCATCCGTCTTGGGATGATGAATCCTAATCATTTTAAAAAAATTAAAAATGAATTAATTCCTTTGTTTAAGGATGAGCGTTTGTATAAGTTTCTCCACCTTCCTCTCCAATCAGGTTCCGACAAAATTCTGCGCGCAATGAATAGAAAATATTCTGTGAAAGAATTTATTGAGTGCGTTTCTTTTGCAAGAAAAAATGTTTCAAACATTACAATCTCAACCGACATAATTGCGGGGTTTCCCAATGAAACAAAAATGGATTTTGAAAAAACAATTTCAATTCTAAAAAAAGTTAAGCCGAATGTTGTGAATATTTCCAGATTTGGAAAGCGAACAGGCACTCTTGCCAAGAATATGCCAAATCAGATTTTGGAGATTGAGAAGAAAGAGAGGAGTAAAGTCCTTGCGGGTATTTGTGATGAAATTTCTCTTAAAGAAAATAAGAAACTTGTCGGGGAATGTGTTAAGTGCCTGGTTTCTGAGAAGGCAAGAGGCGGGTTTAATGCGCGGACTAATGAGTACCGCCCAATTTTTCTAAAAGAAGGTTTTGGGCACTTTGTGCAGGCAGAGATACTTGAGGCAAAAGCGCATTTCTTTTTGGGCAGAGTGATAAAAACACTCAATAATTAGCCTTTTTGTTTTGCGCTTAGGTTTGTTTTTAAACTTTTTTAACCTGATTTTAGTGCTTTGTTTGAGTGGTTAGATGATTGATGTTGTTTTAAAGCGCGCACTTGAAGAGTATGCCTCTAATTTTAGAGTAATGCTTAGTTTCGGGGTATTATTTATCTTCCTCCCTGTTTTCTTGTTTTTCTCGCAGTTCTTTTTCTCATCAGGAACGGTTTTTCTCTCAATTAATGCTGATATTTTAGCAATAATCGGGGTTATTGTTGCGCTAGTTTTCCTTTACATATTCTCTTTCTTTGTTTCGCTTACTGTTTATTCGGTTCATAGGGATTTGCAGACAGTTAATTTTGATACGTATTGGGATGCTTTATTTAAGGATGCGGCACTCAAAATATTTTTCCTCTATTTAGTTTTGGCAATAGTGCTTTATGCAATTGCGTATATCGGTTTTATCACTGGGGCATCTTCCTGGGCGATGCTAATTGACCTTGTGATTAGCCTTGCTGTGATGTATGTTCCGCAGAGTATTGTATTAAACCAGTCAACTGTTCCTGAGGCTATACAAAAAAGCCTTGAGTTTTGGGCGGAGAACCCAACAATCAGCTTCGTTATTTTCGTTCTTTCGTTTGTTTTGCTTTTAGTTTTCTTTGGAATTGAAGTGTTACTTGATTCAATTTCTCTCCCGGGAAAAATTGTTTCTTTCTTCCTTGTGCTTATCTTCCTTGTGCCTTTCATTGAGCAAATGAAATCCTACGCATATTTATTGAGGGTTGATTTGTTAAGAAGCAATGAAGTTACTCATGCAAGGGCGCCAAGAATGGAGAGACCAAAGCCAATTTATAGTACAAGAATGAGAGAGCAGCCAAGGCACGGGTCAAAGCTTTAATTAGCATATATTTAGTTTTTCTTAAATTCGTTTTTTCTATTCAGCAAGCCCTACATATTCAACTTGTTTTACTTTCTTTTCAATTAGCTCGTTTAATTCTTTCATTGAAGCGGCTTTTCCGGTGAAGCAGCATTTCTTTGAGGTGAGGCACTCATCAAATCCTAGGGTTTCTTGTGAAAAAATTTCTTTTCCCGTAACGTTTGCGAATTTCTGGCGTGTTTTTTCGCTTGCGAGTCCAAAGAGGAGTTCGTCATCAAATAGTTTTGAGACCTCTTTAAGTGTTTTTGAAGCAAAATCAAACGGTTTTAAGGAAAAGTTTTCGCTTGCCTTGTAAATGTTTGTTAGTCCAATTCCTGTTTTTAGTTCATCAAGAGCAAATGAAGAGAGATACTTCTTTTTTAGAAGGAGCTCTTTTTTCACTTGTTTTATTTCATGTATTTTGTCCGACACTTCTCTTAATTTTTCAAAGAATTGTGCTTCATCATTTCCTTCAGCGATTTTCTCAAGATTAATGTTTACAAAGAGTTCTATTCCGCGTGTTGGCGAGAATAAGTGCTTGCTTAGCGGGTAATATTCTTCAAGCGAATTATTTAATATCATAAAATGTTGCCCTTTTGGTTCAATTAGTTTGAGTGAGTATTGTGAATCAACCCCGACAACAACATTCTCGCTAAGCAATTTATTTGATATTTTTACCGCATTAAGTCTGTGTTCCCCAAGATTCTCAAGCACTTTTGGGGTAAAGAGTTCAAGTGAAAGTAGCGGCTTTTCTTCAAGCATTTGAGAAACTTCTTTTATTAATTCTGCGGCATTCTCCGCGCTTTTTGCGCTCTTTACAAATGGCGCGCACGCAAAAGTTAGTCCGAATATTGAGGGCTGCAAGAAAAAATATTTTCTGTTATGTAAAATTTGTTTAAACGAATTAAGTATTGTTTTTTGCAGGGATGTTTTTTCTTCTGCAACAAAAGAATATGCATAGGGGCGGCTAAAAAATCCCTCAAGGTCCTCAATAAATATTGTTCCATCAAAATGGAGCTCGCGTGATTCCTTTGGAAGCTCGCAGAGGATATTGTATTCGCGGACCCCTTCTCCGGTGTAAGGTGCCTCATCAAGTTTTTTTCTAACCTCAAAAGCTGGTTCCCCTACTCTTGCGTACTGGTCGCGGATAGAATCAAACCCGTATGCAATTAGTTTTGCGTTAACTAGTTCCCTAATTAAACTTGGGGTAAGAAAAGATATTTTTGCATCCTTTACAGAGTTCTCAACTTCAAGAGTAATTTTCTCCGCGGCGGTGCGCGAGATGCTGGTTTCTTTTAATAGAGAATTAACAATATTTCCTCTGTTAAATCCGCGTATGTTTTCATCAGAAGTATATACTTTCATTTTACTGAATCGTTCATAGATTATTGCGGCGTTTTGGTCAAGTTCCTTTAAAAGTTCAAGTGCTTTCTCGCGGAGTTTTTTTTCGCTTGAAGTATTCATTTCGGTGAGCAATTTTATTATTTTTGTTACTGTCCACTGGTTTGCGTTTGCTTCCTGTATTTCTTTTGCAATTAACTGAATTTTTTCTTCAACGAGAGGCATATGTAATTTCTCTCAAATACTTAGTTAAACTTAGTTTTTGTCCAGGTTTTTGGTGATTTCCTAACCACAAACCACCCCAAAATCCGAAAAGCTAACTTTAAATACTTTTTTTGGTTTAGATTCCTAAGTTAGGGTTTAGTTTTCCAAAACTAATAGGGGTTGAAGGGTTTTGATTTCGCTGGACAAAATTGATCATGTTATTCTCCAAGCACTGCTTCTTGACGGGAGAGCCTCATTCTCCGCGATTGCGCGTGAAACAAATCTTACTGATGTTGCGATAAAAAAAAGGGTTGAGTCATTAAAACGAAAAGGAATTATTTCAGGGGTTTCTGTTGATTTAAATTACAAAGTTCTTGGTTATGAGAACCCTATTTTTGTTCAAATGAGGTGCGAAGTATCAAAGAATAAGGATGTTGTAAAAAAATTACAGGGAATGGATTTTGTTCTTGAGCTCTACCAGGTGCTTGGGGAATATAATTTAATTTTGAAATTAATTGTGCCTAATCTTGAGAGCGCGGAGAAATTCATTAACCAGCTCGGCCTCATTGATGGAGTGATTGACCTAAAAACAATGGTTGTTCTCTCAGAGTTAAAGAAAACAAAGTCACTCCCGAGTTCAACACTACAGAATAAGATTTGAAGTTATTTTTTTGCAAAAACTAAAAACTTCTCTTGGCTGTTTTCTTTAACAATCGCCCGAAATTTTTTCTTGATAAAATACATAGCTTCTATTGAACGATCACTATCTGTTGTTCTTGTGACTCTCTCGAACACTAATAATCCACCCGGCTTCAAAACTCTGTGGGCTTCTTCTACAATTGGCAAATCATATTGGTATCCTGTTAGAAGAAAATGGTCGCTTAATATTATGTCTGCAGTCCCGGTCTTTATTGGTATTTGCTTGGCATCTGCTCTTACATAGGGTTTGGGCAAATTTTGTTCTATATATTCTCCGTTTTTTTCTAGTGCTATTGTGTTTGCCCCATACCTTCTTTTTAGAAAATCCATGTATACTCCGTTTCCTGCGCCCAAATGAATAATTGTTTTTTTTCTAAGTCCTCTTGGACTCAATCTCTGTAAAAAGAAGTGGTGGACTCTTTCGTAATTTACAAGCCTTCTTCCCATATCTGCATACAAGTCAATTCCTGGCGAAGGGTATCTTTTTGCAAGGTTTTCTTGGGCTTTTTTTAGTCGTCGTTTAACATTCTCTCTGCTGAATTTTTTGTTAAATTTTCGGATTGTTCTTTGTGCCCACTCTAAAGCCTTGTTCATAATTAGTTTAGAGTTGTCTTTTCTTATAATCCTGTCGTTTTTTCCACTCCCCTTTTTAATTTCTTTTGTTTCTTCTGCTCTTTAATGGACCTTATTGTTTCGGAGAAAGCGATTGCGGGGGAGAATATTGCCCAGCATTTGGCGGATTCAGCTGTTAAGACAAAGAATGTCGCAGGCGCAAGAGTATTTGAGTTTACTTGGAAGGGGAATGATATTCAACTGGTTCCTCTTCGCGGGCATATTTCTGATGTGGAGTATCCAAAGAAGTATGCTAATTGGAGGGGAGTGGATGTTCGGGATTTAATTAATCCTCAAATAATTATTTACTCTGAAAAAGAGCTTGCGATTATTAATGCGATAAAAGAACTTGCGCCAAATGCAGAGAATTTTATTGTTGCAACTGATGCGGATAGGGAGGGGGAAGCGATTGGGCTTGAGGCAATTACTTATGCACAAGAGACAAACAAAAACATTGGGGTTAAGCGAGCGTATTTCTCAGCAATTTCAAAAGAGGATATTGATAAATCATTTAATTCGCTTGAGAAATTTGATTATAATTTTGCTTACTCCGCAAATGCAAGAAGAGAAATTGATTTGATTTGGGGGGCTGTGCTTACAAGATTTCTCTCAATTGTTTCCGGGCAAATTGGAAAAGATTTTCTAAGTGTTGGCAGAGTTCAAACCCCTACGCTTGCGCTTGTTGTTGATAGGGAAAAGGAGCGCCTGGCTTTCATAAGCAAAAAGTATTGGGAGATTGTTGCGCACTGCGAAAAATCCAAGATGATGTTTCTTGCAATGCACCAGGAAGAAAAATTTTGGGACAAAGAAAAAGCTCTTGCTGTGTTTAATAAGAATCCGAAGAGTGCAGTTGTGAAGAAGGCTGAGAAAAAGATAAGGGTGTTAAAAAAACCCGTTCCTTTTAATACAACTGAATTCATTCGCGCCGCGACCGCAATTGGTTTTTCCGCGGGAAGAGCAATGGATGTTGCGGAGCACCTCTATCAGCGCGGTTTTACTTCTTACCCAAGGACTGATAACAGCACATACCCCCCTTCTCTTAATTTAAAAGAAATTCTAAACAAAATCGCGTCTGTAAAAGAAATAATGGATGATGTGCAAAAGGTTCTAAAACAAAAAGAGATAATTCCTTCTGCGGGAAAAGAAACAAAGGACCATCCCCCGATTTATCCTGTTGCCGCCGTGCAAAAAGAAGCATTGAGTCCTGAAGAGTGGAGAATTTATGAGCTCATTTGCAGAAGATTCTTAGCAACTCTTAGCGAGGATGCAAAAACCGAGAATACCAGTGTGCTTCTTGATGCAGAGGGTGAGGGGTATATTGCAAAGGGGCAGGTTATTTTGTTTGCAGGATGGAAAGCTGTTTATCCTTATAGCGAGTTAAATGAAACACTTCTCCCAAAACTTGATGAGGGTGACGTTGTTAGAATTGAGAAGCTTGATATGAGTGAGAAAGAAACTCAGCCGCCGGGGAGATATAGTCAGGGTTCATTAATCAAATTAATGGAAGAAAATAATTTGGGAACAAAATCCACCCGTCCGTCTATTATTCAAAAATTATATTTCAGAAGGTATATTTCGGGGAACAAAAGTATTGAGCCAAGTAAAGTAGCGTTTGCGGTAATTGATTCTCTTGAGAAGCACTGCGAAACTGTTACAAAACCAGTGATGACTGCAAAGCTTGAAGAGGAAATGGACGGGGTTGCTGCTGGGAAGATTAAGCAAAGAGAAGTTGTTGATAAGTCTTGTGCTGATTTAAAGCAGGTAATGGAATTGCTTTTTAAAAATAAGGAGGGGGTTGCGCTTGAGCTTCGCATGGCTCTTAGATTTAGTGACATAATGGGTAAGTGTGCCTGCGGGGGAAATTTTGTTACACGAAGAGGAAAATCAGGAAAGAGATTTGTCGGGTGCTCAAGCTACCCTAATTGTACAATCACTTATCCATTACCGCAAAAAGGAATAATTACTCCGCTCAATGAATATTGTCCTGAATGTAAAGCGCCAATAATTCAAGTGAAGAATGGGAGATTCAAATACAAAATGTGTCTTACAATGACTTGTGTAACAAAAAAGGATTGGGTGAAGAAAACAACTAGTGTTTCAACTGCCCCTGTTTCGGCGGAAAAGAAACCCGAAATTCAGAATACAACTATTACTTCAAAATCTGCTTTGCTAAAGGAAGATAAACCCGTTGAGGCTAAAAAAGAAAAGAAGGTTGTAAAACCAAGGGCGGTAAAGAAGAGCAAACCCTTGGCAGTGGCCCAGAATGAATTGGATAAGTGAAACGTATGCACAAAAACCTGGACATAATCTCTATTCTGAAGAATTCCTCAGAAATATTGCGAAAGCACCCTATATTATTTATTCCAAAACTTTTTATCGCAATCTTGTACGGGGCAATTACTTTATTTGGGATTGGGCTTGCAAGAGATTTTTTTCCAATGGCAACTAATTTGAATAATATTTCTCTCGCCGTTGCGCAGAGCATTTTATTTTTTGGGGCAGTGCTTCTTATTTCAACAATTGTGATTTATTTTCTTGATTTATTCTTTGCAGGGCTTTACCCTGTTCTTATTGAGCAGGCGCGGGTCGGAAAAATTTCTTTTAAAAAGGCTTTTTTAGAATCAAAAGGGACAATAAGGGTTTTGTTTATCGCGGGAGTTGTAGTTACTGTTCTTTTGATGATAGTTTCATTTATTGAGTCTCTCTTTTCAAGTTACTTTAAGCTTGACGCTTATAGTATTGTGCTTTATTTTGTAATCGCTTTTATGTTTATCTTCTTATTTTACTTTTTGTATCCTGTCATAGTATTTAAGAAAAAAAGCGTTCTTTTCTCATTTAAGCAGTCCTTATCCGGAACACTTTTGAATAAAAAAAGTGTTTTTCTTTTTTCAATAATTCCTTTTTTTGCTTCAATAATTAAATTCTGGCTTGCTATTTTTTCAACCACTCTTGAATTGCTTATTATTTTTTGGGTTTTGACAATTATAACCGGAATAATTTATTCAGTTCACGCAGTTTCTAATCAATTGCTTTACTCAAAGACAAGTAAATCTTAATTCTTAGAAAAACGCTTCATACGCCTTTAACAAAGGACTTCAAAAATCACTTAGAATTAGCTAAATTTCTTTTTTTGAAACCATGGGGTTGGAATTTAGAATTAGATCCAATTAAAGCCTGGTGAGCCTACCCCATGATTCCTTCCAAAAACTTTTTTCACAACTCTTGCACATCCCCCCTGGATATTTTTCAATACAATAAGTGTTCTTGTAGATTAATAAGTATTGGTTCAATCTTGGTGTAATAAAAAATACACTTATAAGCCTTTTGATAGCATAAGTTGTTACTAATGGCGGATTTATCTGCAATTGACGTAAGGTGATGGTGTGGCTCAGAAGATGCGGGTTGATGATGAAATAAGGCTTAATGTGTTAAAATCGCTTCTTGAGAAGGGGTGTACTCAGCCTAACTTACGAAGAATTAAATCAAAAACAGGGTATCACTTGGCTACTGTTAAGAGTTCGCTTGATTATTTGCAGAAAGAAAAAGTGCTTACTGGGTTTGGTCCAAAACTTTCTTTTTGGAAAATGGATTATAAGCTTGAGTGCGTTGAATTAATGCAGCTTGATTTTTCAAAGCCTGATTTAGTGGAAAAATTTCTTGAAGCGGTAAAAAGAGATCCTCATGTTTATTCGCTTAATTCAGTAATGGGTTCGGGGAATTTTAATGTGATAAGCATGCAGTTCTATGAGGATGTTGAGTCGTATCATAAGAATTTGCAGGAGAATTATATTAAGAAAATCCCGAATTATTATGATATTGTGAAGGATAGGCAGGTATTTTACTTAACCGAGCCGACATTTAAGCGCGGTTCAAGAACGGATTCAATTATTGAGCTCTTAAGAAAAAAATCAGGGCTTGATTAAAATTCTTTTTTGATTAATTTCATTTACTTGTGGTGTTAGTGATGGAAATAGAGCTTGATTTATCAAAATCTATTGATGAAAACGCTTCCGTGTATTTCGAGAAAGCAAAAGAAGCGCGCAGAAAAATTGAGGGGCTTAAAAAATCCCTCGAGATTAATGCGAGGATTCAAAAACAGCGTGAGATTGAGGATGCTTTGAAAAAGAAGGAGTCTTCTCCAAAAACCGCCAAAGCTCAGAGAAAGAAAAAGTGGTTTATGAAGTACCGCTGGTTCTTTACTAGTGATAATTTGCTTGTTGTTGGCGGGAGAGATGCGGTGAGTAATGAGGAGATTGTGAAGAAAAGAATGCAGAAGAATGATATTTATTTTCACGCAGAAGTATTTGGCGCCCCGCATTGTTTTATTGATGCGCCTGATGAATTAAAGGGCAGGGAATTTATTGCACCAGAAACCTCAATGAAGGAAGCCGCGCAGTTCTCAGTTACTTTTTCAAAGGCATGGGAAGAGGGAAGAGCGCAGGCGGATGCTTACTCAGTAAAGCCCGAACAGGTATCAAAGTCCGCGAAAAGCGGGGAATCTTTGGGCACAGGCGCATTTATGATTTATGGGGAAAGGAATTGGTTTAAGAAAACCCCTCTCTCCTGCGCAGTTGGTTTTTTTAATCGTGAGCAGACAATTGTCTGCGCTCCTCTCTCCGCAGTAAAAAAACACTGCAGATTCTTTGTTGAATTAAAACAGGGTAGAAAAACAAAGGAGCAAATCGCCCGCGAGTTAAAATCATTATTTGAAAAGAAGGGGTTAAATTTTACGATTGATGATTTTGTTTCTGCGCTTCCGAATGGGTTGTTTGAGACCGCTTAAATATTTTTAGCCAACTTGGCAGAGTATATATATTTAGTAACCATTTTTTTCTCTTTGTCTTCTGTTTGCCCGCATAATCATTCCTTCAATCATCATTTTGCTTGGTGTATGTCCATTCACTGAGTGTGCAAGCCGCTTAAAATAATTTATCACTCTTTTTCTCTTTTCCTCCGGTAGTTTTTGTGTGTATCTTATTAGCGCATCGTTATCAAACAATCCTATCTCCAAAAATATTGGTTTTTTTGGATTAGCCAGCGAGAGGTTTGTCGGGTTCTCGTTCTTTGGTTCAAATCCTGCTTGGCGTATTTTTCTTTCTGCGCGGTCTATTGATGGTTTGCATGCCAAAAACTTATCCCAGCATGCCTCATATTCAGGGCTTCCTTCTACATGGTATGGTCCTTCTCGTTTTGTGAACATGTCCTGGTATCTTTCAAGTTCTTTGTGCACGGGCACTTCTTTCATGTGGAGTTCTTGTGTATTTTTTGTTGTAATATAACCGCTGACTTTTGGGACATGTTCTGGAAATAGTTCGTGAGCTATTTTAAATATCCAGAATTGTTGTGCTACTTTAATGTGCATTGAGTAATTTGGATAAACTTTTACAATATCCCCCCTCCCGAGGAGTATGTTCATTGGGTATGCCCCGCTTTTTCTATATACTCTTGCATTTGCTCCGCGTGCAAAAGGGATTACTTTTCTAAACCACTCAGGGTTGGTTTGAGTCCTAACAGTTCTTTTCTTGGCTTTTAGAGTTGGTTTGACTAGTTTTCTTTGCATTTACTGATTTAATCTACTATTGTTATTAAATTCAAGCGTTTTTGGAGTAGCTTTTTAATTCTTTTTTAGTGGAATCTTGTAGAGAGAGTAGTTTTTGGTGTACTTATGTCGACAGCAGCTGATAAACCGGAGGAGACTAAGAAGGAGTTAATCCTTCAGGTGCTTGACCCTGACCCGACTCACGTTGGGCGTAATATTGTTACTCTTGATAAGGAATCAAAGGCGTTTCTCAATATTACTTCAGGGGATATTGTTCAAATTGAGGGTACAAAGAAAACTGCCGCGATTGTTTGGCCCGCAAGGACTGATGATGAGAACAAAAAATTAATTAGAATGGACTCCTTTATTCGCCATAATGCTGGTGTTGCGTTAAACGAGAGAGTGAAAGTACAAAAAGTTGTTCCTGCCGAGGCAAAGAAAGTTGTTCTTGCTCCGATTGAAGAAGTTAGAATTATTGCTTCTGGTTATGATAGGATTCTTAAGAAAAGTTTTTTGGGTAGGCCGCTAAATATTGGAGATAATGTTTGGATATCCGTATTTGGCTCTGGATTTGTTTATCGTGTAGTAGATGCTGCCCCAAGAGGGATAGTAAAGGTAACTGATAATACTCAATTCATGTTAAAAGAGAAACCTGTGAAGGACGCACTTGCCGGGGTTCCTAAGGTTGCGTATGAAGATATTGGCGGACTTGGCGAGCAAGTAAAGAAGGTTCGCGAGATGGTTGAACTCCCAATGAAGCACCCTGAGTTATTTCAAAAACTTGGGATTGTTCCTCCAAAAGGAATTTTACTATACGGTCCTCCCGGAACAGGTAAAACTCTTCTCGCAAAAGCTGTTGCGAATGAAGCGCAGGTTCATTTCATTTCAATTTCTGCTCCAGAGATAATGGGAAAATTTGTTGGTGAAGCGGAGGAGAGGGTTAGAAATATTTTCAAAGAAGCGCAGGAGAATGCGCCCTCAATTATTTTTATTGATGAGCTTGATTCCATTGCCCCTAAGAGGGATGAGGTTGTGGGGGAAGTTGAGAGAAGAGTTGTTGCGCAACTGCTTTCACTAATGGATGGTCTTGAGGGGAGAGGCGAAGTAATTGTAATGGCGGCGACGAATAGAATTAATTCTATTGATGAGGCACTAAGAAGGCCCGGCAGGTTTGATAGGGAAATAGAATTTGGTGTGCCTGATAAGAAAGCAAGGGCGCAGATATTAAGCATTCATACTAGGGGAATGCCTCTTGAGGTTGAGGGAAGAGATAAAGTTGATTTAAATTCTTTTGCCGCGATTACGCACGGATTTGTTGGGGCGGATTTGCAGGCGCTTGCAAAGGAGGCCGCGATGAAGGCACTGCGAAGATACTTGCCAAAAATTGATTTGGAAGAAGAAACAATTCCTCCTGAAGTTCTTGAGAACTTAAAAATTACTCAGCATGATTTTGTTGAGGGATTAAAAGATGTTCAACCAAGTGCTTTACGCGAAGTTGCGATTGAGGTTCCTAATGTTAAGTGGGATATGATTGGCGCGCTTGATGCTGTTAAGCAGGAATTAAAACAGGCGATTGAGTGGCCGCTAAAGAATCCTAATTCATTTAAGGAAATGGGGATTCTCCCGCCAAAGGGTGTACTGCTTTATGGTCCTCCCGGGACTGGAAAAACTTTGCTCGCAAAAGCAATTGCAACTGAATCAGAAGCAAATTTTATTTCAATTAAGGGTCCCGAATTATTGAGTATGTGGGTTGGGGAAGCTGAGAGGGGTGTAAGAAAAATATTTAGAAAAGCAAGGCAGGTTTCTCCATGTATTGTTTTTTTTGATGAGATTGATGCGATTGCGCCAAGGAGAGGGACTGAAGTTGGAAATAATGTTACTGAGCGGATGGTGAATCAGCTTCTAACTGAACTTGACGGGGTTGAATCCTTGAATAATGTTGTTTTCATTGCGGCAACAAACCGTCCCGATTTAATTGACCCTGCTCTTCTTCGTCCTGGAAGAATTGATAAATTAATTATGGTTTCTGCTCCTGATGAGGTTGCAAGGGAAGCGATATTTAAGGTTCACACAAAGAATGTAAAACTTGAGAAAGATGTTTCGCTTAAGGAGCTTGCGATGATGACTAAGGGTTTCTCGGGAGCCGATATTGAGGGGCTTGTGAGGGAAGCGGCGCTTCTTGTGCTGCAAGAAAATAAAATGAAGCCCGCTCCAATAAAAATGAGTCACTTTGAATCAATTCTTAAGAAAACAAATCCGACTATTAGGGAAGAAACAGAGAAAGCTTATTCTGAATTCAAAGAGAAGGCCCTTGACTTTCGCCCAAGTTACGTTGGGTAATTAGATTAGTTTTTTTTCTTCTTTTTCTACAATAGGCTAGTAAATAATTCGGGCATGAATGCGAGTATTCCACTTATTACAATAAATATTATCCAAATGAATGGTTTCCATGCGATTACTTTTGAGCCATCAAGCGGATATATTGGGATTAAATTAAATAATGCGAACCAGAAATTCACTAGCGCCGCGTACATAAACATTTTGCCTATCCACGCATCGGCGATTGCACCGCTTACTATAAGTAAGATTATTCCAATAATAATATTTGTTAGCGGCCCCGCAAGGGAGATTATTCCGTTTTGTTTTCTTGTTACTTCTCTTGTGAAAAAGTATGTTGCTCCTGGTGCTGCGAAAATAAATTGTCCCATTGTTACTACTGCAAGGCCAATTGCGATTAGTAGTCCAGGGTACCATGCGCGAAACTCTGAGTGGAATCCGTAGTGTTTTGCCATTTCGCGGTGTGCTAGTTCGTGTAAGATAAATCCTGTTCCTACTGCAAGGAGCGCGATTGGAAGAGATAGTATAAGGTTACTTATGTTAAAGAAAACAGGGTTAATTACTACTGCAAAAGCTAAACTTAGTGTAAGCCAGGATATTAATAGGTCCTTTGCTTCCTGCGGCGAGAAGTGCAGTATAGAAAAATTTTTTGCCATAAACTAATCTTCTAAGCAACGGCTTTAAATAACTTACAACAAAACCCTTCTCTTTAGCTTAGTCAATTGTCGTATTCCTAAGAAGCTTTTTATTCTCACTCAAATGAGCTCTTTTTTGGTGATGTAAATGAGTTTTTTTACTGAAGAGAAAGCGCAAATCTCTGTGGAACTAATCATTGTGCTTGCCGCTGTTGTTGCGGTGGTGCTTGTTCTTGTTTCACAGATGCAGACAACTAGCGATGAGGGTGCAAAGAAACTAAAGGAGAAGTCTGACAGCGTGTTTAAGAAAATTGATGCGATTGAGTAGTGGCATGATACAAAATGTTTTTTTTGGTGCTTAGATGAATCAAAAAGCCCAAGTCTCTTTGGAGTATTTGCTGCTGCTCGCCGCATTCTTTGCAATATTCGCAATTTTTGTTCCTGTGGCGGCTGAAGTTTCAACTGGTTTTCTTGGCGCATCAGATGATTTTCTCGCAAAAAGAATTGCACATGATTTAAATGAACAGGTCTCTTTGTTTAGTTTGCTTGGTGAGGGCACAAAGAAAACTATTGAGTATTCTCCTGCTTTAAAAATAATTATTTACTCGCAGGGGAATGAAGTTGTGGTTGATTCTGGAAGAAAGCAATTTAGGGCAACTTTTCCAATAACCCAAATTATTCCAAAACAGGAGTTTGTAAGAAAATTATCCTTAACTTTATTCAAAGATTCAAAAGGTGTCCAGATATTTGTGTCAGGTTCTTAACTAATCATAATAAACCACAATTCTTATTTTTCTTTCAACAAGAAAATCATCGAGTATAATTCCTTCTGTTGCAATTGAGTTGCCTTTTGCAGCCGCAAAGATTAATTTTTTCTCATTATTCCAAAGTTCAGCGTTTCCCAAAAACAGGTTGTTTGTATCCGTAATCATTCCCATTTCGTTTGTGCTTTTTGCACTCCACACGCGTAGTAAATCATTTGCTTGTTGTGTTATTGCAAGTTCTTTTAGCGAGAATGGTGCCGGTTGTGGCAGCGCCGCCACCATTAGTGCGAGCATTAATAGCGAGAGCGCGGCTTCCATTGTAAATACAAAGCCTTTTTGCGTAGTATTTTGTTTAATACCCTCTTTCTTGGGCCAAGTAAAAGCAATGCTTTTACAGACCCCCAAAAAATCTTGTTTTTTCTTGGACATATTTTACCCTTCTCTGCAAGTTTGAATAAAAATTACTCCTTTCTCCCCATCAATTAACACAAACCTTTTTGCGCTAATACAATCAAGTGCATTCTTTTGGTTCAACTGTATGTTTTCTTTTCTTCCCCCCGCTTCATAACTTATACCCTTAACAAATATTTTCCCGAATTGAGTTGATTTTGCTTTTCTAATCTCTGCAGAGATTAATTCGTTTGTTTTTACGCGTTTTTTCTCTGCATCATAAATGCATGCCCCTAATAACGGGTTTTCTGGGTTGTTGTTTTTCACAAACGCATCAGCAATTAGTAGTGCTTTTTCCTCAAGCTCAAAGTTTGAATTAATCTTCTCTGCCGAATCAGCATACCCGTTTAGTGTGAAAACAAAAACAAGTAACCCGGCGAGTATTATTGTAAAGGATATTCCCGCATCAAGTGAAAAAATCATGCCTTTTTGGGAAATATGCTTAGGTTTTTGAGTGTGGTACTTGTTATTCTCAAATTTACTTATAGTGTTCACTTATTTTCACCTCAAGGATGTTTGTTCGCTTTGCGCTTGTGATTATTTCAAACTTCTTCTCACGCGCCCCGATTTTAGCAAAAACAACCTCTCCATTCGCATCGCATTTTATCTCGCCCAAATACTTTTCTGCAGAATTTGAGTAAATGGAATCAATTATTGCCCCGCATTCTTTTGCGAGTGCATTTGCTCTAATAGAGTCCTTTGCATTTTCCGCCGCAATTTTTTGCTCAGTTACTGCCCCAATAATTAATCCAAATGCCGCAGTGAGCGCGCAGAGGGCAATTATTGCATCAATGCTGTTCATTTCATCACCTTAATTGAAATATTTTTGTTGTGTACCCGATTGGCAGTTCAAAGTAAGCGATTATTTTTTCGCCAAGTTTTTTTCCAACGCGTGTATTTAGGATTGGTGCTGAAGTAAAAGCGTATTCGGCATAAATCACTTCTTTTGTTTGCAGCAGAACAACTGCGCTGTTCTGATTTAGAGTGCTTGTTGTCACTTCGCCAATTTCTTCATAAAACAAATTCATGATTCTTGTTTTTTTGTATAAATAATTTGCAAGTGCAGAATTAATTTCGTTTTGCGCGCTTATAACATTAAAATTATTTTTTAGGATTTGTTCGTTTAGTTTTGCATAAATTATTTTGTCGCAATTATTCTCAAGAAGCGTCCTTTCTTTGTTTGATTCTTCCGCCTTAATTAATTCATTTTGTGCGGTGTTTAGTTCACTCTCACTTTGTACTATCGCTGCGCCAAGGAAGAAGAGTAATACAATCATTGCAAGCCCCGCGGCGAAACCAAAGAATCCTTTCATTAATATGCCGCGTTTTGTGTGGCTTAAAAATCTTCTCTAGTTTTCGGCGATTGCAGTATTATTCCCAGGTTAATAGAGGCTCTTTTTGATATTTTTCAAGGAGTTTCTCTGGGCAATTATCTTTTGATGCCATTATTATTTCTCCAGTTTTATCTTTTTCTCCTTTTGTATTATCTTTTAAGTAGCACCCGCAAAGGAGAGTATTTTGATCAAAACCTCCTTCGGATAGTGGTGCACATAATCCTTCAAGGGTTTCTTTGCTTAATGCGCTTCCACCAAAGTCAAGTATTCCTGTCATGTATGAGATTACTACTGAAACAACAACAATTGCCGCAACTAAAAGCAATAAATATTCTATTGCCCCTTGCCCTTTTTGCATTTGTAGAATAAGTTTTCTTTCTTTAAATAGCTGTCGTTAGAGGAAAATTAAGAGTATAAATATTACAAATACCGCTATTGCAAATGCCCTATTTACATAAGCAAGTGCTCCTACTGCGGCAGGGATTAGTATTGCCAAGAATGCCATATGCGGCCAGTAGTGTACCATTGCTATTCCAAGAAATGCCCCTATTGCAATTAAGAAGAAGAGTGATGCTACAAAGTGCTCTATTTTCCCAATAAGCCCCTTTTGTATTTTTCCAAACCAAGTATCCACAGTTTTTTGTATCTCAACCATTTTCCCACTAAATTATTTCCCTTGCTTTGTTTTCTTAAATATTGCTTTTTTTGCTTTTTTCTCGTTGGTTTTGCCGGTTTCCCCTTTTTTAATTAACTTGCCAAAGTTCCTTTTTTAGTGATTGTAAAGCTTTAAAATAACGTTTTCTTTTACTTTCTTCATGTCTTCTTTGAGCGGTAAAGTAATGGAGTTATCAGATATTGAGCGTAAGCTCCTTGCCGCACTTTCTATAAAGCAGATTTCTCTTGATGAGGCTTCAATTGCTTCAGGTGTTCCAATTGACTCCGTGCGAAGAGCCTCCGCCTGGCTTAATGAGAAGGGTTTTGCGGTTGTATTGGAAAATGAGTCAGAGTCCCTTGGTCTTACTTCTGATGGGGAGAAGGCTCTTTTGAAAGGTATGCCTGAGAATGTATTACTTGAAACTCTTTCCCGTCTTGGAGGCAAATCAACTTTTGCAGAATTAGAAAAAGAGAGCGGATTATCAAAGCAGGAGTTCATGGCGGCGCTTGGAATAAACAAGCGCAAGGCATTTGTTGTGATAATGCAGGGAACAATTTCAGAAACCGGTGTTGCAAAGCAGGAAAATTTTTCCGAACAAAATTATTTAAGAGATATTTTTGATAAAAAGAAAATTCCACAGAATTTATCCGCAGAACTTCTAAAAAGAGGGCTCGCTGAAAAGAAAAAAAGTGTTGAGCGTTTAATAAAAATCTCCCCGCAGGGAGAAGAGGCAAAGGAGTTGCTCTCAAAAGAAAATATTGCAAGGGCATTTGATGTAAGCGCTCCTGTTCCGGAGATTTTTATGGGGAAAAAGGCGCCTTATATTCAGTTTTTGCAGCAGATTCGCCAAAAATTAGTTTCACTTGGATTTAAGGAAATGGATACAAAATTAATTGTAACAGAATTTTATAACTTTGATGTATTATTCCAGCCCCAGAATCATCCCGCACGGACATGGACTGACACTTACCAGTTGAAGAACCCAAAGAAGGGCGCGCTCCCGGAAAAAAAGTTTGTTGATGCGATTAAGGCCGCGCACGAGAATGGGGGTAAAGCTAAGAGCAAGGGGTGGGGTTATGAGTGGAGTTTTGATATTGCCTCAAGGTTAATGCCCTCCGCTCACGGTACTGCGCACTCTGCAAGGCAGCTTATCCGCGGAGTAGAATTTCCAAGAAAATATTTTGCGATTGCGCGGTGTTTTCGCCCTGATGTTTTGGATGCGACTCACTTAATTGAGTTTAATCAGATGGAGGGTTTTATTGTTGGAGAGGATTTAAACTTCCGCCATCTTTTAGGAATGTTAAAAGATTTTGCAATTGAGGTTGCGGGAGCAGAGAAAGTAAAATTCTTCCCCGATTATTATCCATTCACAGAACCCAGCGTTCAGCTCTCCGCAAAGCACCCAGAGTTAGGGTGGATTGAGTTCGCGGGAGCAGGAATGTTTCGCCCAGAGATGCTCCAAAATTTAGGGATTAAGGGTGAAGCAATTGCATGGGGAATGGGGATTGACCGCCTCGCAATGTTCAAGCTCGGAATAAAGGATATTAGATATTTATTCTCAGAGGATTTGAATTATTTAAGGAACGCAAAAGGGGTTTTGTTGTAAAGGTGAAGAACATGCCGAATTTGGAAGTATCAAAGAAAGATTTGGAGTTGCTCCTTGGTAAGAAGTTTGCAAGCCGCGAGGATATGGAGGGTGTGCTTGAGTATGTTAAGGGAGAAATTGATTCGCTTGAGGGTGACGCGTTAAAGATTGACTGCAAGGAAACTAATCGCCCTGATTTGTGGAGCGCGGAAGGTATTGCAAGGGAACTTAAAGCACGCAGTGGAAAAGAAAGCGGGATTAAGGAGTATAAGGTTGCGCGAAGCAAAGTTGATGTTTTTATTAGCGAGAATTTGGAGAAGGTTCGTCCCCTAATCGCGTGTGCTATTGTAAAGGATGTTACTATTACGGATGAGTTCATCAAGCAGATGGTTCAGCTTCAGGAAAAAGTTGGCGAGAATTATGGTCGCAAGCGTAAGGAGCTTGGTGTTGGTTTGTATGATTTTGATATAATGAAACCCCCTGTGTATTACAAGGGTTTCAAAGATAATGAAATTGAATTTGTTCCGCTTGAGTGGAAAGTTAAGATGCGCCCAAGTGAAATACTTTCCCAGCATGAGAAAGGAAAGCAGTACAAGCATTTGCTTGAAGATAAAACACATTTCCCGATTGTTATTGATTCAAATAATATGGTTGCTTCCATGCCCCCGATAATTAATTCTCAAACCACTGGAAAAGTTACAGAAAAAACAAAGAATCTTTTTATTGAATGCACAGGATATAAGTGGGAGACCGTGTGCACCGGGCTCGAAGTAATATGCATGGCGCTTGCTGACCGCGGAGGAAAGATATTTTCCTGCCGAATGCATTTCCCTGCGGCAAAAAAACCTTATCCTGCGAAGACAATTTATACGCCCGTGTTTGCAACAGAAAAAATGTCTTTTGACAAGGATTTAGTAAATAAAAAAACTGGCCTTGGGTTAAAGGATAAGGAAATAATTGATTTACTTTCCCGCGCAAGGTATAATACAACAATTAAGAGTAATACTCTTACTGTGGAGTATCCTTCATACAGGACCGATATCCTTCAGGCGGTTGATGTTATTGAGGATTTATTGATTTCTTATGGCTTCAACAACATTGTTCCTCAGAAGATTGAGATGAATGTTGTTGGCTCTGAGCTAAAGGAAGCAAAGTATAATGATTTTATCCGCGAGGGGGCTGTTGGTCTTGCTTTGCAGGAAGTAATGACATTTAATCTCTCCTCAAAATTAGTGCAGGGGGCAAATATGCAGCTTGCAAATGATTCTTTTGTTGAGATAGCAAATCCAGTTTCAATTAATTATGAGGTTCTAAGAAAGCGCCTTGCTCCGCAGCTCCTTGATTTTTTCTCAAAGAATAAGGGCTCGGCTTTTCCGCAGAGAATATTTGAGATTGGGACTTGTCTTGCACTTGATGATAAAGCAGAGCAGGGTGTTGCGCAGTCAACAAATATTTGTGTTGCCCTAGCCCACTCAAATGTTAATTTCACCGAAGGCAAGTCCTTCTTAACTTCCTTATGTAAGTATATGGGCGTAGAGCTCCAAGTAAAAAAGAAATCCTTCCCTTTCCTTAATGAAAATAGTGCTGAAATTATTGTTAATGGGAAGAAGGGTTACTTGGGCGAAGTAAAAAAAGAAGTTATTGATGCATTCGGTCTAAGAAAACCCGTTACGTTATTTGAGTTTGAGCTATGAATTCTTTTTCTTATTTTTTTTTCTTCACTTTGGTTTCTTTATTTTTTTATAAACAAAATACCCGGCCAAAAATATAATAACAATTATCGCGAGCACATCAAGGTATTGTGTTATTCCAAGTATTGTGTTCCAGTTCTGCTGGAGTTGCATGCCTATTCCTATTAGGAATGCGTTCCACATTGCTCCGCCCGCAGCCGTGTAAATTAAGAATTTTCTTCGCTGCATTTTTGCGATTCCCGCGGGGATTGAGATTACGTGGCGCACAACAGGGATGAATCTGCAGATAAATATTGTTTTTTGTCCGTGTCTCTCAAACCATTTCTCGGCAAGCCTTATTTCTTCTTTATTTATGAAGAATTTTTTTCCAACTCTCTCAAAGAATTTCTCCCCCAGAACTTTGCCAATATAATATGAGATGAGTGAGCCCAGTATGGTTCCTATTGTTGATACTATTAGCACAACCCAAAAATCCATTTTTCCTTGTGCGATTAAATAACCCGCGAATGGTAGTACTCCTTCGCTTGGGACTGGCAAAAATGTACTTTCTGCGGTCATTAAGATAAATACTCCCGCATATCCGAGTGTTTGTATTATCCAAAGAAATGTCCCTATTAGTATTTCCGTTATCATTTATTGCACCAATTTATTGTTTTCTCTTATTGATTAATACTCAACAATTGCTTTTAATTACTTAAGGTATTAACTTATTTAATTAGTGAGTTTATGGCAAATATTTTTTCCTCTTCTTCCCAAACCTCAATCTTTAAGGATGAGCGTTTTTTGTACCCCGAGTTTGTTCCAGAGCGCCTGCCTTTTAGGGACAAGGAAATCTCCGAGCTTGTGTTTTGTCTTAAACCCGCTTCCCAGGGTAAGCGCCCCACAAATGTTTTTGTATTTGGAAAACCTGGTACGGGCAAAACTGTTTCATTAAAATTTGTTCTAAGCGAACTTGAAGAGTATTCTGATAGGGCAAAGTGTCTCTACATTAATTGTTTTGAGTATTCCTCAAAGCAGGCAATTATCTCAAGGATAACAAATTTTTTGGGTTATGCTGTTGCTTCAAGAGGGATTAGTTATGCGGAACTTTTTAGCAAGTTTGTTTCGGTTCTTAAAACAAAAAAAGTTCTTCCGATAATTGTTTTTGATGAGGCGGAGCAATTGCTTAAGAATGAGGAAACAAAATCTCTTCTTTATGATTTGGCGCGCCTGCCTGAACAGCAGAAACTCTCAATTGGCTTGGCATTTATTTCAAATGATAGTTTTTTTCTTGCGCAGATTGATGACCGTATTCGCTCTTCTCTTCAGTGCTCAAGTATTCCATTTGAACAATACTCTCCCTCGGAGCTAAAAGAGATTTTGAGGGAGAGAGCAAAGTATGCGTTTAATGAATTCATTCTTGATGAGGATGTTGTTCCGCTTTGCGCGGCTCACGCAGCAAAACTTGGAGGGGATGCGAGGGTTGCGGTAGAAGTTTTACTAAAAGCAGGCCGCCTTGCGGCAAGAGAGGGCGCAAAAAAAGTTTTAGTAAAGCATGTGCGCGCTTCTTTTATGCAAGAAAAACCTGTGAAGGTTGAAGTGACCTCAAATTTATCCGAGCAGGAGCAATCCATTATTGATTTGCTTAAGAAAAAGAAATCCCTTGACTCCGGAGCGATTTATGAAGTGTTAAAGAATAAATTTGCGGAGCGTACTCTTCGCTCTGCGCTTAGTTTGCTTGAGGAAAAGAAGCTAATTGTTTCTGATAAGGAGATTAAGGGCAGAGGATTTACGAGAGTAGTAAAACTTGCTTCTCCATAAACCCCATTAAAACGCCAAAATAAGCTGTTTAATTAACTCTTTCCCGTTAAGAAAGAAACCTTTTTATTTTCCTCCAAAGGTAGTATTTGTAGTGGTTGGTGATTTTGTGGTCGGGGCTAAGGCAGTTGATAAGAAGATTAGCGCTTCAAGAAAAGTAATGAAGAAGGAGTTAAAGAAAGTGAAGAAGAAGAGTGCTGCTCAGTCAGCAGAGATTTCTAAGCTTAGTACTGAGATTTCTAAACTTAAAGCAAAGAAAGCACATAAGGGGCACATCACAGAATACAATCTTTTTGTTAGAAAACAAATTAAGGCGGGGCTTTCGTTTATGCGAGCCGCAAAAGAGTGGAGTAAGTACAAAGCATTGCAGAATAAAAATAAGCGAAGACCAAGCGCATATAATCAATTTATTGGCTCTCAGATGCGTCTAGGCAAAACATTTTTGCAGGCAGTTGCTCTTTGGAAACTCGCAAAAGCGGGGAAACTTGGAAAGAAAGGAAAAACAAGAACTATTACTAAAACTGTTGTTAAGAGAATTAAATCAAAACCAAAAATAAAGTATAGGACAAGGACGCAAACAAAGTATAAAACAAAATACCGGACTAAAACCAAAACAGTGGTGCGCAGGATTAAATCAAAGCCCGTTCCATTGCAGAGGACAAGAAAAGTTACTCGGATTGTAAGACCCGGGGCATCTTCGTTTAATGAATCTTCATTTAAGCGCATGATTGAGTCCTCAAGCATCTCAAAATCAGATTTGAGGAGCGCAATGAATCCTGATGATGAGGAAATTGCATTCAAAATGGTTGAGACATATTTCAAGGAGATAGCACGCTTAGGTTTTAAGCGCCAGCTTTCACTTGATGAAATAATTAACGCGTACTTCTATGCCCTTGCGAGAGTAAAGCGAAAGGGTGTTGAAGAGAAAGAAGTAATGGCTGCGGTTAAGCTCGCCGAATCAAAGTAGGTGTGATTAATGCACATTATGCGTAAGAGAGTTAATGCCGCCAAAGGCGGTTATACTCCTGCAGAGGCGCTTGAGAACTACCATGTGAGTGAAGTGGATGCGCATGAGAAGATGGGTGCTAAGGCCCTCATGGAGGGTGACCACACAAAGTATATCAAGCATGCTGCAAAAAAGCACAGTCATCTTGACGGCAGGGTTAATGCAAGCATTGCAAAGGATGCCGCCGCTAGAGAATTGTTTAGTGCTAAAAGAGCGAGGAGTTCCGTGGTTATTGCTCTTTTAAGAAAAACAATAGCGCTTGGAAGAATGCGTGGTTCGGGAAGAAACAAAAGAAATATTACAAGGGTACTTCAAGCACCAAAGAAAAGATTTTTGGCGGGGCCAAGGAAGAAATGATTTTTAGGGAGTGATAGTATGAATGATGAGGAAATATCAATGAGGATTGTTCGCCTCTACTTTGAGGAAATAGCACGGCTCGGATTTAAGCGTAGCCTTGATTTGGACCAAATGATTAATGCGTACTTCTATACTTTAAAGAAACTAAAAGACAAGGACGCGATGAAGAACGCCACAGTAAAAGTGATTAAGGAAGAGAAAACAATTACCTCAAAAGAAATTCCTGAAGTAAAAAAGGATGCTGCGGTTGTAAAGGAAGTAACAACAACTACAACAACTGTTAAGTGATTTCTTGTTTTCTTAAATCTCCCTTGTCACTTCCCAAGGGAACTATTTTTTCTAATTTTTATTCAATTCGATTTTTTGATTCCGTGAAAATTCCCAAGCCCCAAATTTCAAGGCTTCTTAAAAACTAGTTCAATTACATCCCCGTACTTTAGAGCATGCTCTCTTCCAATTACTTGTTTTGTTTTAACATCAATGGCTCGAATAAATCCGTCGCCCATGTCAGTATGCAATGTGTATGCGAAGTCTATCGCCTTTGAACTATTTGCCATGAGAAAACAATCGGGCAAATATCTTCCGAAACTATCTTGAAGTCCTTTTGTTCCTCCAGGGAATACAGGGAAGTATTCAAGTACTTTTAGTACCGCTGTATCAATGCATTCTTGTACTCCGGTGCCCCCAAATTTTTCAAGAACATTGTGTTGTATTGTGTCAATCCCAGCCTTTTGCTTTTCATTTAGTTGTCCCAGAATCTCAAAGTGATTCCACCCTGGATAATATTTCAAAATATTCGCCTTCGCCGCTTTGCGTAGTGATAATTCGCTTGCCGCGGAGCATGGCACAATGTGTGTATTTGGGAATGCTTCTTTCATTCTCTTTACATTCTTCTCCCCGGAAGGCAAATCGCATTTGTTTGCCGCGATTAGTATTGGTTTTGACCATACTCTGCATCTGTGCGCGAACTCTCTTTTTTCTTCAGGGCTCCAAGCGGTAAGTAATTTTTCATCTATTTTCATATCCCTCATTGCTTTCTCTATGTGCCAGGGGAGGATTTTTACTCCCGCTAGTGCTGTTCCAAGTTGCGCAACCTTTTTTCCAAAGTCTTTCTCCATTACCCTCGCGGTTTTCACCCAATTGTTCTCAATTATTTTAAGGAACCATAATTCTATTTCCTCTTCAAGGAATTTTATATCTTCAATTGGGTCATGACTTCCTTCAGGTACTTCTTTTCCTTCGGCATCCGTGCTTCCGCTCGCATCAACTACGTGTATTAGCGCATCAGCGGATGATAAATCATTTAAGAATTTGTTTCCTAACCCTTTTCCTTCATTTGCTCCGGGTACTAACCCTGCAACATCAATTAGTTCTACTGGAACATATCGTATGGGGTTCTTTGGGTCATCATTAACCAAGAATCCGTGGCGGGGATTACTCACAACCCCAAAGTATTTTCCCGCGTCCTCTACTCTGACAAACCCTATTCCTTTATTTGGTTCAATTGTTGTGAAGGGATAACTTGCAATAGCCACATCAACTAGCGTTGCGCTTGAAAAGAAAGTGCTTTTCCCAGAAGAGGGTTTTCCGACAATACCAATTTGCATATTCATCAACTTTTGTTTTTTCTATAAATTATCTCTTTTAATTTACCTTTTTAAAAGCTGGCTTTGCACATATTTTATTTTTATTTGGAGAGCAATTCCTTAAGTCCTGGTGCCCATTCATCTGTTTTCATTAACACAAAATCAGCCCTTTGTATTGTGAGGGGGAATTCTTCTTTGAGGTTTTCTATTATTGAGTTAAATTCCAGATAGTTGTGCGCGGCAAGCTCTATTTCGATGCTGTCCATGTTTCGTATGAAGTAGTGCGTGTTTTTTAGGTTTGAGAAGAAAGCAAATAATTTTCTCTCATCTTCCTTGTCATATTTGTTTAAGTGTAATATTGCTTTGTATAGTTCAAGTCCGAGTTTGTTTAAATCAACACTTATTCTGTATTGTGTTATAACTCCAATTTTTTGGAGTTTTTCAAGCCTGGACTTTATTGTGGGTATTGTTGAGTCCAATTTTTGTGCGAGTTCAGTCAGCGGAGTTTTTGCATTTGCAACTAATTTTTGGATTAGAATATAATCAAGTGCATCAAGTTTGTTATCTATTATATCTCCGCCGAATGTGATGTAGTCCTCAAGTTTTCCCGTGAAATACATTTTTGGGTATTGCCTTGCATCAAGAAACGGCTGGTCCTCTTCTTCAAGTATTATTCCATTAAATTCAGTAATAAGATTGTTTTTTAGCTCAAAGAATTCATAATCGCTTCTTACAAACACCGCAACGATTAAATCCCAGTTCCCAGAACATTCTCCTTTCCAGTATATTCCCCTTAGTTGGTTTAGATAATTTAGGAGCCTTTTCTTTTCCTTTGGTATGTTTTTTAGTTTTAGGTAGATTTTATGGAGTTTTGCACCCATTTTGTGCGGGTTAAATGAGGCGTGAAACCCAGTGATGACCCCCATTTTTTGTAATTGATTTATTCTATACTCCACCGACTGCCTTGATTTATTCGCTGTTTTTGCTATTTGCATAAGATTGGCTCGGCAATTCTTATCAAGTTCCGCAAGAATTATCCTATCGACCTTATCTACCTTTACATTAACTATTGGCTCATTATTTGGCATAATTAAATAATTATAAGATAATATTATTAAATATGCTCATTTATAACTAAAAAGATTAATAAGTTGGTGTTGTAGGAGATTGTTTGGTGAGTCGCATGCAAATAGAACCAAATGTTTCGGTTGTTTATCCGAAAAAATTTCCCCCAAATATTATTAATGATGTCAATGGGTGGGGGTTTTTGGAGGAAGAACTGAAGAAGAATAAAGAAAAACTTCTTACGCTTGATATTGATTTAGGTGATTTTTGCTCACTTAATTGTCCTCATTGTTTTAGAAAAAATAATCGTGTTGATTTTGGCAGGGAAAAAATTGTTAGTTATGATAAGATGCTTTCTATTGTTAAGGACGCAAAAAAGCTTGGCTTGCGTTCTGTGAAGTTCCTTGGCGCTGGTGAACCTTTTCAAAATAAGAGGTTTTTGGAGTTCTTACGCGAGTTAAGAAAGATGGATATAATCCCGGCAATTTTTACAAAGGGCCACGTTATTGGTGATGACTCTGAAGTTGCTAAGTGGTTTAGCCATGAGGGAATTGTAACAGGAGAGCAGTTAGTAAAAGAGCTTGATAAATTAAATGCCTCAATTTTACTCGGGTTTAATTCTTTTGATACAAATGTTCAGGATGAAATGGTTGGAGGAGTTAAAGGATATACTTTGAAGCGAAACAGGGCCCTTGAACTATTGGTTGCCGCAGGGTTTAACAAAACAAATCCCACAAGAATTGCCCTTATTCCTGCCCCAATAACAAATCAAAATGTCGGGGAGATGTTTGATATATATTCCTGGGCAAGATTAAGGAATATTCATGTTGTTACTTGCCCAACAATGATAAGTGGTAGATGCGCTAAAGAGCAAGCCTGGCAAAAAATTACTCCTTCAAAAAAAGATCTTCTTGATTTATATATCAAGATTTATAATTTTAATTTGGATAAAGGAATTCAAACAATGGCCCAAATTAAAAAAGAAGGAATTTCCTCGTACGCTGGTGCACAGCCCTGCAATCAGGTCGCTTGCGGTATGTATGTTACGCTTACTGGTAAAGTTTTGCGCTGTCCCGGAGATGATGTAACCGAGTTTGGCAGTATTTGGGATTCTCCTCTTGAGGAGATTTGGAAAAATTCAGAAAACTTTAAGCGTGCAGGCACCTTTAATTGTCATTGTCCTCCAAAAGAAGGAAAATCAATTCCGAACGGGTTTTATGATAAGGTGCTTGAGAAACTTAAGGAGCATCACGCCTGATTGGCCCTGGTTTTTTCCTAGCGTTTGCAGTTATTTTTCTTCGCATATTTATCCATTTCGCCTGCCGAATTATTCCAGCAAGTTCTCTTGCTCGTTGTTCTGCCATGTTGGTTGGAGTGCCTTTTCTTCGGAGGTCATTAAAAACAGCATATTGGAATTTTGTTAGAAATGTTTCAAAATTCTTGAATGTTTTAGGCATTTGCCTTCTTATTCTTTCAATTTCACGCACTGCTTGCTGCGCATAGCCCCTTTCATATTTCAATTCTTTCGCAGCGCTCTGAAACTGTGCCTTTAGTGGGGTATCCACTTTTAACCGGGTTCGTTTCATTAAATTTCACGTATTAATACAATTGAGCGTGTTTTGCTTTTAACCTTTTCGTTATAAATATTTTACATGCCCCAAGATTTATTCACTGATAAGTATTTCCCAACCACTTTTGAAGAGTTTATTGGAAACGTTGAGATTGTTGAGCGGGCTATTGAGTGGGCAAAGACTTGGAAGGAAGATAAGCGGCAGAAACCCCTTTTTTTGTATGGTAATCCTGGGGTAGGAAAAACCGCTCTTGCGTTTTTGATTGCGAAGGAGATGGGTTGGCAGTTATTTGAGATGAATGCCTCTGATTTGCGCGATAAGGAATCAATAGAAAAGATTGCGGGTGCAGCAACATCCAATTCTTCTCTTTTCGGCGGTAAGAGACTTATTCTTCTTGATGAAGTTGATGGGCTCCAATCCCAAGACCGCGGAGGAGCGGGGGCGATTAATTCAATTATTAAAGAAGCAAATAATCCTGTGATTATTACCGCAAATGATGCTTATGATAAAAAATTAGTTTCGTTAAGAACAACAACCGAGATGCTTGAGTTTAAAAAAATAAATTATTTGAGTATTGCGAAGCATTTGAGGGTTATTGCCGCAAAAGAGAGTATTGAGTTTGATGATGAGGCAGTAAAGGAGCTTGCGAAGAATTGCGGCGGGGATATGCGAAGCGCTCTGCTTGATTTGCAGTCTCTTTCTCCAAAAGTAACAATGGATAATGTAAAAGCACTTTCTTTTCGTGAGAGAAAAGAAAAAGTTTTTCCAATTATGGGAAAGATTTTCAAAGGAAAATCCATTTCGGATATTCGCTCTGCGGTTGACTCAGCAGATATTTCCACAGACATGCTTTCATTGTGGGTGGAGGAAAATATTCCCCGCCAGTTTGATTCGGCGGATGCCGCAAGAGCGTTTGATGTTTTAAGCCGCGCGGATGTATTTAATGGAAGGATAATGAATCGCCAGCACTGGGGTTTTTTAAAATACTCAATTTTTCTTTCAACTGTCGGAGTAGGATTATCAAAAACAAAAGAGTATCACTCGTTTATTCCAATGGCTTTTCCGTCAATTCTTTCCTCGCTTTCTTCTTCTTCCCCAAAAAGAGAGATGAGAAAGAGAATTGCGGCAAAGATTGGAGAGAAAATGCATTGTTCAAGGAAGCAGGCTTTAGCGGACCTCCCGTTTTTGCTTGAGTTAATCAAAAGTGAGGTACATGCAAAAGAGTTTGCGTATTTCTTTGGTTTTGATGAGGCCGAACTCGCTTTTTTGTATGGAAAAAAATCCGATGATAAGAAGATTGTTGAACTTGCAAAAGAAGCGAAGGAAATTGCAAGAAGAATAATTATTGAGCGGGTTCATGGCAAACAATCCACTCTTTTTGGGTGAGTTAAATGTGTTTTTTTTCCAACATAACCCCCCAAAATTGGCTTTATTAAGTTTTTGTATCCATTTTTTCGTTGTTAGGGGTTTTGTAGTTGAAGAAAAAAACAATTATTTCAAGTGTTTCGTCTACTTACGGGCACAAACTACCTTATACTACTCGTTCTATTTGCCCTGAATGCAAGCGTCCAATTGCCGCAACAATGTATAAGAAGGGTGGAAAAGTTTTTATTAAAAGGAAGTGCAAGGAGCACGGATTGTTTGATGAGGTTTATTGGGAATCAGCTTTTGAATTTGAGCGCGCAAGAAAATTTGCTAATCCAAGCACTGGTATATCAGTTCATAATGTCTGCTTAACAAACAACAATGGCTCTAATTGTCCATTTGACTGCGGACTTTGCACAAACCATCATAATCACACTGCGCTTGCAAATATTGCGGTAACAAATCGCTGTGACCTTTCCTGCTGGTATTGTTTTTTTTACGCTAAAGAAGGCGACCCGATTTATGAGCCCTCACTTGAGAAGATTGATGAGATGTTAAAAAATCTGCGCGCGCAAAAACCTATTCCCCCTAACGCAATTCAGTTTACCGGCGGGGAGCCGACTCTTAGAAAAGATATTATTGAGATTCTAAAACTTGCGAAGAAGAGGGGCTTTGAGCATGTTCAGCTTAATACTCATGGAATAAATTTGGCAAATACTCCTGGCTTAGCAAAGAAGGTTGAGAAAGCAGGGGTTTCAACAATTTATCTTTCATTTGATGGTGTCAGCGCAAAAACAAATCCGAAGAATCACTACGAGATACCGCGTATACTTAACGAGTGCAGAAAGGCGGGAATTGGAATTGTTCTTGTTCCGACTTTGATTAAGGGGATTAATGACCATGAAATTGGCGCAATAATTGATTTCGCATTAAATAATATTGATGTTATTAGGGGAGTAAATTTCCAGCCAGTTTCTTTTGTGGGCAGAATGCCAAAGGCTTTGCGGCAAAAAGAGAGGATTACTATTCCAAAAGCAACAGAGTTAATCGAGAAACATACAAAGGGCGCAATTAATCAGAGGGACTTCTTCCCTGTTCCTTGTGTTTCCTCAATTACTGATTTTATTGAGACAGTAACAAATAGGGATCAGTACACAATGAATATTCATTATGCGTGCGGTGAAGCAACTTATTTATTCCTTGATGATGACAATAAAGTTGTTCCCTTGCCGGAATTCTTTGATGTTGAGCGTTTCTTTAATTATTTGAATACTCACACAAAGAATATTGAGTCCTGGAAATCAAAGGGGCTTACTCACGCAAAGTATGTTGAGCTTGCAAAGTTATTGTTTGAGATTAATTCTTGTATTGATCGAAAGAAACTTCCAAAGGGGCTTGACCTTGGAAAATTATTGTTTGATGTTCTTATAAGGCATGATTATTCTACTCTTGGAACATTCCACCACAAATCCCTTTTTATTGGGATGATGCATTTTATGGATTTGTATAATTATGACCAGCAGAGGGTAGAGCGCTGTGATATCCACTACGCTATGCCTGACGGAAGGATTGTTCCTTTCTGCGCGTTTAATGTTGTTCCTGAACTTTATAGGGATAAGATTCAGCGCCAGTTCTCCCTGCCTTGGAAGGATTGGGCAAAAGCAAATCCAAGAACAAATCCAGCATATAAGTATAAGCGTGATGCGGCAAAGCTTTCCTCAGAACAGTTATATAAGAAAACTTATTTGCATAAGAAAAAATTTTGGTGATTTTGTGAAGAAAAAAAATGCATCAAAGAAGAGTGCTTCTCAGATTCTTGAGAACGTTAGTTCGCAAAGCGCTCCGTATGAAGAAGTAAAAGTGCTTCACTTTTCATTTAATGGAATAAAATCAAGGGAAGACGCAGCGTACATTCAGTACAAATTACTTTTGATTCCCGAGGTTCTTCAAGCGCATATTGATTTTAATTCAAAGAAAGGGACAATAATCCGTCTCCCTTACGCTAATTTCTCCACAAAGCTGCGCGAACTAGGTATTGAACCTAAATATAGTTTGGTTGAGTGGATTCCTTATATTGAGATGATGAAGCGTAATTCTTCTTGCATAAAAAAATAGATTTATTTTTCTTTTTATACTATTTTATTTAGTTTATTCTTTTTTGTTATTTAATCCTCTCTTATTACTGAGTGGTTTTCAACAAAGTCCTCAATTTTTGAATAAATTCTTTTTCTTTGCCAAACAATTCCTGCAAGTATTAGTATTATTATTGCAATGAGTACCATTCCTTCTCTGCTCTTAAATAAAAAAGTGTTTATTGCGTTAAGGTCCACAACTGGTTCAATTTTTTTCCACAGAACATAATTTAGCGCTAATTGGTTTCCGCTTTTATATCCTGTCCAAGTGACAACTTTTCTTGAGCCGTTAGTGCTTATTACTGCATCAGGCTGGATAGTGTCTTTTAGTTCAGCCCCGGGAGGCAGTTCAATGCTTATTGTTGTCTTCTCCGGGATTATCCATAGTCCTGATTGGTAGAATGAGTTAAAGTAATCCACTTTGATGCTGTACTCTGTAAGCATTGTCGCTTCTTTTCCTTTTGCTGTTAATGGCTCGGTAAGTGTATAACTTATTTGTAAATAACTCTGGTCGCCTTCTGTATAAGATATTTGTTTGTTGGTTGATTTGTCTCCAAGGCTTGGAGTGAAGAGTGGATTAAGTTTTTTCCATTCATCAAGTATTGTTCCTAGAGCAGTACTTTTTTCTCTAAACTGTGCTTTTGCTACATTATCATTAAAATTTATAAAAAATTTTTCAACAACGTTGTCCGAACCGTCAGGATTGATTTGTATGTTAATGCTGTGTCCCCCAAGCGAGTAATTAAGCACTTCTGCCGCAAAAGCGCTTTGTGCAGAGATGAGGATTATTACGCAAAACGCCAAAACCGCTAATGTTTTTTTCATAACATTATTGTGTTTCCTTGTTTTTTTAATTCTTCGTTTTGCGACGAATTAGTGTTGTCCAGGTTTTTTTGCACTTATCCATTTAAATCCTCTTTGTTTTAAAATTTGTTTATGGTTGAGTTGAAGTATCATGGTCATTCTTTTTTTAGCCTTCATGTTCCTGCTTCAACTATTCTAATTGACCCTATTTTTGAGTCCAGCAAGTGTGCTTTAAAGAAAAAATCAAAGTTTAAATCAAAGCAGTCGGATTTCAAAAACGTATCTCTTATTTTAATTACAAACGAGACTCCCGAGCACTTTGATAAGGACGCTGTGCGCGAGCTCGCATTAAAGCATAATGCGCTTGTTGTTGCGCACGAGATTGTTCTTCAGAAGCTTGACTTGCCAAGAAACTTAAAAGCGCCTATTGTTTCTAATGCTGATTTGACTTTGCGCGGAGTAAAGATTAAGGCGAAGACCGCGCACTTCCCAAAGAGTTTTTATCCGCTCGGATATTTGCTTGAGTGCGCAGGGAAAAAGATTTATCATGCGGGGGTTACTACTCTTCTTGATGATTTTAACCAAATAAAAACTCATGTTGCATTGCTTCCGATTAGCTCAAAGACAATGGATGTTGTTGATGCGGTGCGTGCGACAAAATTAATGAAACCTGATTTTGTTATCCCAATGCAGCACGATATTTTTGAGGACAAGAAAGTTGATATCCCTGATTTTAAGAGAAGGATTGAGAAGAGCGTATTAAAGACAAAACCGATTTTGCTTGATGTCGGCGGAACGATTAAATTGTGAATTGCTTTTAAAAGCCACAAAATAAATAATTATTTTTATGTGGGAAGAATTATTGCTTGTTGTAATTGCCGTAATAATAATTCTGATTCTCTTTGGTTTCGGCTTAAAATTAAAAGCGCATGATGATATTCAGCTTGAGAAGTACTTTGGAAAGAAGCGCTGAGAATTTTTTTTCTCAGTTCAAACTTTTGTCATTCCTTTAATTATATAATTTCCTTTACTTGTAGCTCTTATACCTTTCTTCTATTCTGCCCCAATGTAGATTATTCAAAAAATTATCAATGTATCCTGCTCTCTTGGGTCCGTCCTTGTGGTAGTATGCGTGCTCAAATACATCACAGGCGATTAGTGGCTGTGAGCCCCAAATATTTCCGTACCCGTGTTCATCCACTAATAGGTTTCGAAGTTTTCCATCACTTAATTTATCAATAACAAGTACTGCCCAACCCGAGTTCTTAGCAGAGAGTGCGGTCGCCTTAAAATCCGCTTTCCATTCCTCAATTGAGCCAAAATCAGAGCTTATTTTTTTTGCGAGCTCCTTTGCTTTCTCGCCTTTTCCATCTCCACCTAAGTTTTCCCAGAATATGTCATGGAGTATTGCCCCGTTGGCGTTGAATGTTTCTCTTCTTTTTAGTTCCCCAAACTCAGAGTAATTTGCATTCGCTCCGTCGCGAAGCGCTTTGCCTCCCTCAGCGAGTTTTTTCTCAATCTCATTTCTTTTTGTGATATACCCTTTGTGGTGCGTATTGTAATGCCAGTCAGTTGTCTCTATGCTCATTACTGAGGAAAGTATTTTCTTTGCCTCTTCATCGCTATAAGGTCTTGCCTTTAATTTATGTTCTGTCATATTATCCGCTCCCGCTAGTCTAGTTGTTATTTTCTGCAGCGAAAGTAATTTAATTCTCACTGCGCTTTGTTGTTATATGATTGAAGTGTTATTATTAGTTCTTCTTGTAGTCCTTCTCTTTACATTAATAATTTTCTATTATTCAAGAAAACAGGTCTGGATGCTTGCAAGCGCCCAGCGCATGATGGTTTCCGCGCAGGAGCAAATTAAGATTGCGGAGAGGCGCTTTATGCAGGGCAAGATAAAGAAATCTGTTTTTGATGCTTTGCTTGATGATTTGGAACAGGAATTAATAAGTGCGGAACTTATTTTGTTTCGTTTTAGAAAACTTCCTGTTATTTCGGTTGAAGACAAGATTGGGGAAGTTGTGTTAAAGCTTGGCAAATCCACCCAGTACAGAAAATCAAAAATCCAAAGGATATTGACCGAGACAGAGCTTTTGCGCGAAGAGATGGGGTTGCTTGAATCAAAACTATTGCGCCGCGAAATTAAACAATCCGTATTTGAGAAACTAATTAAACAAAAAGAACTCTTGTTGATAAAAAAAGAAAAGGAATTAATGGATGTTATTGAGTTGTCCAAATAAAATCCAATTTAGAATAACCTACTTTTATTAGTAATCAAATAAATAGAGTGTGTTTGTTTTTTCATTAAAGAACGCGTTTATTGCAATCAATTCTCTTCTTTCAATATGGTTTGTTTGGACATATATTTCTTTTGCGATAATTTGATCCAGCAAATCAAGTGTGTGCAGAGCCTGGTGTTTTTTTTCAATTGAGTGCATATCATTTACCAAAGTCACCTCTTCTCCAAAGAATTTGCTCACAAAAAAACTTATGGGCCAAATGGAAAATTTATCAACTTTCTTTGCGTCATGAACAATTATTGGTTTTATTATTCTAACATTCATTTCCCCAATTTGGTGGTCATGCGCTTTTAGTATTCTCTCAATTTGGTTCGCTCCGGCAACCACCCTTGCCGAGGATTTGCCGTGTATTTTTATAAAAAATGATTTTTTTCTTCCTCCTGAAGTGAGTGTTGCTTTTAGAAGCGCCATATTATTGCTTCCCGGAGCGCTTCCAGTCCATTTTTTCTCAAGCAGCACTCCGCCAACCTCTGCGCGAAAGTTTTGTGTTTTGGCGATTTGCAGCACATTTCTCCTCAAAAATTTGTAAACCGTGTTAATTGTTTTTTTCATTTGCGGTCTAGTTTTTGTCCCAAGGATTGTGTGGGTTTGTCTTGGTAGGGGATGCCATCCGCTTCCAAGCCTTTGCTTTCCGACCCTGTCAGCGACTTTTCTTAGTCCTAGCGGACCGCTTCTTTGGGTGCCGCCAGTTTTATTTGGAGCATTCATAATTAGATATAATTAGCGCTTTTTATTATATAATAATTGTTTTACACAATAATCGTTTCAAGTTCTTTTGGGACAGTTGTTTGTGCGAATTCTTTCTTCGCTTCAGCGAGTATTTCTTCAGGCTCTGTGTTTCTTGCGCTGAAGTGAAAGAGTGCAAGTTTTTTTGCTTTAGCTTTTTTTGCAATCTCTGCTGCATCAAGTGCTGTTGAGTGCATTGCTTCTTTTGCTTTCTCATTTTGTTTGTCTAAAAATGTTGCTTCGTGTATTAGTAGTGCGGCTCCCTTTGCCTTGGTTATGGTTTCTTTTAGCGGGAGTGTATCAGAAACAAAAACAATTTTTCTTCCCTCGCGTTTTTTTGTATAATCCATAACATCCTTTTGGGTAAATGTTTTCCCGCCGACTTTAATTTTTTCCCCATTAACAAGTTTTGAGTATAATGGTCCTGGCGGTATTCCTAGGCTTTCTGCTTTTGCGCGGTTAAATTCTCCTTTCTTATCCGCTTCCCTAAAAACAAATCCGTAGCAGGGGATTTCGTGTTTTAGCGGGTATGAGCTTACGCTAAAAAATTCATTTTCAATTAGCATTCCTTTTTTGATTTCCTTATATTCAATCTCAAAGCTTGGAAAAATAACTTCTCTCATTATTTTTTGTATTTTTTCTTTCCCGCCTTTTGGAGAGAAAATAGTTAATTTTTCTTTGCGCTGGTTTAGTGTCATTGTGCTAATCCAGCCGAATAATCCTAGGAAGTGGTCGGCGTGCATATGTGAGATAAAAACATTTTTTACTCCCATTAAGGAGTGTTCAGAGTTCATGAGTTGTCTTTGTGTTCCTTCCGGGCAGTCAAATAATAACGAGTCTCCTCGGTAGGCTAGGAGTACTGACGCAAAGTTCTTGTCTTTTTGTGGTACGCTTCCGCTTGTGCCCAAAAAAGTTACTTTAATTGGTTCCATAATAATCATTATTTTTATTAGTCTGCTAAATTTTCAGCTTTAACACCAAAAACTGCCTGCAAAGTAATTAAAACTTCTCTTTTTGGCGGAGTTTTCTTTGCGCGAGTTACCTTTTTTAACCCTTTACTGCTGGTTTCTATTATGTCCGCGAAATTATCTCTTTTAGGCAAGGCTCTCGGTAAGAAAAAGGTTTTGAGTAAAGCCAAGGCTTCAAAAAAATCTGTTGAAAGTTCAGTAAAATCCAAGTCAGAGAATAATTTTGGTTCTTTTGAGAACACTTCCCAGATTCATGTTCCAAAGAGTTTGGTTGAACAGGTTATTGGGCAGGAGAAGAGTGTTGAGATTGTGAGAAAAGCCGCGGCGCAGAAAAGAAATGTTTTATTAGTTGGGCTCCCTGGTACCGGTAAATCTCTTCTTGCGCAGGCAATGAGCGAGATTCTTCCTATTCAGCAGCTTGCGGATGTTTTGATTTATCCAAATATGGAGGACCCTAATGCCCCAAAGGTTAGAGTAGTTAAGGCGGGGGAAGGAAAAAAGATTCTTGAGGCGGCTCACCTTGAATCGCGCAAAGTGGATGATTCTTCAAGATTAATTTCAATGTTTTTGCCGATTGGCTGGATGCTTCTTGCCGCAATTCTTTGGCAGATGAAGTGGTACTCGGATATTATTTTTGCGGCGTTGCTTTTGATTGGCGCGGTTTTCTTAATTGGTTCCGCTCTTTCGGGGCAGATGCGTCCAAAGGACAATATTGTTATCCCAAAATTATTGGTTAATAATTTAGGAAAAAAGATTGCGCCTTTTTTTGAAGCAACTGGTTCAAGAGCAGGGGCACTACTTGGGGACGTTCGTCACGATCCTCTCCAATCAGGCGGGTTAGGCACTCCTCCTCATTTAAGGGTAGAGCCGGGCATGATTCACCGTGCGAGCGGCGGAGTATTATTCATTGATGAGATTGCGACTCTAACGCATAAATCCCAGCAGGAACTTCTTACTGCAATGCAGGAAAAAAAATATTCAATTACTGGTCAGAGTGAGAACTCTAGCGGTGCAATGACTAGAACGGACCCCGTGCCATGTGATTTTGTTTTGGTTGCGGCGGGGAATTATGAGGATTTACGAAAAGTTCATCCTGCTCTTCGCTCAAGGATTCGCGGTTATGGTTATGAGTGTTATATGAATGTGGATATGGATGATAATGAGGCGAACCGCTCAAAGATTGCGCAGTTTGTTGCGCAGGAAGTAATTAAGGACGGGAAGATTCCTCACTTTGCAAGAGAAGCGGTGGAGGAAATTATTTTTGAGGCAAGGAGAAGGGCGGACCACAAGGGAAAATTAACATTAAAGCTTCGTGACCTTGGGGGGCTTGTTCGTGCCGCAGGGGATGTTGCAAAAGAGAAGGGACATCCGCTTGTTTCGCGCCAGGATGTATTTGAAGCAAAGTTAAGCGCAAAGACACTTGAGAATCAGATTGTGGATAAGATGATTGATACAAAGAAGGATTATGAGGTTTATTTGACTCAGGGTAAAACCGTTGGGAGAGTTAATGGCTTGGCAGTATTTGGCGACGGGAGCGCAGGGAGCATTATTCCGATTGAGGCCGCGGTTACTCCCCCTAGCTCAAAGAATGAGAGTAAAGTTATTGCCACCGGAAAACTTGGGGAGATTGCAAAGGAAGCCGTGCAAAATGTTTCAGTTATTTTCAAGAAAATTTCAGGGAAAGATTTCCTAAAGGATATTCATATTCAGTTCCTTCAAACCTATGAGGGTGTTGAGGGTGATAGCGCGAGTGTTTCAATTGCCACCGCGGTGATTAGCGCAACAGAGAATATTCCTGTGCTTCAGGATGTTGCAATGACCGGTTCTCTTTCTGTTCGCGGAGAAGTTCTTCCTGTGGGGGGAGTTTCCTCAAAAGTTAGCGCGGCAATTAAGGCGGGTTTTAAGAGAATAATTGTTCCAAAGAGCAACGTTCTTGATATTGTTGTTTCAAAGGAAGACCTTGAGAAAGTAAAAATAATTCCTGTATCAAATCTTGTGCAGGTAATTGAGAATGCGCTTGAGGACTCTGTGCAGCGAAAAGTTTTCCTAAAAGAATTAAGTAAGGCGATTTACTCAAAGAGTGTGGAGTTGCCTTCGCCAAAAAAGATTTTAGGAAAACCATTATTAACAAAAACAAAGTAGTTCTTCAATCTAATTCTTCTTTTAGTATTGGAAAGCGTTTTATAGTTAATTAAGTCTAGTTAGTTTATGCAATATTTTCGGAGCATCCTTAAGAAAATAAGAACAAGTGTTAAGCGCATAAAGAATAATACACTTCCAAAACTTAACGCAAAAGCACGTGAACTTAAGCGCAGGTATGGTCCCGCAATGCAAGCGATTCGTCACGTGGATGCATTAATCTCCGACTGGTCCAAGTATCCTTCGCTTGCTCGTAAGGCAAGGGCAAATATTAAACGCACAGGAAGAAAAGAGATAGTTTCTAAATTAGTAATGGACATTGAGTATGGGAAAGTGCCTTGGATTCCGATGGAAAAAAGGGCGGGGGCACTATTGTTTGTTGGGCTTGAGGCAGGCGGAGTTGAAGTTGAAAAGTCCCGCCTAATAAAACTTGGATTAGATAAGTATGATGTTGAGGCATTAAAACAATTAGTTAAGAATTCTTTGTAATTTTTGGGAAAGCTTAGTTCTTATAATCAACAAAAATCCTCTCGCTTCTAACTTTTGAAATAAACTCAGAGATTTTTTTGTGCTCCGGATGATTTATGTAACTTTGCAAGTCTTCCTCATTATTAAATTTTGAATAAAGCACCATATCAAACGCTTGTTTGTCCTCTCTAAAATTTATCCCGACTTCAATTTGTTGAATTTGTGGAATTTTCTGTTTTAATCCCTCAAGCATTTCTTTCACTAACTCCGCATTCTCTCGTTTGCTTTTGCCTTCAGCACTCTCTTTGAGTTTCCACATCACAATGTGAGTTAGCATTCGCGGCACCTTAAGAACTTAAAAAATTTAAGCATTAACCACAATTCTTCCCTGGCTTAGGGTGAACTCACTTCTTTTTTTCTCGGTTTTCTTTTTTGTTTTTGGTTCCTGGATTATGATTCTGTCCTTTGATTTGCTTGCTTCAATTACTTTTCCAATATAGTTTCCTGCTTCATCCATTGCGGCAAGGCCGATGAATAGTTTTGTTGTTCTTTCTCTTACATCAAATACTTTTCCAAGTCTTAGTGCAACGATTAGTATGATGAAGCTTAGCATTATGTTTGCCGGGAGCCATGAGAGTTCTGCTTGTCGGAGGAATACTAGTGTTCCTGAATCAATTATTGCCCAAACACAGATTATTGATACTGCTTGGATAATATAATTCCCGATTTTGTAAGCTTTTTTTGCGTATACCGCATCAGTTCCTCTTGCGGCAATTGCTATTAGTGCCGCGAATACAAAGAAGGGGTATGCTGTTCTTATTGCGGAGGCAGAGTCAATTGCAACATCAATGAATTCAGAGGACATTATTTTCAAATAAATAATCCATATCCCTATTAGGGGCAGGATTATTGCTGCAATGTACATTACAAAGCTTATTCTTTGTTCAGATAAACTATTTGATACAAGTCTAACAAATCCAAATATCTTGTCCTCTATCCCAAATCCTTTTAGGAGCAGGTATGCTCCCGCGACAAGTGCGATTGCCTGAAATGAAGCTATCCCAAGCGCAAAATATAGTAGTAGAATTATTCCGGGTACCCCAAGTATTAGTCTTGATACCCCGGGGTCCTGTAGTGCTTCTTTAATTGTGTAAAATGTTGATTCAACAGCGGGCGCTTGCTTGATTATTACTTGTTCTGTTGAAATTATTTTTGCTCTTGATTGGAGCAGCGGGGTAACTTGTGCATCTTCCGCTCCGTCAGTAACAAGTATCCACCCGTCAATTAAGTATTGTTTTTGTAATTTGTCAAGTTGTCTGCCGATTTCTCTATCCGCCTCAAGCCCTATTTTTCCTGCTCCGGTTAGGGTAACAATTTCCGCGTTCTTAAATATTTTTTGCGCTTCATCAAATTTCTTCACTGCGGCAAACATTGTGTTTGCATCGCTTTCGCTTGGGTCTACGAGCGCGAGTTTTTGTGCAGCCTCAAGGTTTCGTTCTCTTCCGATTACGGGCCCTAGTATCTTGGTTTTTCTTCCAAGGTCATTATCGCGGTCAATGCAGACCACAAACACTTTTTTCTTCATCAAAATCACTTATTTAATTGCTTCCTCTGCTTTTGAGCTTTCCAGAACGTATATAAATAACATTAGAAATAATCTTATATATAAAGGATAACTGTGTAATTTACTTAGGTGAATCTGACTTGGCTGCTGCGAGTTTTAAGTACCTTGTATTTCTTGTTCTTATAGCATTAATCGCGTTTGGGGCATATGCTTTATTCATATTCAAGGATACTGTTCTAAGTAATGCGGTTTGGGTTGTGGCCTTAGTTGTTTTTGTTTGGGTTATTTATAAATTTGATTTTATTCTCCAGCTCTTAGATTATCAAAGAGCGGTAATCTATAGATTTGGTAAAGTTAATCGTGTGGGCGGTCCCGGGTGGGCGTGGGTTTGGCCAATTATTGAGCATTATGATCCGGTTGATTTGCGTGTTAAAACTATTGATGTTCCAAAACAGCATGTTGTTACTAAGGATGGTATAGAAATTACTGTTGATGCAATTGTTTATTTGAAGGTCAAGAAAGATAATCAGAGTGTAGTGAATTCTGTTATTGAGGTTGAGGATTATATTCAAGCATCCCAATTATTCATTGTTTCTTCTTTGCGTGATGTTATTGGTTCGGTTCCGCTTAGCGACGCAATCTCAAGTATTGATGTTATTAACGCAAAAATAAAAGAGAATTTGGCGCAAGTTTCAAAGGATTGGGGTATTGCTATTGAATCAATTGAGATTAGTGATATTGAGATTCCTGAAACAATTTTACAGGCAATGCACGATGAGAAGGCGGCTGTTCAGCAAAAACTTGCTAGAATGGAGAGGGCTCTTGCACAAAAAGCCGAGATTGATGCGGTTAGGGAAGCGACTTCCAAGCTTGACGAGAAAGCGCTTTCGTATTATTACATTAAGGCAATTGAGAATATGGCTAATAGTAAGGGGAGCAAAGTGTTCTTCCCTTCCGAGTTCACAAGGCTTGCGCAAAGCTTCACTGATTCCACTAACTCAAAGAAATCAGTTGTTCCGGCAACTCTTGCGCCTTACAAAAATTTACTCAAAACCTATGTTGATTCCGCTGTAAAGAAATCCGGTGCAACAAAGAAGAAAAAGAAGAAGAAATAATTCAGATTAACAAAGAAAGAAATTAAAATAACCAAAAAGAAAAAGTCTCTTTATTTTGGTTCTAGTTATTATATTTTGTACTTTATTTTAGCTTATCAAATTCTTTTTTGAATTCGGCAAGTTCTTCTTTTACGGATTTGATTGCGTCTTCAAGTATTTTTTTTGGGGCTTTTCCATTTGTTTTTACAACAAACTTTGCTCTCTTATCAGATGGGTGGTCTAGTCTGTATGCGCAGAATTCCACGCCTTCCATTGCAGAGATTTTTTCTTTTAGTAAATTTGGGAGGGTGTGTCTTTCGCCTTCCATGTAAAATTCCAAGTGGTTTTTTTCGTTTGATAATACTTCTAGTTTCATTTGCTCACCTACAAATTATTCAAAAACAAACCATTAAAAATGCCTATTTTGGTGTCCAAAAAACGTGTTAGTTGTGGTGGTATTAGAAGTTGTTTTGTCTTCCAAAACTCCTATTATCTCTTCTTGGTGCAAATCCTCTATCGTTACCAAAGCTTCTTCCTTCTTTGCCGCTACTATGTCCAAATCCGCCTTCTCTAGAACCAAAACTTCCTTCTCTTCTTCCTCCAAATCCGCCTCTATTCCCGCCAAATCTTGGTCTTCTATCTCCACCGCCAAAGCCCCCTCTATTGCCCCCAAATCCGCTTGTCCCGTAGGGGCCGCGTCTTTCTCCAAATCCGCCTTCTCTTGGCCTAAATTCGCGTGGTTTTTGCTCGGCTTCGTACCATTTTCGTTCTTCAGAGTTTCCGCATGCGAGGCACATTAATTTATCTGAGGAGTATTGCATTTCTTTTCTGCAGTTTGAGCAGTATGCTTTTATTACTCCGAGTCCTTTTTCGCTTGTAAGTAAATCTATTGCCATTGGGGTTGATAGTTCTACTCTTGCGCGTACAATATCCCCTATTCTTACCGCTTTTCTTAGCTCAGCAACATACTCTGTAGAAACATTTCGTATGGGTAGTTGTGCTGTTTTTACTCCCATTATCTTTTTGCCGCCTTCTGCGCTAAGTAGTTCTATTACTGCGGTTGATTCTTTTACAAGCATTACTTTTCCAATTACAATATCCCCTTGTCTTAGTTTCTCCACTCTTTTTCCGCTTACTCTCGCCTCTTTTTTTGTATCATCAAGCACCGCTTCGCCTATTGCGGTTGCGCGTATGATTCCTTTATCAGAATAAGTGTTCTTTCCAGCTGAATATTCTTCCTCAGTGGTTATGCTTTCTCCAGGGAGAATGATTTTTTGTTTTTGTGCCATTTGCTCACCAATAGTATTTTATACCAAAAAAGCGTGTTTTGTTGGTTAAGAATTAACTTCATAATAAGGGTTATAAATCAAGTGGTAGCATGGTCCTGGAATCAATTATTGGGGAGAAGAATATCCGAAAACACCCAGTTTTTGTTTTTTTTCTTGCCATAGTGATCTCACTTGGTGCTATTTTCTTTGCGGGAGTGCTTTTTCCCGCGCATGCCTCGGTTCTCTCTGTCGCATTTGTTACAATTGGGTTAGTTCCTCTTGTGTTTAATGTTCTTGCGGATGAGGAAGCCGAGGAAATGGTTGCGCATAGAAGATTTGGGAATTTTTTTGCGCGGCACTTTAATGTGATAATGCTTTATGTATGGATTTTTATTGGAATTATTGTTGCGTTTGCTCTCGCGTATGCATTTATGCCGGCTGAACTCAAACCCGTTATTTTTGATGAACAAATAAAGGCTTTTTGCGGGATTTCCGGGGAGTGTAATGGCAGTACTCCTTTCTCAATTGCGGGCCGTGCCTCTGCGATGGCGACAGGCGCATGCCTTTCAGCAAGTAGCAGCCTTTCTTCCTGCGCATTATTTATTTTCCAGAATAATGCAGGCGTATTAATCTTCACAGTTATTCTTTCTTTGCTTTACGGGGTGGGCGCGATTTTTATTATTGCGTGGAATGCCTCAATCCTTGGAATATTCTTCGGCGAAACCTTTCTTTCGGGTGCGCATGTTAAGTGGGCGGGAATGTTTCAGAGTATGCTTGTGGGCCACGGTCCGCCGGAACTATTAGGTTATGTTTTTGGTGCACTTGCGGGTGCGATTCTCTCCGCGATGGTCGCAAAAAGGGATTTTTTTACTCACGGAGCAGGGGTATTGATAAAAGATGTTTTGTTTCTTTCGGGGCTCGCAATTTTTTCAGTTGCATATGGGGCAATAATGGAATCAGTTGGGATAATGGGTAACTCTGATTTAATGATGGCTTATCTTTACTATGGATTAGGCTTCATTTACTTGCTTGTGATACTCCTTGCAGTTATTGTTTATGGCAGAGCAAGGCCGATTAACCGCTTTGCGCTTTAAGGATTTTGAAGTTTTTATGTGCGGTTTATAAATTGTTTTTTAGTTTTTTTCTTTTATGGCGAAGTTCATTCCACCAAAGAAACATAAGCCGATTCTTAGCGGTCCAAAATCCGCTGTTACAAAGTTGCGTTCCCGCTTGTCTTTTCTAAAATGGATTGACCCCTTCACTTATGTTGATTTGTTTGTGATGCCCCAAGTGAAAAAGATTTCTAACTCAGAATTCTTAGAGTTTGCTGTGAATGTAGTTTTTGCTTTTATTTTTGCTGCAGTGATTTATACTATTCTTGGTTTGCTTCTTCAAACCGCAACCCCGCTTGTAATTGTTTATTCAGCCTCAATGGAACCCACAATGCATAGGGGGGATGTTGTATTGCTAAAATCAGTTGATAACCCGATTTTTCCAGCGCGAAATGTATTAGTTGACTTAAATATTGCAAATCTTTTGACAAGTAATTTTGTTCAATCAAGTTATGATTCAAGCGGCGAATTGAGTTCATTTACAATTAATGGTAAAGAGATTTTGTATAAAAAAGATGGGCCGATAATAGTTTACTCCGCATACAATCCCGCTTACCCTATGTATAATGGGAAGCAGATTATTCACCGTGCCATAGTTGAGCTTGATGCGGTTGACGGGCAGTTTGTTTTAACTAAAGGGGATAATTCAGCGACAAATAAAAAATTTGACCAGGAACTTGGTTTAACTCTTTACCCAAGTTCCACGAAGGATATTTTGGGGCAGGTAGTGGTTTCTATTCCTCTTCTTGGGTGCGTAAAACTTTGGCTTGTGGATGATTTTTCTTCGGTTCTTTATAGCGGGCATTTGCCTAGCGACTTTAAGGGAATCTGCTGATTTCTCTTTTGACTTAGTTTTTCACACTCGCCAATTTCATCAAAAAACGCGTATATTTCCCCTTTCGTAAGCAGGTTTTTATTCTCTAAACACATATTTTTTTCATGTTTGATTTTTTTGGTTTAGCAGTAAGCGAAGAGCTTGTTTTTCAATTAACAATAGGGCTTCTTGGGCTGATAATTCTTCTTGTTATAATTATAATTATTCTTTTTATTTGGAACTTACGTAAGACTCCTGAAGAGAAGCATGCGAAAGAAATAGCAAAAAGAGTTCTTTTGCTTAAGGAAAACCCTCAGAAAGCAAAAGCCGTGGAAAAGAAACTTGAGATTAAGAAAGGGGAGAGCACTCTAAAATCCCTCTTAATAAAAAAACTTAAGCCAAAGATTGAATCTCAATTAGGAAGCAAAATTGAGGTAGTGGATGTTAATGCGAAGGGGGATAATTTTCTTGTTCTTGCGGATATCGCCGGAGCACAACTTCTTCTAAAACTTGATTCCAGCGGGAAGATTCTTGATTATGAGAGAGCCAAGCACTCGGGGCAGCGGACGCAGTAAAACCCACTAGGGTTTAGTTGTGTAAATAAAAAGCTCTAAACCTTCTAAAAAACCCTAAACCTTTTTTTAGTTTCATCAAAAAAACCTATTTTTTCTCGCTTCCCCTTAAGGTTTTAAACCTAACGAGGTTTGTTCTTTATCAATAGGCGATGATGAATGGAACTTGTTCTTAAGGGTGCTGAAGTTTTTAAGAAGAGTATTGAAGCGATAAGCGTTCTGATTGATGAAGCGGAATTAGTTATTTCTGATAATGGGGTTGAGCTTAAGGCGACGGACCCTAGCCAGATTTCAATGGTTGATTTCTCTCTCCCAAAAAAAGCGTTCTCAAAGTTTGATGCGGTTGATACAAGATTGGGTCTTGATTTGGATTATTTAAACCAGGTTCTCTCAAGGGCGCAGGCTGGGGACGAATTAGTTCTTTCTCTTGACGAAAAGAAAGCGTTTTTGGCGGTTTCATTTAAGGGCGCAGCAGAACGCTCATTCTCTGTTCCGTTAATTGATGTATCAAGCACAGATGTTCCAAACCCAAGAATTGAGTTTGATGCGGAATTAATAGTTAGCGCAGGATTTTTGCAGAGCGCATTTAAGGATGCGGCTCTCATTAGCTCTCATGTTGTATTAGGCTGCTCCGAAGACAAATTTTTTGTTAAAGCGAATTCTTCTAAAGGTAATTTAAATGAGGAAGTAAAACAAAATAAGGTTTCTCTTTCAGAGTTAAGAGTAAAGCGCGAATGTAAGAGTATGTTCCCGCTTGATTATTTGCAGGATATGCTAAAAGCAGCTTCTTCTGATACAAAAGTTGATTTATTCCTTAAGAGCAACGCTCCCGTAAAAGTATCTTATTTGATTGGTGAAGCAAAAATAGGTTATTTCCTTGCGCCAAGAATTGAGTCACAGTAAAGTTTGTGTAGATTCAACGCATTTTTTGCCCTAAGCCAAATATTAAATATTCATTTGCTTTTATTGTTTAACAGGTGTACAAATGCTTGAACTAAAAAATACTTCTTTTTTCCGTTCCGCCGTAGAATCAATCTCTTCATTTGTTCCTGAAGGGAATTTTCGTTTCTCGGATAAAGGGATTTTCTTTAAAGCGATTGACCCAAGCCAGGTAGTGCTTGTGGATTATTTTGTTGATAAGAAGTGCTTTGACAAATATATGATTGAACCTAATTTTGTTGGAGTGGATTTAGTTGAGCTAACAAAAATCCTTCAAAGGGCAATGCCTACTGATAAAATGGTTCTTGATATTTCGGATGCTGAACTAAAAGTTAGGTTTGAATCAGAGATGAAGAGAAACTTTCGCCTCCCATTAATTGATGTTTCTGACGAGGACCCCAAGGTTCCTGCAATAGAGTATGAAGCAAAAGTTGAGATAATGGCGATTTCCTTAAAAGAAATTTTAAAGGATGCTTCGCTTTTTGGGAGCAGTATAGTGCTTAAGGTTTCTGACGGAAAGTTTTTTGTTGAAGCAAAGGGCTCGGCGGGAGTAATGGATGCGGAGGTTACAAAGGTCTCGCATATTGCATCAAAAAAAGAGGTTACCGCAAAATTCTCTCTTAATTTCCTTCAAAATATTGTGAAGCAGGCGGAGAATGAGAAACAAATCACAATTGAGATGAAGAGCGACTCCGCGATGAGAGTATCCTATGCAATTGGACCCTCAAGAATAGTTTTCTATTTAGCGCACATGATTCTATAATTTCTCATTTTAATCTCAAAACACGCTAAACTCAATTAGAGATTTTCTCACGCTCGCTTCCTAATCTCTTAGCAGCACTCTTCCCTTATTTATTTAATGCTTTCCAAACCAAGCTTATTCATGGAGAAGCTTGTTTTTGCGCAGAAGTTTCCTTTCTCTAAAATCGCAAGGAATTATCTAAAACAAATTAATGTTGATATGAATAAGCTCCCTGAAAGCGCGATTAAACGTGCCGCATTAATGGTTTCAAAGGCTTTTTCAAACACTGGGTATAGTTTTGACCCTATTAATGCTCAAAAAGATTTGTATGAAACAGAATTAGTTGCTTTTCCGATTGCAAAAATGTTTGTTTCGCTGATGCGTGTTCCAAACATGTTTGAGAAGTTCTCAAGGATGATTCAAAAAAACGTTTTCTTAGAATTAATTAATGCAGTAAATCCAAGGGATTTGTGTATTGAACTTGTGGATGATTTAGAAATAAATTATTCTCTTTCTGAGGAAGATGGTTTTTTTGCAAGTATTCCTCTTCTAACCTATCTTAGTATTTACTTTACCGACTCTGAGACAAAACTTGTTAATAAGCCTCTAGTAAAGGGGCAAGTTCTTCTCACGGAAAATGATTTTGCGCGTTTTATTTCAGAAATTGCTTACGCAAAAGTATTCTCTTCGCTTCCAATAGATAAAATCCAAATCCCAAAAGAAATCCAGGCATTATCCAAGAGCATTGATTCGCAGTTAGTTGTTATTGAGAAAAAGAATTTTGATGCGAAGATGCTTGGAAAAATTAATCCTAATCTTTTCCCGCCCTGCATGAGTGCGCTTTATTTGGATCAGCTCGCCGGAAAAAAGTTGAGTTACTTTGCGCGCCTCACACTCGCATCTTTCCTTTACAAATTAGGGATGTCAAAAACAGAGCTCCTCTCTTTACTCTCAAAGAGCCCGGATTTTGATAAAAAAGTTGCAGAGTATCATGTGGATAGAATTTTTGATAAAGACCTTTCTCCTCCGGGGCATAAAAAAATTGAGGAGTATGCGTTAGCAACTCCGGCTTGTGCAAAAGAGTGCAAGGGCCGCCACCCCGTGCAGTATTATATTTCAAAATTAAGAATAAGCAACCGCGCAATGAACAGCAAAAAATATTTGGAGGCGAAGAAGAATGTATCCTGAACAAAACTCGCAGGAAGCAATGTTCCTTAAGAAGCATTTCGCTTCATTTTACTCAAAAAACAAAATAACCTCGGTCCCTGAAGTGAATCATAGGGAATTTGGGTTTGGTTTGTTTAAGAAAAAGATTGCGAATAGGAACATGTCTTTTTCTTCCGAGGGTGAAATGAATTCTTTTTTGCGTGAAGCTTCCCCTCTTTTCTTTTCCTACTCAAACGCGTATTATAATTTTCCTGCGCGTACCCCAACAATTGCAAAAGGGTTGATTGGTGCAGATATTATTTATGAGTTTGATGCGGATGAGTTGGGGTTAGAGGTTGAGGAAATTAATGGTGTGCAGTGGTTTATGTCAAATCATTTAGAAGAAGCCAAGAAACAAGTTTTTCGTTTGGTTGATTTTATTGAGAATGATTTTGGTTTCCCCGCTAGTGAATTAAAGATTAATTTCTCCGGAAAAGCCGGGTATCATGTTCATCTCCGCGCGGATAATATTAAGCACCTAAACAAACAGGCGCGTATTGAACTTGTTGATTATCTTACCGGGCATAATTTGGATTTTGAGAAACTTGGTTTTGATTTTGCAAAACATTATGCTCCGCTGCAGAAGAACTCCAAGGGCTTGTGGCAGAGGCGCTTAATGTCTGGAATGAAAACTTATTTTGAGAATGATTCAAAACTAATTGCAAAAACTTGCGGCGCTCCGCAAAAAAAACTTGCTCTTCTCACCGCTGATAAGAAAAAATTATTTGATTCATTTGACAAGGGTCTTCTTTTGCGCTTGGATGGAAAAAAGAGTTCTGACTTCTGGAAAAATGTATTGTTTGAAGTACTAAAAGTACAGCGTTCCCCGATTGATAGGCAGACAAGCATTGATTTAAGTAAGATTATTCGCGTACCCGAAACACTGCATGGGGATACGGGCATGATAGCAAAAACTATTCCGCTTGAAAAGTTAAAGGATTTTAATCCGTTTGTTGATGCGGTTGTTTTTGATGAAAAATTCTCTGGCGAGCGTGTTAAGGTTCATATCACAAAAACCCCCAAATTCACTCTTCTTGGTAAAGAATTTGGTCCATTTGAAGAGACAGATGAAGTATTGCCGCTTTATTGCGCCATCTTCTTAATTGGAAAAGGCAGCGCGGTGCTAAAGCAATAGCCACTATTAAGTTTTGCTTATTGTTGTTTTTTCTTTTGGTTTAAGGGCGAAGTTTTTAAGTAGTTCGTTTAGGATTATTTTTGGGTTAGTGGGGTTATGCGGATTGATTATGATGAGCTTAGGCGTATTCACCGCCTTGAGAAGAATACTTCTAAGTTAGTTGAGGTTGAAGAGGATTTTATTGATTCCCTTGAGGATTTTGTTTCTGTTGAGAAGAAAAAATATTTGGCTTCATTAAAAGAATTCTCTGCCTCTGATGCGCGCGAGTTCACTAATCTTAAGCGCGTGATTGAGGAAATCTTTTTGATGCGCGAAAAAAAACTTTTGAACAAAGCACTTATTTCTTCGCACACAAAAGAGGTTGATGCCGAGATGATGGCGCACCAAGAGAAAGAGACTTTTAAAAAACTCCTCAAGAATTTGGAGGAGCATTACTCAATTTACGAATCGCTTTTCGGGGAGAAGGAGAAGCGCGAGAGTGAGGCTGTTCGTGTATCAATAACAAAAGATGTTCCAACTTTTGTCGGAACGGATATGAAAGAATATGGTCCCTTCTCAGTAGGACAGATAGTAGAGCTCCCCTCAAAAGTTGCGCGCTTATTTATTACAAGAAAGATTGCGGAAGAGAAGTGAAGTCTAATTTAGTTTCTTTTTTGGTTCTCAAATTATTGTCATTTTTTCTTTTGAGCCACTTTTTTAAGGCTTTGTTTGGAGTACTTAATTATTGATTATCATGGATTACCCGGCTAGAGATGATTTTGTTGTTGTGAAGGTTTCACAGATACTTGATTATGGTGCGTTTGTTGATTTGCTCGAATATAAAAATGCCCGCGGGTTTGTGCATATCTCTAATGTTTCAAGTTCTTGGGTAAAGAATATCAGAAATTTTGTAAAAATTAATCAGGTTCGCGTTGCAAAGGTATTGAATGTTGATGAAGTTAAGCGCCAAATTGACCTCTCGTTTGCCGGAGTAAATCCGATGAGGGAGAGAACAGTTCTCTCGCAGTTTAAGCAGATTAACCGTGAAGAAAAATTAATTGAGGTTCTTGCGAAGCAGACGGGTAAACCATTTAATGAGGTTTGGGCTGCGGTAGCAGAGCCCCTTATGCAGGAGAAGGGCTCGCTTTCTGATGTATTTGAAAAAATTGCTTTGGGTTATGATCCTTCAAAGGAACTTGCAAAGGAATGGATTGGTCCCGTAAAAGAGATGATTGAGAAGAATATTGTTGTATCAAAAAAAGAGCTTACTGGCTTATTGAAAGTAAAGTCACTCTCTGCTGACGGGCTTTCGCAGGTAAAAGAGGTTATTGGTTCCGCAGAGGCAGTTAAGGGGTGCGGGATAACTTATGCGGGCGGGGGCTCTTATAATGTTGCTTGTTCTGGGCTGACTTTTAAGGAAGCGGATAAGATTCTTTCCTCTTCAATGAGTGCTGCTGAAGCAAAAGCAAAGAAGCTTGGCGCATCATTTGAGTTTAAGCGTATTGAGAAAAAGTAATTTCCCTCTGATTTTTGCGCTTTTTCTTTTATTGGGTTTCTCAAAACTTTAGCAGAGCTTTTTATTCCTTTTTATTTAAAACATTGCTATGCCTACAAAGATTCTTGTTTTAAAAAAGCTTACGCTTAAGGATGCTGTTCTTGTTGTCGGCTTGCCCGGCATTGGGTTAGTCGGAAAAATTGCTGTTGATTATATGCTTAAGCAGTTTAAGGCTGAGAGGGTGGCTGAAGTGCTCTCGGATTCTTTTCCTCCGAGTGTTCACACAAAGGACTCAAAGATTTCTTTGATAAAGGATGATATTTTTCACTTAAATTATAAGGGGAAAGATTTTCTTTTCCTTGCGGGGCCAGTACAGCCAGCACTTGACTTTAAGATAAGTTCTTCTCATGAACACTACGAGTTCTCCGAGACACTTGTTGGTTTCTTTAAATCAATTGGAGTAAACGAGATAGTTACTCTTGCCGGAATAAATGTCGGGGATAATAGGTTGAACAAAAAACCAGAGGTTATTGTTGCGGCTATTGATGATGATTCGCTGCAAACTTGGAAGAAACTTGGGGCAAAGGAAGATAAGAAGGAAGGACTAATTTCCGGGGCGGCTGGGTTACTTGTCGGCGTGGGGCGCTTGCACGGGATGAAGGGCGCTTGCTTAATGGGAGAAACAAATCCGCAATTAGTTTACGGGGACCACGGCAGCGCAAAACAAATAATTGAGCTTCTCTCAAAGCGTTTCGGCTTTGGAACAAAAATGAAGAGTATTGAGAAAGAGGCAAAGAATATTGAGAAAGCATTTAAGGAACTCACAACTCACCTTGAGCCGACAGCGGAAGAAGAGAAGAACGAGAACGGGTTAAGTTACGTAAGGTAAATAAAGGGGTTTTTGATGAAAGTCCTTTTTTGGTTTTGTAAAAACTTAAAGATTTCTAACCCCCACACATCTTCTAAATCTAAAATTAACGATTCTTCTTTTGATTTGATTGATGAAAAAGATGTTTTGGTTCCATGGATTACTATTGAATCAAAAAGTGATGGTAGTGTTGAACGGTTTTTGCAAGTACTCTCTGATTTGAATTTAATGTCTTCACATTTCAAAACAAAAAATGTTGTGGTTGTTCCTTTTGCCCATCTTTCTTCCCAAATCGCCGAGCAGAAAACAAGTTTTGAGATTATTGGTGAGTTTTGTTCTTTCTTAAAAGAAAAAGGTTTTGTGGTAAAGCGCGCGAATTTTGGCAGTCATAAGGATTTGGAATTCTCTTCTCCCGCGGATGAGTTCCAAGTATTCTTTAGGCAATACCCGAAGCCGGACTTTAAATAAATTGAGCCGTGCAGTGTCAAAAATTCATCATGCTTGTTTGTTTTTTCTTCTCTTTTTTCTCATTAAGAATTAATTTTAGTTTTGCAAGGTCCTCAAGGCCCTTCCTTCCGTTGCGTAAGTGGTATGCGGGGTGGTAGAGAAAGTGCATTCTCTTACCCAGGTGTTCTCGTGTTTCTCCTACGCGCATCGCTTCAAGCCCGAATGCTCTTGCAGCGCTTTTTCCAAGCAGAACAATTAGTTCCGGATTTATTGCATTAATCATTTTCATTGTGAGTGGCAAAAAATAATCTATTTCTTGTTGTGTTGGCGGGCGGATTTTCTTCTCTTCGCTTAACGGGATTATTGGAACAACATTCATTATTGCGTAATTATTTTTTTCTATCCCAAGTTCCTTAACCCATTCCTCAAGCAGTGCCCCGCTTCTCCCGACAAATGGTTTTCCTTTTTCATTCTCGCTAAATCCCGGCGCTTCTCCGATGAAAAGTATTTTTGCGCTCTCTTCTCCTCTGCCAAAAACAATGTGCCCATTAGTATCAAGTACATTTTTGTAGAGTGCGTGCGCTTTTGCGTGCGAGATTAGTTCCTCGCGCACCGATTTTAGTTTTGTGCTTTCATTTAGTTCCATGATTTATTCCTTCTAAAAAGAATTAAAGAATGTTTGCTGTGGCTGCTTAGAGTGATGCATTTATTACACAAGTAATCCAAAGAATTTGAGTAAGAGCATTGCCCCGATTCCTGCGGGTCCGAAGAGTACTGAGATTACAAAGCTTGGTATAAGCGGGAGCTGTACATGAAAAATGTAGATGCTCACAAACCAAATGATTCCCCCAAGTATGCTGTTAGTGATAATTTTTTTTAGAAAGAAGAATAAGAATATTGTTACTGCGATTAGCACAATTCCGATTATTAGTATTGTCGGGTTGCCGATAAGGCTTAGTCCTATGTTAGTTGCCTCTGCCACGGGCTGGTTAAAGTTTATCCCTTTAGCAAAATCGCTGAATATGTCCAATAGTACCTGTGCCATGCATATTTATGGCTTTTTAGTTTTTTTAAATCCTTTGCTCCCAAAAACAGGTTTTTAAATTGAAGAGTGCGTGTTTATTTCTGTGGTAGGATGCCTGGTTTTTCTGATGAACAAAAGAAGATTGCGCTTTTATTGCTTTCAGAGCCAAAGACAGAGGAGGAGCTTCACAAACAGCTTAATCTTCCTTATGATAAATTAGGAATTGAATTAAAGCAGATGCTTAAACTTAATCTCGTTCTAAAAGAAGGTTATCCCACTAAGTACAGATTAAGGCAGGATATTATTGATGAGCTTGCGAAGCGCAAAAAGATTTCAGAAGAAGATTCTTTTAAAATAAAGATTCGCGCGATGATTGAATTAAAGGCGGTTGAAGAAACTCTACTTAAGAAGCACCTCGATAAAATTGGAGAGGCATTAAAGAAAGAAGAGAAATTTACTATTTATGGGTTAACTAATGCGCCGATTATTGAAGAGGACGAAATGTATTCTTCCTTTGTTGAGGTTACTCTTACTGTAAAAGATTTTCCTGCGCTAATAATGTTCCTTTTCTATTATGGTCCTACTTCGGTAGAGGTAATTAAGCCATCAAAAATAGAGTTCTCCCAGTATGAGTTCCAGGAAGGGCTTGTTTCTCTCTCAGACATTTTCCAAAAGTACGCTGAGTACTTCTCAAAGAAGATGACTAAGGCAGAAGTGGATAAGTTCTATAAGGAAATATACTCCTAAATACTCTCTTGAAGCAGTTTTGTCTGCTGGACAGTTCTCCTTCTCTACTATTATTACTTATTATAATTAAATATAATCATTTTTATAATTAAATATATTGAAGAGTCGGCTTAGGACTCGCAAAAACGCTTTTATTTATTTAGTTTTGAGTATGGTACAATCCTAAACCAACTTTTTTTCGTCACTGACAATCAACGAATAGATTTCCTTAGCAAATTCTAAAACGCTAAACTCAATTATTTTCATTACAAACCCTATTTTTTTGTCAAAAAAACCTATTTTCCGTCAATATGCTGTCCAATCAAAAAACCACCCGCCCTTAGTCAATTGACGTAGTGGTTTTCCCCTATTAGCGTATTTTCCCCCTTGATGGGGGGTTTTGACGTAAAGCCCTTCGTTTCGCCAAGAGAAACCTTTTAAAGGCAAAGACGCAATTAGTAGTCATGCCTTATAGCTTTGCCTAGCCGCATTGTCAGCGGCGTAGCTAAGCAAAAAGGAATTATTTTTCGTTATGAGGTGAAAAACGAATGAAAGGACTGAACATAAAAAAAATAGCTGCATTAGGATTAGGCGCAGCTTTGGTTGGTTCAGCTCTAGCACCAGCTGTAATGGCAGGGGCTTTTGAGAATCTATCAACCAAGTTAACACAAAAAAGCTTGATCATAGATGCAACTACAGGTGCACCAGTTGTCGACATCGTTGTTGGTACAATCGGACAGCCTGCAGATGTAATCTGGGCAGGTAACATCGCTGCTAAAGTAGCACAAATGGCTACAATACCAGTGGCTGGCTCAGGATCAAAACTAGTTGATATAACTGTTGGCGGAACAAGCACAACATCAGGCGCAGGCGAAACTACTGAAGCATATGCTGACTTTGCTACAACAGAAGGCAAACTAAGCGGTATGACAGTAACAAACACACAGATGCCTAGCTTGATAAATAACCCATCAGCTAAAGTTAAGTGGGATTCAACAACCTACACAACTACTTCGGTAAGCGAAGACTTAAACGCTGTAGCGGACGTTGACTTCCAAGGAGAAAAATCTTCTTCTAAGTACGCTGTTGGCGAATTATTCGCTTCAATAGAAAAAGCTAAAATTTTCTACAACGTTAACTTAGGTGTAGGAATAGACCTCAGCGCTGATAAGACTCAGATTGACGGCAACTCATACTTCGATGTAGCTATCCCATTCTTGGGTAAGACATACAAGCTTGATGAGATTGACGCATCAGAGAACAGAATCATAATGTACGCTGATACTACTCCAACAGAATTAATGGTTGGACAGTCAATAACTGTTACTCCTGCTACAGCATATGCTGGTAAGGCAATGGTAATAGATTTGGTTGACTTAGTACAAACAGGATCAGGTACAACAAGCAACTCCTACGAAGCTAAGTGGGCTCTAAAGATTGATGGTGTAATTAAGAAGTACGTGCAAAAAGCACCTGCAACTACTTACAACCTAAAGGATGAGTTCGGCTCAAGTTACTTTGGAGATAATGTGTACGTAACAGCTGCAGGATTAAACCTATCAGCTAACAAATACACTGCAACAGTAAGACTTGGTTCAGACAGACTTGAACTAAGAAGCGGTTATGGATTCCCATACACTGGCGATAGCACTGTTGATTCAAAGCAGCCTTGGGAAGTTGTATTCCAGAAGACTGGAAACCAGTTAGTGAAAATCAGCTTGAAGAATCAGTGGAAATATGACAAGACTACTGGATCAGAAAGCGATACTTCAAAATACATTTTGAAGGTTGGTCAAGAAGTAAAATTGCCAAATGATTTCGCTACTGTTAAGTTCGCTGGATTCCAGACAAAGCCAACAACAGAAGTATTAGTTGGTGACATCTCGGATATTGACGGCGGCGGAATACAGTACATAGACCTTAAAGGTACAACTGTTAAAGTTCCATTCTACAAACAGTTTGATTTGGACTTAAACACACCAAGAGTAGCAACAGTATCTGGCCAAGATTATACATTTTGGATAGACACTAAGGCTGACTCGAATAAAATCCTTTACTATATAAAGGGAGATTATTCTTCAGCAGTTGATCACACAACAGCTACATGGACAGACACAAATCTGTTCAGCTACAATAGCGTTACTGATGTAGACGGCGCTCTTGTACCAATAAGCCTTGACCTAGGCGCAAAAGACGCTAGCGGCTCAGTTGACTATATCACCTACTACTTAGTAGCTGATGCATCAACAGAGATGGCAGGACTTGTTTTAGCTCCACAGACATTCAATCTGTACAATAAAGCTAAGAGTGCAACATATCCAAAATTAGAGTTCATAGACACAAACACAGCTTATACACAGAAGTTGTATTACTACCCAAACACTGTTGATTTCATAAACGAATTAATCAACAACGCAGGTAGCGGATACAGCTCAAGCAAGTATATGTCGGCTAATGTCAGATACACTGATAACAACTCTGTTGCAGGCAACTTCGTTGACTTGCACGTAAGAACTGGCGACACAGCAACTGTTTGGGACTACGAGTCTTTGAAGAACGAAACAAGCGCAACAATTGGCGGACCAGCAATAGACGCTAACTACTTCGCTTGGACACACGCAATCAGAGACGGAGCAGATTACTTCAAGGAAGCATACACTCAGGATGGTACATTCGTTGTTTCAGACAATGTAAAGTACACACTAACTGTTCCTGAAGAGCAGAGACTTGTTGAAGTATACCTAGGCGGAACTGGAACAAGCACAACTACAACTGGTGGAAGTAAATACACTGGCGTTGCTGTTGGAGAAACCAAGGGCAATGTAACTGTTGACGCTATAAGCGGCGCTACAACAGGTGTTGCAGTAACAAAGGTTTCAAACATAGTGAAAGCTGACTCAGAATTCATCAGCGGCAAGGCAATACTTGTTGGTGGATGGATGGCTAACACTAAGGTTGCAAAATCTTTGATGGTTGATGCACAGACTCTAGAAGCTAGACTAACAAGCAGCGGAGACTACGTTTCAGCTGTTCTTGACAACGGCAGCATAGTTGTTGCTGGTTGGACTGCTAGCGATACAGGAGTTGCAGCACAAACATTAATCGCAGCTCTTGACAAGCTAATGTAAATAGTTTAATTACAAAAGAGAGGGGGATTAATTTCCCCTTTTCTTTTTCTATTTTTTTTAATCCAAACTTTTTACTTCAGTTAAGGCTTGACGCATAATCTTTTTGCTTAGGTTATGGCTAGACAATAATCTTTTTACTTTGGTTAAGGTTAGGTGCATCAAAATTCCTATCAAGGCTTTTTGGCTTAGGTTATCTATTCATTTGAGTAGTTCTCTTTCTTTTCGGTTTTTTCCAAGCCATATGCCTTTGTTTTTATTCTTTTTGCACCCATTTTTTTGCATGACAACAGCTCATGACCCAAAAGAGACAAGGCGCGTTATAGGTAAAGGAGTTATCCAGCCGGGTTCTCTTGCAGAGAAAGGGGTTGAGTACGCAAAAGCTAGTGGTGCAGGCAGAAAACAGCGTGAAGCCGGATTTAAAAAGAAGATACTTTTTTTAGGGGCAATAGCGGTGTTTTTGATTATTGTTGCGTGGGTTTTTATTGTTTTTTTGCCTAACCAGTACCGTTTTTCCTTCACGGTTGATGATGTGCCTTATTACTCAAATGATTATACTCCTACTGAGTTCTTCAATATTGTGAAGGACTCTAATAGTTTTGTGGTTTCAATTGCATTGCTTGACGGGAATACTGACCCCTGGGCGGTTAATTCAATGAATCTTTGGATTGTTGCACTTAATTCTAACAGCAAGAAAACAGTTGTTGTTACAAGGACGGTTGATGTGTTTGGGGACATAAAATCTTGTCTTACTAATGATGGTAACCTTATGCAGAGTCGGGAGATTTCAAAAGACGCGTGTCTCGCTATTTTAAATGACCCTTCTCCAACTAAAATAAATTTGCATAATGGGGGCGATAATAAGGTTATTCTTTATCCAAACCGCGCGGATATTTTTGCCCAGAGCGGGAGACTAAACTCCACTTTGAATTACCTTGTAATAAAAAATATTTTTACAAATTTTGACACTACTCTCTCAATAATTAATGAGAAGATAAATGCGGTTAATCCTTCTAAGTAAAGAAGTTCTTCTAATTTTGCAGAATTGTTGCGGGGTTCTTCACTTTTCACCGACCCAAAAGCCTTTTATCCTCTTTTTGTCTGGTTTTTCTAAATGTCTGCAATAATGACTCTTCATGTACGCGACCGCGCTTTATTGTTGTTCTTCCTTGGGGCGCTTCTTTTTGCTGTTCTTGCCGCAAGTTTCTCCTGGCCGCCAATTTATTTGATAGTCGCATTTAATGCGTTATTCCTCTTCAACCTTTTTCTATACTTTATGTTATACCTTAACAAAAAGGATTTCGGTTTGGCGCGCACACCAAAAAAATATTTGCCTCTCGCGGTTGTTGTTCCTGTGTATAATTCCATGAATACGATTACAAAGTGCATCGAGTCAATTAAGGCAATGAGTTATCCAATTAAGTTTAGGATAATTGTTGTTGATGACTGCAGTACTGATGGTACGCGCGAAGTATTGGAGAAAATGAGCGGGATTGAACTAATTAAGCATGAAAAGAATTCCGGGAAAGCGGTTGCGCTTAGCACGGGAATAAAAAAAGCAAAGGAGAGTTTTATTGCGCTTATTGATTCTGATTCATATCCTGAGAAAGAAGCCCTGCAAAAAATGATGGGGTACTTGGATGATAAATCAACCGCAGCAGTTACCTGTCTTGTTCTGCCCGACAAGAAAAAATCACTTCTTCAAAAGATACAATTTGTGGAATACCTTTCCGGGTTTGGCCTTAACAATACTTTACTCTCCTCAATTGGCTCAAGTTATGTTGTTCCGGGTCCGCTCACAATTTTTAAGCGCGAGGTTTTTGATGTAGTGGGGAATTTTGAGGCGGGCAACCTTGCGGAGGATATGGAATTTGGTTTGCGTATGAAAAAACACGGAATGAAGATTGCAAATTGCTATGAGGCGCTTGTTTTGACGGATATTCCTTCAACGATAAAGAATTTGTTTATTCAGCGTGATAGGTGGTATCGCGGTGCAGCCTCTAATTTTATCAGGCACAAAAGTCTTCTGTTTAATAAAAAGAATCCTGATTTTGGTTTCTTTATGATGCCCTTTCTTTTTTTTACGCAGGTGCTGATAATTGCTGTGCTGATAAGGCTTGTAATTTTTTTTATAAAAGATTCTTTTTTATCATTAAATATTGCCGCGGTATATCTTTCTCTTGGGGGTTCTGTTTCAATGAGTTTCGCTCAGTCCTCACTTCCAGCCTCAATGCTTTTTTTTATAATAACTTATATTTGCCTGGCGTGGTATTTTTGGCTTTGTTTTAGGACAGTTAAGTACAAGTTAAAACTTGGCGATGTTGTTCCGCTTTTAATACTTATTTTTATATACCCTTATTTTATTAGTGTTGTTTATGCACAGGGATATTTTAAGGAGATTATTGGGGTGAAAGCAAAATGGCGAAGAGTGTCTACTTAACTGCATTAATTGCGACAATCGCGGTGATTGTTGTGGTGTTTTTCATGGTTTCTGTTGCCGATGAAATGAAGGCGCGCCAATTTAACAGCGAGATTAACCAATTTGTTCTTGAGAATGAACTCCAATCCTCCTTCGCGGATTTTGACTTAAACAATAAGGAAGTGTATTGTACGGTTGTTCAGCAGGGAATAATAAATCTTTCAAAGAATGCGAGTATTCTTGAGAGGCAGCTCTTAACATTTAAGGATAATTCTTTTAACACCACTGAGTTTTATTCGGTGAAGAGAAATTATCTGCTCACAAATATGGTATTGTATAGAAATTTTTTAAAAGCAAGGGAGTACTGTGATTTTAACACAAAACCGGTTTTGTTTTTTTATGCGGAGGATAAATCCTGCGAGGAAAAGTGCGGGGTAATTGGAGCGCAGTTGTTTAATTTGAGGGATTGTAATTCTTTTCGCCCGTTTAATTTCCCATATAATTGGCCCTCCTATGAATTCACAAAAATCCTTGAGGTAAAGTACGGGGTAAAAGAAGCGGGGACGCTTGTTGTGGACAATAATACAATAACTTCTTTGCTTTCAAGCACGGAGTTGGCTATGCTGCTTGGTTGTAATTGATTGGTTGGTTTTTCATGGGGCATTTAAAAAAGAGCAGTATTTTATCCGTACGATTCATTTTTAGAAAAATAATTGAGTTTAAGTGGCTGGTATTCTCTTTTGTGCTGTTTGCTTTTTTGCAGGCCCTTCAGATAGCCTTTATTCAATGGGATAAGGTTGCATATATTTTTGGCGGTAAATGGTTTTGCGGACAGCAAATGTACTTTGAGTTTATTCGCCCCCCTCTTCCTTCTTTTCTTAATTGTGTCTTTGGGGCGCAGGACTATTCAATGATTCTAACAACTATTTTTGCCTGTGTTGTTTATTTTGCGGCGGTTCTAATTATTTACACAAAGAATAAGTCCGCCTTTGACCAAAAAGTATTGGCATTATTTGCATTCCTCTTCCCTACAATTCTCTTCGTTTTTAATTTTGGCTCGGATATGCTTGCGGTTGCCTTTATTCTTCTCGCATTTGCGGTGCATTCGCCTTCAAAGAAGGGAATTGCTTTTGCACTTGCCTCGCTCTCAAGGTACAATTTTTTGATTTTTGGAATTATCCTTTTTTGGGGTGAGAGAAAGAAGCCGAAGAATCTCTTAATTATGGGTGCCCTTTTGGTTTTGTTTTGGGTTCCTTGGATGATTTTTAATTATCTTTACACAGGAAATCCTTTTTTTAGTATTATTGAGAGCACTTACTTAAATGTGCTTAATAAGGGTGCGCCGCAGCCGTTTCTTATTGAACAAATATTTGTAATTGTGTTGTTTGTTTTATCTCTCTTTTTGACAAAAATAAAAGACTCTCTGTTTGACCAAAAATCCCAGGCGGGGATTATTGCAGCGGTAATGTTTATTTTCTCAGCGGTTAAAGAAACCCGTTTCTTGGGGTTGCTTACTCCAATGCTTGCATTTAATGCCGCGAAAGCATCCGCGAAAAGCAGGCGTACAAAAATATTTTTTATGGCTGTTGCGTTTCTCTCACTGCTCGCTGTTTTTGTGTATTTTTTTCATGCGCCTTATTTTGTGCGTTCTATTTCAATTCCCCAGGATTCTTTCATTAAAGATTGCAGAGTAGCAAGTGATAACTGGGTTTTCTTTTATGATAAAGGAATTGTTGCAGAGTATCCCCCAAATCCTAATTCGTGGAGTGCATTTGTGTCGGGCGGCGGAAGTATTGTTCTTTATAATTATCAAGGAAAAGATTTCAACGGCTTTGATGTTATTAATCGCGGAGAATATGTAATACTAAAGTCGTCTTCGTGTGCGCCGCAGCCAAAGAGTTATATTTCCGGTCCGCTTAGGGATAGTGTGCTTAAGTGGCTGCGCGATACTAACTCAAAAATTTATGATTATTCTGATTGGGTGAATTAGGGTTTTGTAAATTTCTTTAAGCTAGTTAATAGAACTATTTCTTTCATGCCCGCTTTGTTTTTATGCCATTAATTTGAATATGAAATATTTGCTGAGAAGATAATTATAAACAAAGGCAATAAGGATTCCAATTATTTTTGCAATTAATGGTATTGTTTGGGTCATTTCAACAAGCAGTATTACCGCACTAGTATTGATTATTATTCCGCCGATTGTTATTATTGCAAATACTCCAAATTGTTTTCTTCTTGGGCGGTATTTGTTATTAAAAGCGATTTTTCTTTTTGCAATATATCCTACTATTGTTGCGATTAGAAATGAAACCACTGCCGCAATAATATAATTCATAGAGAGTATTGTTGACATTATAAAGAATGTTCCAATTTCTGTGAGTCCTGAAATAAGGCTTGATATAATGTATCTGACGATTTCTTTTGAGCTTGCCTTTGCGATTAGTGAATTTGCGGTGTTAGAATAGTCTTTTCCCATAGTGATTCCTTTATTTGTTGATTTGCTTTTACTTCTAATAGTATTGATTTGTTTATTAAAATATCTCTTCCTTTAGCAGTTCTCTTAGCACAGTTGTTGCATAATTTCCTTTTGTGAGGAAGAATGAAATCACAAGCGCTTTTTTTCCTTCATTAAACTCATCCGCTTTGATTCCCTCAAGTTTGAAGTTCTCGGCGCGTAAAACAATTTCTTTTCTTTCTCCCTTGCTTGAGAGTTCGCTTAGTTTATTTGTTTTAAAATTCTCAAAAGCCAATTCCTCTTGTGCCATTATCCCGCGCTCAAGTTCTCCTGCTTCTCCTTCTGCATAAACACTCTCAAATCCAGGGAGTATTATTGCGGGAGCCCCGTTAATAAGCAAATCTCCATCAATTTTGCCAAGTGCCCCCCCGCCATATTTTTCAATTCTCTTCGCAAGTATTTTATTGAAGATATCGCTTTGTACTGCGTGGGTGAATAAGTACCTCATTTTTTCAGGGAGCTCACAAAATGCCCCTGCAAAATCATTCGGGAATTTTACTAAGTGGTTGAGCATTGCTTTTTCTGCTCTCGCATCCATCGGGAATTCTTTTAACGCTTTTTTATAATCCTTTGTTTTTGCAAGATTTATTCTCGCTTGTTTTAGTTCTTCTTTCTCTTCTTCATAAGTCTCCGTGAGATATAGCATTATTGCTTCTTCAAATTTTCCAAGTAATAAGAGTTTTCCTACTCTGTGTGTGATTTGTCTTTTTCCCCCGAATCTTTGATTTCCATAATAATTTGGCAATCCTGTTTGGGCTTGTTTTGCAAATTCGCTAACAATGCCGCGAATTTCTTCTTCGCTTTGGGCAATGTCCCTTATTGTTATTGTGAATTGGTTTCCAGATAGTTCTCCAAGCTCTACCCGCTTATTGCTCCAAACTGGGTTTCTTAGTTCAATTCCCTTTACTCCAAATCTCTCAACAAGTTCTGGGTTCGGCATGTAAATACTTATTCTTTGGCAGCTTATTGCGCGTTTGTCTTTTAGCCCGGCGTACCCTATTCTTTTTTTGCTTACATTAAGTCCGCGTGAGATTATTGCCATTGCCGCGGAGGTATCAGTATTAATTTTTTCCATGTCAAGGAGCAGGTGCTCTTCATCCTTTCTCTCTAAAACTTTTATTTCGCGTTCTTCTCTTTCTTCCCACGTTTTGTTAAATCTCTGCGCCTTGCACACATATCCGTCAGTAAGTACTTCTTCTACAATAAAATCAGCGTATCTTTGCTTTACCCTTCCCTTAAGTGTGGGGGTTGTTGTTAAGTATTCATTCATATTAACCATCAAGATTTATCCTTGAAAATATTAAACATTAAAACCTTGGAATTTATTTTTAAATTTTGTATCTAAGTAACGCCGCTATTCCGCCAAACCCTGAGAAGAAGTTTTGTCCTTCATTTGTTTCTGTGCTTATTACTCTCACCTGTGCTCCGCATTCTTTTGCTTTATCAATCATATAATCAAGATAACTTATTTCTTCAAGTGTTTCCACTCTGCTCTCGCATTTTGTGCAGCGCATTTTGTTTTCCTCAAATGTTTCCGGCTCCTTTACTATTTCTATCTCCGAGTTCTCGCAGTGTTCGCAGAATTTACGAAAAACTATCCATGGGATATCTTCCGAGATTATTAGTACATTTACTCTTTTTTCCTCAATCGCTTTTTCTACTTCTGCCTGCCCGTAAGTGGCAAGCCCGTCGCGTGCAACTTCTCCAAGGAACTTATCAAGTATCTGCCTTTCTTTCACAAGTTCCGAGTCCTTTAGTAAGTCCTGGCTTTTTTGGACTAGTTCTCTTACTCCGCCTTCATCAGTGTAAGCAGTATCAATTATCCCCATCACTCTCTTTTCAAGTTCGTGGTGTAACACTTTTTTTTCCATGAAATAGTTTTTTGTTAGTCCGGGCCCGCCGATTAGCACTCCTTTTATTCTTGGGATATATGGCTCAAAATATGAATTGAATTTCTCCGCGGATTTTCTAAAAAAATCCTGCATTGCTTCTTCCCTTAATCTTTCAAATCTTTGTGAGGATTGTCCCCCGGCCCTTGATTTTCCGGGCACCATTGATGTAAAGTGTCCCAGGATTTCATATTTTTTGCCCACGAGCTGCGCAATTGTTGCTTCGTTTTTATCAATTGTCATTATCGCGTAGAAATCATTTGGTGCCATCATTTCTTTTAAGTGGTCAATGTGAAATGCCGAGTCGCACCAGTATAATTTTACTTTTAGCGGCCTTACTGGAGTAATTGTAAATAATCTAATATCGCTTCTTCCCTCTGATTCGGAAACATTTCCCGCAAATACTACGAGTCCGTTTGCCGGTAATTTAAAATTAATATTTTTTAAAAACCCAATTATTTTTCGCAATGCTCCTTGAACATTTTTTCTTGTTGAGGGGGATTTTATGTTCCCGCTTTGGTTTATTTCTTCGCTAAGAGTATTCATTACGGTACTTCTATCAGTTCCGGGCGGGATGTATTGTGTGATGAGTTCTGTGTGTCTTCCCTTAAACCCCTCAAGCATTTTGAGTTTCTTTTTGAATACCGCCATATCCGCTTCGCTAACCTCTTCAAGTACATGATGCGGTGCGCTTGTATTTGCCATATTAATCATCTTTTCTTGTTTGTTTCATTCCTCAAGGAGTAAGGTATTTAAACTCCCTAAAGTATATATCTTCGGTTTAGTTATCTTTAAAAGCCTTGGATTTTGTTATAAATTACGCTGGTGATTGGATGTTTGATTTGTTTGAGAAATTTGACGGCTCCCCAAAAACCGAGGAATCTTCTTCCCAAACCCAAAATGACCCCTATGCTTCGCTTGGGCCAAATTCAACTCCCTCATATTCTTCTTCCTCCGCTTATTCTTCATCAAAAAAGACTTTTGTTCTTAGCGTGGGCGGGAGTGTTTTTTTTAATGAGAAGCTCCGCGCGCCTGAGATTGCAAAGTTTTGCGAGGTGTTAAATGAATTCATCCGCGAGGGCTACCAATTTGTTATTGTTGTTGGCGGGGGGCGAGTAGCAAGAGTGTATCAGGCGGGAGCAAAGGCTCTTGGCGCAAATAATTTTGAGCTTGATGAAGTGGGAATTGCAATTACCCGCGCAAACGCATTATTTTTCACATATGGTATTGAGAATGCTTGGAAGGGGGTGCTTAGCGACCCAAAGGAAGCAGAGAGAGTATTGCTTTTGAATAAGACTCCCGTGTTTGGAGGAACTACTCCAGGCCAGACTACGGATGCCGTTGGTGCAAGTATTGCGGAATTATTGGGCGCGGATTTTATTAATTTGAGTAATGTTGACGGGATTTATTCCGCTGACCCCGCAAAGGAGCCTAATGCTAAATTGTATAAGGAATTAACTCATACAAAAATGGTTTCGCTTCTAAAGGCGCAGGCCTCAAAGCCCGGCGGGCACTCTTTTGTTGATGCGCATGCCGCAGCAATTCTTGACAGAAGCAAAATAAGGGGTTTTTTTATTAGCGGCACGGATGTTGAGAATTTTAAGAGTGTTGTGAGGGGAAGCCCTGATTTTAAGGGAACGCTACTACAAACCCTCTCCGCGGAAGAGCGGATGAATGATGAAGAGAAAGAATAAATTTATTAGAGTGATTTGTGCATCGGGATGTGCCGAATTCCTGCTTCCATAAATTCTTTTCCAGTTGCCTCGTAACCCATTTTTTCATAAAACTCTTTTGCATGAAGCTGTGCGTGAGTTATTACTTTATTATATCCCATTTCTTTTGTTTTTTTCTCAAACGCTTTAATTAGTTCTTTGGCGATTCCTTTTCCGCGGTTCTCTTGTGTAACAGCGAGTCGTTGCAGCTTTATATTTTTCCCAGATTTTACCATTCGGATGGTTCCAGCGGGCGTGTTGTTAATAAAAGCCAAAAAGTGAACGGCAGTAGTGTCTTTTAAGTCTCTTTCAATCTCAAAGGGCACATGTTGCTCGTCAATAAAAACTTTTTTTCTTATTGCAAAGCATGCCTCAATTTCACCGTGTGTTTTGCATTCTTTTATGATAATCATTTTATCACTCAATAAATAAGTTCAAGTTTATAATTTTCATAACTCTTTTTCCCAAGCAAGTACTCCACTTCGGGATAATTTATGATGGGCTTTTTGTACTGCAAATAATCATCAATGCTAATTCTTGGGCATGCAGTGTTAATGAATGCTTCCGCATTTATCCCAAGTAGTGCAGTATCTGAAATAAAATCCATTGTGTAGATTCTTGCGCTCTTCCCTTTCTTCTCAAGTTCTTTTTTTATTTGCTCTGCAGTATCCATTCTGTTTTGCCCTTCTTTTGTTGAAACTAGTATTGCGTAGCTCTTTGCTTCTTTTGCTCTCTCTATGAGCAGTATTCTTCTCTTAAGAAAATTATTTTTCTCTTCTTCAAGTGTTCTTGCCGATAATTCAAGAGGGTTTGCGATTATTACTTTTTTTCCTGTCGCAAAGTGTATTCCAAGCGGGTGGAATAATCCGTCCCCAAAATAGATTATTGTATTCGCTTTTGTCTGTGCGCTTGAGTAATTGCATCCAAGCACCTGCCCGTTCTCTGTTCGTTTTCCTTTCTCAATAAAAACTTTTATTTTCTCCTTGCCTTTTTCTATTTCAGTTTTTATTTGCGGTAAGTAGTGCAAAAATTGTGCGGTGGTTGTTAAACAAATCTCTTTGATTTTCTCGTCAATTAAATATTCTTTGAGTATTCTCATTTCTCGCTCAAAATTTTCTCCAAGTTCATACTTTAGCGGAGAATATACGACAGGGATAGTAGTTTTTTCCACAAATTCTGTGTGTCCGAGGTGTAGTATTGCATCACACCCCATTCTCTTTGCCTCATTTTGCTTTAAATCACATGCCCCAAAGCAAGGGTCCATGGAGGTAACAACTTCAAATCCTTTTTCCTCAAGTTCAGCAATAATTCCTTCGGTTTTAGTTTTGAGCCCTTCCGGCACCTGTAAGAATACCCTTTTTGCATGAAGCTTTTTGAGCTGTTTTACCGCATCGCTTAGTTCTAGTTTTAGCATAAAATAACCCTATTTCGCAATAATTAAGTAGTTTTGGTTTGGGGGTGATTTGCTAGGTAATTAGCCTAATCTTTTTTGTTCTTAGCTTTTTTATCAAGTAGTTCAAGTTCTTTCTCGTTGATTTTAATATTAGTTCTTTTTGTATTGGAGAGAATTACTATTGCAATATACCCTAGGAGGGTGATTAAGCAGACTGCAAATATGGTTGTAAATAGCCACATTAATTCCGCAGGTACAGCCAAAATTTCAAATACTAAAATCAACAAATACCCAATTACTGCAAAAGCAAGTATTGCCGCAAAGGCATTTTTGTTTTTTTTCATTGTGTCGCTTTTTCCGATTAATGGTGTTGCTTTCTTTATTTTAGCTTTTCTGATGCAGTCAATGCAAAGATAGCCCTTTGCTGTTTTATAGATACAATTTACACAAACAGTTTTCCCGCATTTTTGGCATACATACCCATTAAGATCTCCGTATGGTGTTGTTCCGTTGTGGCAAGGACACCATCTGGCCCAATTGGTTTCTATTTCCACCGATTTCATGATCTTCCACTTTTATAGTGTTCAAGTATCTTCTTCTTTTCTTCTTTTATTACTGTTTTTCTTATTTCATCCACCGCATCAATATTCGCCGAAACAGAATCTATTCCGTACCATATTAGTTTTGTCACCATTTCTGGGTTGCTTGCGGCTTGTCCGCAGATGCTTGTTCTAACTCCCGCTGGTTTGCATTTCTTTATTACATATTCGAGTTGTCTTAGTATTGCGGGGTGGAGTTCTGAGAAGTTTTTTTGTACTCGCTCGTTATTTCTATCCATCCCGAGGGTGAGTTGTGTTAAATCGTTTGTGCCGAATGAAACGAATTTTATGTGGGGGATGAGTTCGTCAGTTATCCATACCGCTGCGGGGGTTTCAACCATTACCCCTATATCAATTTCTTTTTGCAGTCCGATTTCCTCGGCAATTTTTTTTGCGCCAAGTACTTCATCAACGCTTACAACAAATGGGAGCATTACTCCGACGTTAGTTATTCCTTCCGAGTATAATTCCTTTATTGCCATTAATTGCGCCTTGAGTAATCTTGGTTCATCAAGGTCTCTTCTTATTCCGTGCCACCCTATCATCGGGTTCTCTTCTTTTGGCTCTTTGTCTCCGCCGATGAGTTCTTTGTATTCATCGCTTCGTGCATCAAATGTTCTAAACCAAACTGGTTTGTTTGGGAATTTCTCCGCAACTACGCGTATTCCTTTTTTCACGGTTTCTTTTAAGTCAATATCTTTGTTTTGTCTGATAAATTCAGCGGGGTGCATTCCACTGCTTGTTATCATGTGTTCTGCGCGAAGTAACCCTACTCCATCAGCTTTTGTTGCGGCTGCGCTCTCAGCGGCATCAGGGAGTGCTACATTTACTTTTACTTTTATAGAAAGGTCCTTTAATACATCAAGTAATTCTCTTTGTTCTTCCGCTTTTTGTTCTGCATTCATTTCCCTGTATTTTAGTTTCCCGAATTGTGTTTCAATTACCTTTATTTTTAGTTTTTCTTCCTGCGCCATTGTACTTGTTTTTGCTTCTCCCTTTAGGTCTTCTTCTAGTGAATCAATTTCTTCTTCCTCAAACATTTTGATTTCTTCTTTTGTGTGTGTTATTTCCACTTCTCCAGAGTATACTTTTCCTGTAAATCCATCTATTGTTACTTCTTCCCCGTCCTTTAAACTTTCAGTTGCTTTTTCTGTTCCCACTACGCATGGTATTCCTAGTTCTCGTGATACTATTGCGGCGTGACACGTTCTTCCTCCCTCATTTGTAATTATTCCTTTTGCTTTTTTCATTACTGGTACCCATGATGGGGAAGTCATTTTTGTTACTAAAATATCTCCAATTTTAACTTTCTCAATATCCTCTATCTCTGGAACAACTTTTACTATTCCGCTTACTACTCCTGGCGCTGCCGCAAGTCCTTCAAGTATTGGTTTTTGTGTGGTTTGTACTGCACTTCCTTCAACTTTTTTCTCTAAGGTTGTGATTGGGCGTGCTTGTACAATGAAGAGTTCGTTGTGTTCCATTGCCCACTCTATGTCCATTGGTTTTGCGTAGTGTGATTCTATTCTTTTTCCAATTTGTGCTAGTTCAATTATTTTTTCATCACTCATTTTTTGCATTCCTGCTTTTCCTGGTCCAAGATTAATGCGCACGTTTTGTTTTCCTTCTTTTATTAGCATCCATTCCTGCTTGTTTATTTTCTTTGCAACCATTTTCCCGCTTTTTTTATCAATTACATAATTATCCGGGGTAATGCTTCCTGATACAACTGTTTCTCCTAAACCAAATCCTGCTTCAATAATTATTTTCTCCAAATCCCCTGTTGGGTCGGCTGTGAACATTATTCCACTTACTTCGCTTTCTACCATTTTTTGTACTACTGCGCATAATCCAACTTTCTCTGTTCCAAATCCCTGTTTTTTTCTATAATATACTGCTCTTGCGGTGAATAAACTTGCCCAGCATTTTTGTACTGCTCTCACTACTTCTATTTCTCCTTGTATGTTTAGGTAAGTTTCTTGCTGCCCTGCAAATGATGCTTCAGGGAGGTCCTCTGCGGTTGCCGAGCTTCTAACCGCTACTAGTGCGGGACCGGATTTTAAATTTGTGTTCATCATTTGTGTTTTTATATTTCCTTCCTTTTCTTTTGTAATTGCTTCAACAAGTCCTGAACCGGTTTGGCTTAGTACCCGATAATTCTCCATGATTTCTGTTCGTATTTGTCCGGGCATCCTCGTTTTTTCAATTAGTTCCCTGATATTTGCGCTCACTGTTTCTAGTTGTGTTGTATTCTCTACATCAATCGCGTCAATTGCCTCAATTATTTTTTTCTTTATCCCCATATCCTCAATGAACTTAAAGTATGCTCCGCTTGTCACAACAAATCCGTTTGGCACCGGAAAATTAGAATTAACCATTTCCCCTAAGGATGCCCCTTTTCCGCCCACGCTAGGGACATCATTCATACTTATCTCGCTAAACCAGAGAATGTTCTTCATGTGCATAAAAGAGGTTGTTGGATTTTAAAAGGGTTGCGGGTGCTTTTTTGGCAATAATTTTATTCAGTGGGGTAATGTAATATTTCCCCGTTTTTTATTGTGTATGCGCTTTCCTTTATTTTCATTGCCCTGCTGTTGTTAAAATTAATTATTCCTGTGGCTCCATTAAGCCCGTTTATTCCGCTAAGTGCCTGTTTTATCTCCTCAACTGTTGTTTTTCCTTCAAGTGCTCTTGCTATTGCTTTCATTGCATCATATGTCGGGTAGGTTGCAAGGTCCATTAGCGGCGGTCTTGCTTTTTGTGCAACAAATTTTTGAGTGAATTCTTTCGCAAGCCCGGTGTTTTTATCCGCTGTCCAAAAAGCAAATATTATTCCTTGAGTTGTCCCCATTGCCGCTTGTTGTAGGGAGGGGCTTGTGATTGTTCCTAGTGAGAAGTACTGGCCCGTTATTCCAATGTCTCTTCCTTGTTTCATCGCTTTTCCGACCTCATCATATCCCAAGAAAACCAAATCATTTATTTCATTATTCTTCATTTTTGTTATTGTTGTTCTAAAATCTGATGTTCCTGCAACATGTGCTTCTGATACCACCTCCACTTTTTCGTTTAACATTTCCGTTAGGTATGTATTTATCAGGGGCATGAATTCATCGCTGTTAAAATAAATTACTCCTACTTTTTGTACACCCTTCTTTTCAATTTCTCCAGCAAGTACCTCAGCAATGCTCTTTGAATCAGTTGCAATACAATAAACATTTTCACTAAGCGCGGCTATTTCATCGCTGCAGTCAAGCGGGTCAATTAGTATTACTCCGTCTTGTTTTGCTGTTTTGGCTAGTGCAAATACACTGCTGTATGTGTTTGCAAGTATTATTTTTGCCTTATCAACTTCAACGAGTTTTTTGTATGCTGTTATTGCTTTTGTGGCATCATATTGGTCATCTTCAATTATAAGTTCAATTTGTTTTCCATTCACTCCTCCTGCAGAGTTTATTTCATCCACTGCGATTTGTGCGGCAGTAGCAGAATCAATTCCAAGTACCGCACTTTGTCCGGTGAGCGGCCCCATCCAACCAATAACTATTTTTTCCGTTGTGTTTGGGGTTTGCGTGCATCCAAATAGAAATAAAATTAAAGTAAATAAAATTCCCGCAACGATTAAGACTTTCTTTTCCATTTCATCACCGCTTAGTTTATTTATTTTTTTTAGTTTAAATCACTTATTTTTCCGTTAATGATTTTTTTCACAACGAATGCTTTTGTAAATGCCCTATTGCCATCACTTGTTAGTTCTCCGCTTGCTCCGGAGTAATTTGTTATCTCCGCAAGGTATTGTGCCACCGTATCTGGTTCATTTGAATTAGTGTCCCTCATCGCTTTTGCGAGCATCATTACCGCATCATATGCGGTATCCGCGCCGATATCCATGTTTTTGCCGTAAGTTGTTTCATATTTTTCTTGGAAATCTTTGGTCGGAGTTAAGAATGTTAAAAACTCCATTCCTTCGTATGCTCCTTTTGATGCATCAACTGTTGATTGGTCTACGCTGATGGAATAAATTGGGAGAGTGTTCCCTAGTTCTCGGGTTTTTCTTGCTACAATTGTTCCTATTAGCATTCCGTCTGTGGTTGTAATTATTGCTTCTGCCCTGTTTGCATCCTTTATTTTTAGCGCATCTGTTGAGGGGTCTTTATTATTTGGGTCAGGCTCCACAGTTACAATTATTTGTCCGCCCAGTTCAGTGAATCTCTGCGTGAATGCGGTTGTTTGCTCTTTTACCCATATCTCTTCCGCGCCGATTACTGCAACTCTTCTAATGCCCTTGTTGTAAACGTAATCCGCAAGGTTTGATGAGAGAACTTTGTCATGCGGCCAGGTGTTGAATAAATATTTGTTCGCTTCATTGAATTCCGCTTTTCCTAGTGATGGGGAAATCATCACGACCTTGTCCTCTGCCGCAAGGTCTACTAGCGGGATTCCTGTTCTTGACCATGTTGTTCCAATAATAAAGTGTATTCCCTCATTCTCTACAAGTTGTTTAAACGCGCTCACCGCTTTTTCTGGTGTGCTTTGGTCATCCTGGTAAGATACCTCGATGTTTTTCCCATTTATTCCGCCGCTAGCATTTATTTTGCTTACTGCAAGTGCTACTCCGTTCTTTGCGGCTTCTCCCCAAGAGCTCCCATCCCCTGAGAGTACCCCGATAAACCCGATTTTGATTGTCTCTTGATTAGTTGTTTGCGTGCATCCGAAGAGAATTAATAAGGTGGCAAGAATCAGCCCTGCCGTTAAAAGTATTTTCCTCAATTAATCACCAAGTAAGGCATTATTACACTTACTTGGAAGCCAAAAGGGTATTTAATGGTTGTTTTGAATTGGCTGAGGGTTATTTTTAAGTATTCAAAAGCAGTGATTTAGTGAGTGTTTGTTTAAGAAATCAGGGTGTTTTTTGCTTTAGTGGTGTTATCTTTATGTCATTGTTTTTGCAGCTCTTGGTGAATGGCCTTATTGCTGGGGGGATTTATGCTCTTGTTGCCTCTGGCTTCTCATTAATTTATTCTACAAATAAATTTGTTCATTTTGCGCACGGTTCCGCGGTTGCGGCGAGCGCGTATGTGCTTTACTTGCTCTTCTCAATGCTTGGACTTGAGTTCTTCCTAAGTGTTTTTTTGGTGATTCTTTTCGCCGGCGCATTTGGCTTATTCATGGATAAGGCAATTTATTCCCAGCTTCGTGCGCGTAAGGCGAGTGGGTTGATTATGCTTATTGCGAGTATTGCTCTTTTGATTCTTTTTGAATCACTTATTCTTCTTTTCTTTGGCGCGGATGTGAAAACAATTAAT